>Ga0302349_1002324_pt1 | contig 12382 bp, 12 predicted proteins | sample PhyAR1_FD_202176 | JGI IMG/M metagenome (GOLD analysis project Ga0302349, IMG submission 202176) | Leaf surface microbial communities from alfalfa plants in UC Gill Tract Community Farm, Albany, California, United States - DLSL A.R1... | ecosystem: Host-associated > Plants > Phyllosphere >...
CGATGCCGTGCCGTTCGCGCAGTCGTGCGCCGACCGCCAGGGCCCACGGCGCGTGCACCTGCATGCCGTACGGCGAGTGCAGGATGAGCCGCCAGTCGCCGAGCTCGTCGCGGAACCGCTCGACCACGAGCGTGGTGTCGTTCGGCACGTGCCCGGTCGCCGCTCGCTGGTCGCGCAGGAACGTCAGCAGGTTCGTCACGGCACGCTCGTCGAGCCCGCCGGCTGCGACGCGTGCGCGGGCGTCGTCGTCCGACGCGGCGTCGACCTCGCGCACGAAGGCACCGGTGGCGCGGCCGAGCTCCGCGGGACGACCGATGCCGTCGCCCTTCCAGAACGGCACCCGGCCGGGCTGCCCGAACGCCGGGCTGACGATGACCCGGTCGTGCGTGATCTCCTCGATCCGCCAGCTCGTGGCGCCGAGCGCGAAGACGTCGCCCACGCGGGACTCGTAGACCATCTCCTCGTCGAGCTCGCCGACGCGACTGGCCTTCTCGCCGACCATGAACACGCCGAACATGCCGCGGTCCGGGATCGTGCCGCCGCTGGTCACCGCGAGCCGCTGCGCACCGGGGCGTCCGGTCAGGGTGCCGTGCACGCGGTCCCACACCAGGCGCGGCCGGAGCTCGGCGAACTCGTCGCTCGGGTAGCGCCCGGTCACCAGGTCGAGCGTCGCCTCGAACGCCGACCGGGGCAGCGAGCTGAACGGCGCACTCCGTCGGACGAGCTCGAACCAGTGCTCGACCTCGACCGTGTCGACCGACCCGGCGGCGACGGTGTGCTGCGCGAGGACGTCGAGCGGGTTCGCGGGCACCGAGATGGACTCGATCTGCCCGGACACCATCCGTTCGACCGTCACGGCACTGTTCACCAGGTCGGCGCGGTGCTTGGGGAAGAGCACGCCGCGCGAGATCTCGCCGACCTGGTGCCCCGCGCGACCGACGCGCTGCAGACCGCTCGCGACCGAGGGTGGCGCCTCGACCTGCACGACGAGGTCGACCTCGCCCATGTCGATGCCCAGCTCGAGGGAGCTCGTCGCGACGACGCAGCGGAGCCGTCCGGACTTCAGGTCGTCCTCGATGATCGCGCGCTGGTCCTTCGACACGGACCCGTGGTGGGCGCGGGCGAGCACGGGGACCGCAGGGTCGGAACCGCCGCCCCCGGTCTGTCCGGACGGTCCGATCAACTGGGCCGGCGGACGCTTCGGCTGGGCCACGGGTGCGTGCGCGGACGCGCGACCGGGCGACTGCGTGACCGGGGTCGACCCGGCGACCGCGCCGACCGTGGCCGGGGCCTCGACCGCCGCGAGGACGCGTTCCTCGTGGATCTCGTTGAGCCGTGCCGTCAGGCGTTCCGCGAGCCGGCGCGAGTTCGCGAACACGATCGTCGAGCGGTGCTCCTCGATGAGGTCGACGACCCGTTCCTCGACGTGGGGCCAGATCGAGCCGTTCGTCGGCGACTCGGTCGCCTCGGCGCCGACCGGCGGGGCGCCGAGCTCGGTCATGTCGTCGACCGGCACCACCACGCGCAGGTCGAAGGTCTTCTGCGCGGGCGGGGCGATGATCGAGACGGGAGCGCGGCCGCCGAGGAACCGGGCGACCTCCTCCGCGGGACGCACGGTCGCGGACAGACCGATGCGCTGCACGGGCTTCTCGAGCAGGTCGTCGAGTCGTTCGAGCGAGACCGCCAGGTGCGCCCCACGCTTGGTCGACGCGACCGCGTGCACCTCGTCCACGATGACGGTGTCGACGTTGACCAGGGTCTCGCGCGCCTGCGAGGTCAGCATGAGGTAGAGCGACTCGGGCGTCGTGATGAGGATGTCCGGTGGCTGCCGCAGGAGCCGCTGCCGGTCGGACGACGGGGTGTCACCGCTCCGGACGCCCACCGTCACCTCAGGCGGTTCCGTGCCGAGCCGCCGGGCTGTCTGCGTGATGCCGACGAGGGGGCTCCGGAGGTTCCGCTCGACGTCGACGCCGAGGGCCTTGAGCGGGGAGACGTAGAGCACGCGTGTGCGCTGCTTCGCGGGCGGCCGGTCGGTCGCGCTGATGAGCCGGTCGATCGACCAGAGGAACGACGCCAGCGTCTTGCCGGACCCGGTCGGCGCGATCACCAGCGCGTGCTGCCCGGTGGAGATCGCGTCCCACGCGCCGGCCTGCGCCGCGGTCGGGCCGGGGAACGCGCCGCGGAACCACTCCGCGGTCGCGGGGGAGAAGCGCTCGAGGACGTCCGTCATGGTCCGTCCCATCCTGCCCGTCGCCACCGACAGCGGGCCGAGCGAACGCGCCCGGGCCGTCCCGTCTCCGTCCGTGGAGCACAAACCGTCGAGTCTGCACGCCGGACCCGACGGTTGCTGCTCCATCGTCGTTCGCGGGGCAGCGCTACCCGGCGGTGATGAACGCGGCCACGTCGGCGAGCTCCTCGGCGGAGACCGCGTGCGGCAGGCCGGCGTACGTGCGGTCGGTCACGTCCGTGTGCGCGGCCGCCCACGCCTGCGTCCGGGCCGTGGCCTCGGCGGGGATCACCGGGTCGAGGTCCCCGTGCCCGAGGAACACGCGGGGACGGATGGCCGCGACCGCCTCGTCACGGGAGTCGGTGACCCCGGGCACCACGAACCCGGACAGCGACACCGCGAACGCGAACGCCGCGGGCCGAGCGCGGAGGAGCTGCAGGGCCATCGACCCGCCCTGCGAGAACCCGAGCAGCCCGATACGCGGGTGGTCGGCGGACACGGAGTCGATCCAGTCGAGCACCCCGTCGACCGCGGCGTCGACCGGGCCCGGCGCGGGAGAGCCCGGCGTACCGAGCGGGTACCACGAGAACCCGGGCCCCCAGGGCATGGGCGCCCGCAGCGACGCGATCGTCCACGCGGGCGGCAGGGCGGGGGCCAGGCCGAGCAGGTCGCGCTCGTGCGACCCCACCCCGTGCATCGCGACGAGCAGCGGCGTCCCCGCGCCCTCGCCGGCCGGGCGGGTCCACTGCACGATGTCCGCATCGATCACGTGGACGACCGTAGCCGTCCACAGGACCGTGCCTTCCGCCGAACTCGCCGGAGCGACTGGTAGACACGGTGCATGGCCTCGCTGCGCACCCCCGATCCCGACTCCGGCTGGCTGTCCGACGAGGAACTCGCGAACGTCCGCCGTCGGCTGCCCATCTGCTACGTCGAGGCACTGCCCGTCCGGACCGACGGCCTCGGCGTCGTGACCGAGGTCGGCGTCCTGCTCCGCGTCGCACCGAGCGGTTCGATCGCCCGGACGCTCGTCTCCGGCCGCGTGATGTTCGGCGAGTCGATCCGCACCGCGCTCTTCCGGCACCTCGAGAAGGACCTCGGTCCGATGGCGTTCCCGCAGCTCCCCGCGAGCCCGACGCCCTTCACGGTTGCCGAGTACTTCCCGCTCCCCGGTGCCTCGGTGTTCACCGACGAGCGGCAGCACGCGATCTCCCTGGCGTACGTCGTCCCCGTGACGGGCACGTGCGAGCCCCGGCAGGACGCCCTCGAGCTCACGTGGATGAGCCCCATGGAAGCGGCGTCCGACGCCGTGGCCGAGGAGATGGAGGGTGGCCGCGGTGCACTGCTGCGCGCCGGCCTCGCCTCGGTCGGCGCCCTGCACTAGCGGCGCACGGCGGTCGAGGCGTTCGCGGCGGATCGAACCACGAACCCGACATCGAACCACGCTCGACGGCTGGTTCGATGTCGCTTCCCTGGTTCGACGCTCCCCGGGGCCGCGCCCCGGGCCCGAGCCCGCTCTCCGGGCCCGCGCCCCGGGCCCTGGCCCGGACACGACGAAGCCCCCGGAACCGATCGGTTCCGGGGGCTTCGCAGCTCGGTCGCTGACCGGCTTCAGTGCTTCTCGTCGTGGAGGCTGTCCGCGACGCCGTGCGCCGCGTCCTTGACGTCGTCGACGCCCTGCTTGGCCGACGCCTTGGCCTGGTCGGTGTGACCCTCGGCCTTCAGCTTGTCGTTGCCGGTCAGGTTGCCAACGCCCTCCTTGACCTTGCCGACGAGCTTCTCGCCGGTGTGGTTCTCTTCGCTGCCAGCCATACGGTCTCCTTCCAACGACGGACGATTCCCCGTCAGCAGCTCACGCCGCATCCGGTGACCCAGACCGTACGCGTCCGGCGGGGTGGTGCTCCCACTGGACGTCCAGGTTCCGGACGACCTCGCTCCTGCGGACCACTCGATGACGCGCAGCGCCAGCAGCCCGAGCAGCTCGACTGCGCCTGCTCAGTGGCGGTCGGCCGCCCCCGCCGGACGCGAGGCGCGACGCGAGCCCCCGCGGCGACGAGCACCGCCGGACTCACCCGCACCGGAACGACCCGACGCGTAACCGCCCTCGGACGACCACACCGGAGCGGACCCGCCGCGCACGACGTCGCTCGACGCCCGACGGCTGCCGCCCGAACGGCGCTGACCGCCCGACGACGACCCACCGCCCGAGGCGCCGCCACGCAAGGACCCGCCCGAGGCGCCGCCACGCGACGATCCACCCGAGGCGCCGCCACGCGACGACCCGGCGTGGGTCCCGGCAGCGCCAGCGCCCTCGGCGACCGGACGGCCACCGCGACCACCGGCGGAACGACCCGAGCCGCGACCGGTCGAGCCGGTCTCCTGGGCCGGTGCCGCGCCTCCCGAACGGCCACCACGGCCACGGCGACGACCGGCGGTGTCCCCGGCGGTCTCGGCCGCGCGCGGCTGACGCTGGCGCTGCTGCTGGGCGGGCTGCTCGGGCTCGAGGTGGCGGATCGGCGCGATCTCGCCGACCAGGGACGTGACGGCCGGCGAGGTGGCGGTGACCTGCTGCGGGGCGACCTTGATCGCGGCCGCGCGCATCATCTGCGCGACGTCCCGGCGCTCGGCCGGCAGCGTCACGGTGACGACGTCACCCGACGAACCGGCACGCGCGGTGCGGCCCGAGCGGTGCAGGTACGCCTTGTGCTCGGTCGGCGGGTCGACGTGCACGACGAGCTCGACGCGGTCGACGTGCACACCGCGGGCGGCGACGTCGGTGGCGACGAGCACGAGCGCCTCGCCGGACGAGAACTTCGCGAGGTTCCGCTCACGGGCGCCCTGCGACAGGTTGCCCTGCAGGTCGACCGCGGGGATGCCCTGCGAGCTGAGCTGCTTCGCCAGGCGCTTCGCGTGGTGCTTCGTGCGCATGAACAGGATGCGACGACCGGTGCCCGAGGCGAGGGTGCGGACGAGGTCCTTCTTCGCGTCGGCGTCGGCGACCTCGAACAGGTGGTGGGTCATCGCCTCGACCGGGCTGGTCTCGTCGTCGACCGAGTGCATCACCGGGTCGTGCAGGAACTTCTTGACGAGCTTGTCCACGCCGTTGTCGAGCGTGGCCGAGAACAGCAGGCGCTGCCCCTTCTCGGGCGTCGCCTGCATGATCTTCGTCACGCCGGGCAGGAAGCCCATGTCGGCCATGTGGTCCGCCTCGTCGAGGACGGTGACCTCGATGTCGCCGAGGCTCACGTGCCCCTGCTGCATGAGGTCGGCGAGGCGACCCGGGCAGGCGACGACGACGTCGACGCCGCCGCGCAGCGCGTCGACCTGACGGCCCTGGCCCACGCCGCCGAAGATCGTGGTGGTGTTGAGGCCCATGGACTTCGCCAGCGGCGCGAGGGTCGCGTCGATCTGCGTCGCGAGCTCACGGGTCGGGGCGAGCACGAGCGCACGGGGGCGGCCGGCACGACGGGGGCGGCGGCTCGCGGCGAGGCGGGCGGCCAGCGGGATCGCGAACGCGATGGTCTTGCCGGAGCCGGTGCGACCACGGCCGAGCACGTCCTTGCCCTGCAGCGAGTCGGGCAGGGTGTCGGCCTGGATCGGGAAGGCGGTCTCCTTGCCCTGCTGGGCGAGGACCTGGGCCATCGGCGCCGGGACGCCGAGGTCGGAGAAACGGATGTCAGAGGGGGTGGCGGTCATGGTGACCTTTCGAGCCGGCACGTGCCGGCCGTGGGCGCGCTCGGGTTCGGCGCGCGGGCGGGACCCCGCGTCAGCGGTGCTGACGCGGTCGCCGCAGCAGAGAGCCTGGCACCTGATGGTGGTGCGCGATCATCGACCGGATGACGGTCGGGAGTCGGGGGCGTCCGTACGACGCACGAGGCGATCGGCGCCTCGAGTACCACCAGCATAGCGTGCGACCCCCTGACCGGGGCAGGAGCGTTCGCCGACCGCGTGCGATGATCCCGTGGTGCGCACCCGTTCCGTCCTGCTGACCACCGCGATCGCCCTGGTCGCCGTCCTCGGCAGCGCGGGGTGCGCGGAGGCAGCGGCCCCTTCCTCGCCGCGCGCCGCGTCGACCGCGTCCCACCGGGACCTGCCCGCGTCGGGGCGTCCGGACTACCAGCTCGGCGGCGGCTACACCCCCGCCACGGGTGTGACGATCGTCGAGCGGGACAGCACCGACCGGCCCGCCGCCGGGAAGTACTCGATCTGCTACGTGAACGGGTTCCAGACGCAGCCCGGGGAACTGTCCGGGTGGGAGCGACGTGCGCCGTCGGCACTGCTCCGCGACGACTCCGGGAAGCTCGTCGCCGATCCGGGCTGGCCGGACGAGGTGCTCCTCGACACCCGCACCGCGGCGAAGCGCGCCGCGATCACGAAGGAGCTCACGAGGTCGGTCGACCGGTGCGCCGACCGCGGGTTCGCCGCGGTCGAGTTCGACAACCTCGACTCGTGGACGCGCTCGGGGAAGCGCCTGACCCGGAGCGGCAACCTCGCGCTCGCCGCGTCGCTGGTGCGGATCGGGCACGAGCGGGGTCTCGCCGTCGGACAGAAGAACACGCCGCAGCTCGGCAAGGCCGGTCGGCAGACGACGGGCTTCGACTTCGTCGTCGCCGAGGAGTGCGTGCAGTACGACGAGTGCGCGGCCTACACGTCCGTGTACGGAGCGCGCGTGATCGACGTCGAGTACTCGGACACGCTCGGCCGGTCGTGGGCCTCGGTGTGCCGGCAGCGGGACCGCCCCGCGATGACGATCCTGCGGGACCGCGACCTGGTCACCCCCGCCTCGGACGAGTACGTCTTCGAGCACTGCTGACCAGGCCCGCAAGACGCAACGTCGGCCGCACGGCGCAGCGGTACAACGCTGCGGGACCTCGCCGACGTTGCGTTTCGTGGGAGGGGTGCGGCCGGGAGGCTCGGTGCGGGTCTGCCCCGTCCCTGACGGAGCGCGGGTGGTCCGGTCAGGCGGGCCACGCCTCGCGCAGTGCGGCTGCGGCCTGGTCGGCGGACAGCCCGGCCTCGCGCGCAGCGGCCGCGAGGGCGTGGGCCGCACCGGCGACCGCGTCCGGCACCTCCGCCGGGCGGACCACCCGCGTGCCCGCACCGCGGGCGGTGTGCACGAGGCCCGCCTCCTCGAGCAGCTGGTAGGCCTTGGCGACCGTGCCGGCGGCGAGCGAGAGCTCCTCGGCGAGGGCGCGGACGCTCGGCAGTCGCTCCCCGTCCACCAGGTACCCGGCGGCGATCTGCGCCGCGATCTGCGAACGGACCTGCTCGAAGGGCGGCACCCGGCCGCCGGCGTCGAGTGCCACGAGTCCCGTCATGCGATCCACCTTGCGTCCTGTCGTGTGCTCGTGCGTGCGTGGGGTCAGAAGTCGTACTGCTCGCCGACGGGGATCGGCACGGCGACGGTGTTGCCCGGGGGCGCGAGGGGGCACGCCCACGCCGGGTCGTACGCGCACGAGGGGTTGTACGCGAAGTTGAAGTCGAGGACGAGCTCGTCCCCGTCACCGCCGAGGTCGGCACCCTTGATGGTGTCGAGCAGGTAGCGCCCGCCGCCGTAGGTGCCGCGGGCCCGGCCGGCACTGGCGTCCTTCACCGGCACGAAGACCCCGCCCGCGTAGCCGCCGTGCGACCACACGTTGAGCGTGCCGATGCCCGGCAGCCGGACGATGCCGATCCGGTCGAAGTGCACCGTGCCGTCGGTCCCCGTCTCGACGTCCATCGCCTGCGGTTCCGCCGCCTCGATGCGGGCACGGAAGCGCCACTCGGGGTCGTAGTCGGGGACGGGCAGCGCCTCGAAGTCACGGGCGTCCTCGTCGAGCAGGGGGCTGGCGGGGTGCTCGCCGAACATCGCGTCGCGGGTCTCGCGCCACATCGCGTGCGCCGTCTCCGGGTCCGGCGTCGCCCGGACGCGTCGGTAGAGGTCGAACGTCATCCGCCGCCAGTCCACGGTGGCGAGCGTGCTGTGCACGCGGTCCCGGGCCCTCGGCTCCTGCGTCTGGCTCACACGGCGAGCGTACGCCCGCGCACTCCGCACTCGCCAGCGACCGGCCGGATCTGTGGGCGGACCGGGCACCGGCTCCCGTCGGGCACGACGGGCCGAGACAGGACGGGGCGGTGCGGGGGAGCGGTCGTCATGGGTGCAGCCGACGGACGGGGTGCCCGGTCGTGCCGCCCGCGCGCCGACGACCCGGTCGACGGACGTCCCCGACCGACGCGGCGCTGCGCTGCGAGGGTCAGCGCCAGGACGGGGCGACTCGGCGCATCCGCAGGGCGCGCCACTGCCAGATGACCCACATGCCGGGCCAGAGCGCGGCGCCGAGCGCTGCGGGACGCATCCGGTAGGACAGGCGGTCGAGCAGCAGCGTCCGGCCGTCGCCGAGGTCGACGGTCGCCATCCGGTGCCGCATCGTCATGCGACCGAACAAGCCGGACACACCGCCGCCGTTGTCGCGCTGCACCGGGACGCCGTCGACCTCGTACAGGTCGATGTCGACGTGTGTGTCACCGCTCGGCACGATCCCGAAGGCGTCCGCCGCGATCGGGTGCGGCACCCCCGGGGTCCACCGCTCGGGCAGGCCCTCGGGGGACCGGGAGCGGTAGACGAGGAACGGCTTCGTGACGGCGACCATGACCGACGGCGAGAGCAGGGCGTCGCGGACGGCGTCGACGGGGGCGTCGAGGACGATGCGGAGACCGACGTGCATGCTCCGCACGGTACGCCGGAGCACCGAGGGGCCGCTGCCCGTGCGGGGGACGGGGCCCTTCAGGCGTGCCGGGCGGTCCGACGGCGTGAGCCCTCGGCGCGGTCGCGCGTCCGCAGGCGTTCCGTGAGCGCCAGGCGCACGGTCGGCCACTCGGCGGCGGTGATCGAGAACACGACGGTGTCACGCAGGGTGCCGTCGCGGCCGATCGAGTGACTGCGGAGGACGCCGTCCTGCTTCGCGCCGAGCGACGCGATGGCCGCGCGCGACGGGTGGTTGTGCCAGTGCGTACGGAACTCGACCGCGATGCACTGCCAGGCCTCGAACGCGTGCGACAGCAGGAGGAGCTTCGCCTCGGTGTTGATGCCGGTGCGTTGGGCCGCCCGCGCCAGGAACGTGTACCCGATCTCGACGCGACGGTTCGCGGTGTCGATGTTCGCGAACGTGGTCGCGCCGACGATCCGCCCGGTCGGACGGTCACGGATCGCGAACGGCACCATCCGGCCGGCCTCGTGCTCACCGAGCCGACGCTCGATCTCGGCGTCGACGTGGTCGGGAGCGGGGACCGAGGTGTACCAGGTGCGCCAGAGGTCCCCGTCCGCCACCGCCGCCCGCAGGTCGTCCGCGTGCTCGGCCGACAGGGGCTCGAGGGTGACGCGGTCGCCGGTCAGGGTGGGGACGGTGGCGATCTCCATGGTCACCGATCCTACGGTCGCGGTGCGTCCGGTCCGGCCCCCGGGGCCCGTCCTGTGGAGACGGACAGGTGACACCCGCGGGTATCGTGGTCCGGTGGCAGCACGCACCCAGGAGAAGTACCAGGTCCGGTTCGCGTGGGGGACCGCCGGGGCCGACCGCATCGCGCACGACACGCACCTGGTGGTGTGGGTCGACGTGCTCCCGGACGCGTCGGGTGTCCGCGTGGTCGACACCGCGGCTCGTGCGCGGGCCGCTGCCGCGCTGGTGCCGGAGGGTCCGGAGGTCGTGCTCGGGCACCTGGGCAACGCGACGGCCGTGGCGGAGCGGGTGACGCGCCTCCAGGCCGGACGCGGTGACCGGTGCGTCGTCGCGGTGGTGGCCGCCGGACGCGCCACGGACGCCGTGGCCGACGTCGCCGACGCCGCCGGTGAGCCGACCGACCCGGCCGAGGCGCCGGAGCCCGCGGTCGAGGACCTGCTCGCGGCCGGCGCGGTCGTCGACGCCCTGGTGAGCGTCGGGATCGACCACACCTCCCCCGAGGCGGCTGCCGCGTGTGCCGCCTTCACGGGGCTGCGTCGGGCCGTGAAGCACCTGGTGACCGCGGCCGAGGGGGCTGCGGACCTGGACCGCGAGGCGGTGCACGCGGCGCTCGCCGCGGGGCCCGAACTGGTCGTCCTGCGGGAATCCGGGGTCCCGGCGTAGCGTTCCCGCTCGGACAGGCGTCGTCCGGACGCCGCTGATCGCAAGGAGCACGTCATGAAGGCAGTCGTCGGCGACACCGTGATCGCGGAGGCTCCGCAGGAGGACCTCATCCAGATCGAGGGCAACTGGTACTTCCCGCCGTCGAGCGTGAAGCCGGAGTTCTTCTCGGAGAGCGACACCCAGTACCACTGCCCGTGGAAGGGTGACACCCAGTACTACACGGTCACGGTCGACGGCCAGGAACTCCCGGACCGCGCCTGGACGTACCCGACGCCCATCCCGTCGTCGTTCGACCGGGTCGGCAAGGACTACTCGGGCTACTACGCCTTCTGGAAGGACGTCCGCGTCGTCGACTGACGCGGACCCGCACGGCCGCTCAGCCGGCCAGCGTCAGTACCACGAGCGCCACGTTGAGGGCGACGATCACCAGCGCGATGACCCCCGCGACCACACGGGTGGTCATCGCGTTGACGTCTGCACCCATGATGCTCCGACGCGACGTGTAGACCACGAGCGGCACGATCGCGAAGGCGATGCCGAAGCTCAGCACGACCTGGCTGAGCACCAGGAGCATCGTCGGGTCCGCGCCCACCGCCAGGAGCACGACCGCGGGCAGCAGCGTGACGAGCCGACGTGCCACGACCGGGATGCGCACGTGCAGCAGCCCGTGCATGATCTCCGCACCCGCCATGCAGCCGACCGAGGTCGAGGCCAGCCCGGACGCCAGCAGGCCGATCGCGAAGAGCACGCCGACGACGGGGCCGACGTTCGCCGCGATCGCCGCCTGGGCGCCGGGGATGGTGTCCGTGTCGGCGACCCCGGGCAGCGTGGCGGCGGCGAGCACGAGCATGCAGACGTTCACGCCGCCCGCGACGACGAGCGCCAGGGCGACGTCCCACCGCGTGGCGACGAGCACCCGGCGACGCTCGGGCCCGGCCGTGACGTCGCCGTGCCGGTCGCGGGCGAGCGCCGAGTGCAGGTAGACCGCGTGCGGCATCACCGTCGCACCGAGCATCGAGGCGGCGAGGAGCACCGACTGCGCGCCCTCGAACCGGGGGACCAGGCCGCTGACGAGCTCGCCGGGGGAGACCTGCGCGAACAGCAGTCCGGCGCAGAAGCCGACGGTCAGGATCGCGAGCATCGTCGTGACGACGGCCTCGAACGTGCGGGTGCCGCGCCGACTGTGCAGCAGGAGGATCGCCATCGACACCACGCCGGTGAGCACCCCGCCGGCGACGAGCGGCAGACCGAACAGCAGGTGCAGCGCGAGGGCGCCGCCGATGACCTCGGCGACGTCGGTGGCCGCGGCGACGACCTCGGCCTGGGCCCAGAAGAGCAGGCGCGGGGCGCGGCGCATCCGCAGGCCCAGGTGCTCCGGCAGCGACTTCCCGGTGACGACGCCGAGCTTGGCGGAGAGGTACTGCACGACGACCGCGCTCGCGTTCGCGGCGACCAGCACCCAGAGCAGCAGGTACCCGTACTGCGCGCCCGCGGTCAGGTTGGCCGCGACGTTGCCCGGGTCGACGTAGGCGATGGCGGCGACGAACGCCGGGCCGAGGAGGGTCAGGCCGGCGGCTCGACGCCGGGGCTGCACGGGACCGGGAGCGCCCCCGTCCAGCACGGCACGTCCGGAGCGGGCACCTCGAGCGGCGGCGGTGTCGGTCATGCCCTCAGCATGCCAGTTTTCGGCGTGCCGAATCCGCAGATTCGGGAACGGTGCGAGCGTCCGACCCGGCAGCGGACGGACCCCTCCGACGGCAGTTGAGCGGCCCGTCAGGCTGCAGCGCGGCGAGCCCGGTGCGCGCGGACCTTCGCACGGTTGCCGCACCGCTGCATCGAGCACCAGCGCCGTGTCCCCCCGCGCGAGGAGTCGTAGAACACGAGCCCGCAGTCGTCGGCCGAGCACCGGCTGAGGCGGGTCGGCTGACCGTCGGCGGCGACGTCGTCGAAGCCGACCTCGGTGAACAGCGCCACGGCGTCCCGCGCGACGCTCGACAGCGCCTGCGCCAGGCGGACGCGGTTGGCCCCCGCCCGACGGCGGCCTCCGGGCAGGCTC
>Ga0302349_1002332_pt1 | contig 12329 bp, 7 predicted proteins | sample PhyAR1_FD_202176 | JGI IMG/M metagenome (GOLD analysis project Ga0302349, IMG submission 202176) | Leaf surface microbial communities from alfalfa plants in UC Gill Tract Community Farm, Albany, California, United States - DLSL A.R1... | ecosystem: Host-associated > Plants > Phyllosphere >...
CCCGCAGGGCGAGCGCAGCGAGTTCATCCCCCTCTCACCGCCACATTCAAAGAAGAGCCTGAACGAAAGTTCAGGCTCTTCTTTATGCGCAATTAAGAGAGGGGGTGAGAAGCCCCGCCGGGGTTCGACAACGGGCGCAGCCCGTTGAACAGCGGAGCCTGAGACGCTGCCCGCAGGGCGAGCGCTACAAGGTGCGAAGCTATCCTGCCCTGGCGATCCGTTATCAGCACTCTCCAGTTCCGCAGCCCCCTTATATAAGCCAATCCTTTGTTCATTATTGTTATTTGAGACTGTTAATTAAACTTCCAATATCGTTAATTCGAATGACTTTTATTTAACTCTGTTTTAAGGTAAATGACCTGGCGCAAAAAGTGTTTACTGAAGCCTGCTAATATACGCGGTTAATTATTTGAAAGTCGCAGATAAAAACATGAAAAAAGATGAATTAAAAAAACACCTGCATGAATGCTTACGCCGCGAAGTTATGATAAGTGATAAACCCTTTAGCTGGGTACGTACGTTCCACAAGGCGTTTAAGTGTCCGGACAGGCGGTTTAACTTCTGGTGGCGAATTGTTTCCTTTTTATACAATTCCGACAGCAGGTTATTAAAAAAGATGGCGCATAGAATTAATAGAAAATTAATTCAGAAATACAACACTGAGATTCAGCCAGGTACCCAAATAGGACCAGGTTTAAAAGTCAGTCACTTTTTATCGGTAGTGATCAATGGATGCACCGTTATCGGCTGCAATTTTAAGATCCGCCAAAACTCAACAATCGGCATCTCCGGTCGCTCAGATAACAGCATGGCAGTCCGCATTATCATTGGCGATAACGTTGAAGTCGGGGCCGGAAGTTGCATCATCGGCGACTCACTGATCATAGGAAACAATGTGACTATCGGAGCCATGTCATTTATCAATCAGAACATCCCCGACAATAGTGTTGTTTACACAGAAAAAATGCAGGTTATCAGGCCTGAATGATTTTCTGACGCTTTTTTAACCTTGCCGAAATGTCTGTTGAGTTTAATAATTACAGGTAAACCGCCCTAATCGCTATCCTGCAAAGAGTGACGGCAGCGACTAAAGCTGAATAGATCAGCGTTGCCAGAGCAAGCCTGTAAGTCGCTGCCGTAAAGTGGTTAGCTGCTCTTAATCCATATTACCTGTTTAAATTAAGGTTCAGGCTGTGCCGTATTTAACAAGGTAACGTCATATGACCTGACCGATAATATTACGTCGACACCTGACGCTCACTGCGGCGCGTTATCATTACCAATAAAGACAAAAAGAAAACCCGGCCGAAGCCGGGTTTGGGCGCTACACTTCTACTCAATCAAACGCTAGCTATACGCGTGCAGGGTGCGCTGACACAGCGCAGAACGCACACAATCCTCTTTGCCAAAACGTACGATGCCAACCATCTCGTCCTCTTCGAAACGCGCCAGCGCGTCTGCGAGACCGGAAGGCACCCCAGCGGGCAAGTCGCACTGGGTAATATCACCATTGACAATGACCGTGACGTTTTCGCCCAGTCGGGTCAGGAACATTTTCATCTGGGCGGCGGTGACGTTCTGCGCCTCATCCAGGATAACAACCGCATTTTCAAAGGTCCGGCCGCGCATATAGGCGAACGGAGCGATCTCGACCTTGGCAATTTCCGGGCGCAGACAATATTGCATAAAGGATGCGCCGAGCCGTTTAACCAGAATGTCGTACACCGGTCGGAAATAGGGCGCGAATTTCTCAGAGATATCGCCGGGAAGGAATCCCAGATCCTCATCGGCCTGTAATACCGGGCGCGTAACGATAATCCTGTCAATATCCTTATGAATCAGGGCCTCTGCCGCTTTCGCAGCGCTGATCCAGGTTTTGCCGCAACCGGCTTCACCGGTGGCAAAGATCAGCTGTTTCGTTTCTATGGCGTTGAGATAGTGCGCCTGAGCTTCATTACGGGCTTCAATCGGTCCCCGGTCACGCACATCGCGCGCCATACCAATTGAGTCCAGCCCACCCATTTGCACCAGCGAAGTGACCGATTCTTCTTCACGCTGACGATGACTCCGGGAGTCATTGCGAAGCACTCGTCTTGCTTCCCGACGCGCTTTGATCACTGCTTTCTGTCTTCCCATAGTGGCACCTTACAGTTGGTTTCATTTCCCGCGTCAGGCGAATTGCCCGTTGCGATTACGTGAACGCTTTAGAGGTTTCAGTTGGCTTCCTTTAGAGCCGTGACAGGCCATGAAATCAGGCATGCAGCAGCACCACAGCGTTGCTGTACACCGGTAAAAAAAGGATGCGAAATGACAAGAGAGAACGTTGAAGAGAGGAGGATATGACGAGGCAGAATAGCCCTCGCGGTTAAGCGTAATCTATTTACTGATACAGACTTTCCATAAAAGAATCGACCCATGCGCGAACTCCAGTGTGATACATCAACACGTCTGATTACGCTTACTGATTAAAGTGCACCATTTTATTGGCGCTTTGCAACAGTAATTTTACTTCATGGCAAAGTAATTGCGAATTGCGCACGATAACTTTAGCCTCAACAAATAACAATACCCATAAAAATCAGTTGGTTGTTTTATTCTGTCACACTAAAGATTGCGTTAAAATTTCAGTAAAAGCTGAGCCAGGAACCGCCCCGGCTCGCTGTTACGCCAAAAAAAAGCGCTGTCCGGGGCCAGACAGCGCGATGTGGATGAAATTTAATCAGGCTTCCAGCAGCGGCTGGGCTAAATAATGATTCGCATCGGTGACGCCGGGCAGAACAAAAAAATAGCCGCCGCCAAACGGCCGGATATATTCTTCCAGCGCTTCGCCATTCAGACGCTTCTGGACCGTAATAAAACCCTTTTCCAGATCGTGCTGATAACAGACGAACAACAGCCCCATCTCCAGCTGACCGGAAGCGGAGATGCCGGCAGAATAGCTGTAGCCGCGACGCAGCATCAGGCTGCTGGCGGTTTCCGGCGTACGCGGATTTGCCAGCCGGATGTGCGCATCCAGCGCAATCACCTCGCCTTCCGGATCGCGCTGATAATCGGGGATATCGCGTTCATGCTGCATACCCAGCGGCGCCCCGCTCAGCTTATCGCGGCCAAAAATGGTCTGTTGCTCGCCCAGCGGCGTACGGTCCCACATCTCAACGTGAAAACGGATCAGGCGCACCGCCTGATAGCTGCCGTTACGCGCCCAGGCGGGTTCATCCTGATCGTCCGTCACCCACAACAGCTGATTCATCAGCGCCCGATTGTGAGTATCCGGATTGGCCGTCCCGTCTTTGAAGCCCAGCAGGTTGATGGGCGTCTCCTGCCCCTGGCTGCGCGCCGCGTGATCGGAGATAAAGCCTTCACGCCGCCAGCGTACGCCCAGCAGGTCAGGCGTATGCTTGATGATATCCCGCAGGGCATGAATCACCGTATCCTGAGTGTTGGCACAGAGCTGCAACAGCAGATCGCCATGACACTGACTGGCATCCAGCGAATCATTGGGAAAGCGAGTCATCGGCTGCAATTTTTTCGGCTTGTGCGGCGCCAGACCAAAGCGTTCATCAAACAGCGAATTGCCGACCGACACGGTAATGGTCAGGTTATCCGGCGCGATAGTCGCGCCCAGAATACCGGAATCCATCGGCGGCAGGCGGGGATTGGTCACCGCAGGTGCCGGACCGCCCGCCGTGAGAAAAGCGATGCGCTGCGTCAACAGGCGAAACAACCGTTCCAGCTCCGCTTTATCGCTGCTCAGCAGATCGAACGCCACCAGCATCATTGATGCCTGCTGTGGCGTCACGATGCCTGCCTGATGCGGACCGTAAAACGGCTGCGTCTGCTGCCGTGCCTGCGGCGTTACCGTACCCGGTGAGAAGCTGTCGGCGGCGGCGTGAAACGGGCAACCGCCGCCCAGTGCGGCCGCCCCGCCCAGCAGGCCCAGCCCTTTTAGTAAGCGACGACGCGCGGGCTGCGCGTCATCTTCCTGACGACTCATGATTAATCCAGACCCAGGGTGCCACGCAGTAATGAAAGATCTTCCGCCAGCGCGGTAATCGGTCCTTTCAGCGCATTACGATCGGCGCTGGTCAGTTTCTCATAGGATTCGAAACCGGTTTTGGTGCGATATTTACTCAGAATCGCATCCACTTTTTTGAAGTTGCCGTCGATTTTCGCCAGTAACTGCGGGTTAGCCTGGCTGACCATCGGCCGCAGCAGCTCAACAATTTTCTGCGCACCGTCAACGTTGGCCTGGAAGTCCCACAGGTCAGTGCGGCTGTAGCGATCTTCTTCACCGGAAATTTTGCTGGAGGCGACCTCTTCAATCAGCCCAGCCGCGCCGCCAACCACTTTGGCTGGCGGGAAGGCCAGTTCGCTGATGCGGGTCTGCAAATCTTTAACGTCTTTATTCAGCTGATCCGCGTAGCCGGCCATCCCTTCGGTGCTGCGATCGGCGAACAGCGCTTTTTCCAGCCGGTGGAAGCCGGTAAATTTAGGATCTTCCGCTTTCTTCTCATAATCATCTTCACGGGCGTCAATGCTGCCGTCGAGATCGGAGAACAGCTCAGCAATTGGCTCAATGCGCTCATAATACTGACGCGTCGGAGCAAACAGCGCTTTGGCTTTTTCGACATCGCCAGCTTTGACCGCATCGGTAAAGGCCTGGGTATGGCTCACCAGCTGGCTCACCTGCTCAGTGACGTAGGCTTTGTAGGCGCTGATTGGGCCGACCAGTTGCATCCGCTCAGAGGGCGCACTTTTTGCCGCACCCTCACCTTCCACTACCAGCTTACCTTTCGGGTTGCTCAACAGGCCGCAGGTCATCTCATATTCGCCCGCCTGCAGGTTGGCAGTCAGTTTCTGGCTGAAACCTGGCGCGATATTTTCGCGCTCTTCAACCACCATTACTCCTTTCAGGATCTCCCACTCCAGCGCTTTCTGGCTGTTGTTTTTAATCAGGAACTGGGTTTTACCGGCCTTGACGGTTAAGGTCATTGGCTCACACTGCTTGTCATTAACCGTTACGGTCACCTGTGGCACCGCCGCTGCCGCGGAGGCAGAGATCGCCAGCAGAGGAAGCAGCAGTGCCTTGCGGCGAAAACGCATTGTCATATCTCTTTCCCTATCACGTTAATGAGCGCGGCTGGCGCGCCCGATAAATGGCTTAGCGCACCGTCGCCGACGCAGCAGGCCGCGCGGGCATAAAAAACAGAATCAGGGCCGGGATCAGATAGAGGCACCACACCGCCACTTCGCTGACGCTGGGAGCTTCCTGATAGCCCAGCACGCCTTCCAGCAGCGTGCCGAACAGCGAATGGGTCGATAAGGTGTTGCTGAGATCGAACGCCACATCCTGAAAGCGATTCCACAAACCGGCTTCGTGAAAAGCGCGAATCGCCCCGGCGGCCAGTCCCGCTGCAACAAACAGGATGAAGATGCTGGTCCAGCGGAAGAAATGGGCCATGTTGAGGCGAATCCCGCCCCAGTAAAGCAGCATACCCAGCACCACAGCGGTCGCCAGCCCGAGCACCGCGCCAATCGGCGGCGCGTAGCCGACATCCTGAGTAAAAGCCGCCAGCAGAAAGAACACTGACTCCAGCCCTTCACGCGCGACCGCCAGGAAGACCATCAGCACCAGCGCCAGGCCGCCGCGTCCTGAGCGCTGTAGCGCCTGGTCCACCGCCTGCTCCAGTTCGACCTTAATGTTGCGCGCCACTTTGCGCATCCAGAACACCATCGAGGTCAGGATCACCACCGCCACCAGCGCCACCAGCCCTTCAAACAGCTCCTGCTGTTTCTGCGGAAATTCGCCGGTTGTCGCGTTGATGAACAGGCCCAGCCCCAGGCAGAGCGCCGCGGCAATAAACACCCCGGCCCACATGGCGGGGAACCACTGAGTGCGCTGGGTGCGCTTCAGATAGCTGGCGATCAGGCTGACAATCAGTGCGGCTTCTAACCCTTCGCGCAGCATGATGAGAAACGGAACAAACATCGCCAACCTCTTGAATGTTAAGCAGCGTCAATGAAAGTAAAATCAGGTAAAGTGTAAACGATACCGATTATCATTATCGCCACGAAAAAAACAAGTTGCCGGATGAGATAATTTCGCATTTGAGTGGTTTATCTTTGTAACAAAAAAAAGCCCGCCGGGATCACCGGGCGGGCTTTTTCAGACCGTGCGGAGTTTATTTCGTCTGGAACTCCGCTTCTGCCGCGTCAAAGCGCTGTTGCGCTTCGGCTGAAGGTTCACGACCCAGCAGGCTGAACACGACAATGGCGATGCTGGCGAACAGGAAGCCTGGGATGATTTCATACAGTCCCAGCCAGCCATACTGTTTCCACACCAGCACAGTTAATGCGCCGACGATCATGCCAGCCAGTGCACCGTTGCGGTTCATCCGCTTCCAGCAGACACCAAACAGCACCACTGGCCCAAAGGCTGCACCGAAACCTGCCCAGGCGTAGCTGACCAGACCCAGCACCCGGTTTTCCGGATTCGACGCCAGCGCGATCGCAATCAGCGCCACCAGCAGCACCATCAGACGTCCGACCCACACCAGTTCCTTCTGGCTGGCGTTCTTACGCAGAAAACCTTTATAGAGATCTTCCGTCAGGGCGCTGGAGCAGACCAGCAGCTGACAGCTCAGGGTCGACATCACCGCGGCCAGAATGGCTGACAGCAGAATACCGGCCACCCACGGGTTGAACAGGATACGTGCCAGCTCAATAAAGACCCGCTCGGCGTTATCGTTGACGCCGGAAGCCAGCGTCGGGTTGTTCTGGAAGTAAGCGATACCGAAGAAGCCTACGCCAACCGCACCAATCAGACAGAGGATCATCCAGGCCATGCCGATACGGCGCGCGGTACGGATTGAACGGTGCGAATCTGCCGCCATAAAGCGCGCCAGAATGTGCGGCTGACCAAAGTAACCCAGCCCCCAGCCAAGCAGCGAAATCACCGCCACAACGTTAAGCCCTTTCAGCATGTCGAGGTTTTCGAGGCTTTTCGCTTCGATCACCGCCAGCGAGTCAGACCAGCCGCCCACCGCGATAATCACAAACACCGGCGTCAGGATCAGCGCGAAAATCATCAGGCTGGCCTGCACCGTGTCCGTCCAGCTCACCGCGAGGAAACCGCCGACCAGCGTATAGAGAATGGTGGCGGCAGCACCGGCCCACAGCGCCGTCTGATAACTCATGCCGAAGGTGCTTTCAAACAGACGCGCGCCCGCCACCACGCCCGAGGCGCAATAGATAGTGAAGAACACCAGAATGACGATTGCCGAGATGACGCGCAGGATTTTGCTGTGATCTTCAAAACGGCTGGTAAAGAAGTCCGGTAGCGTCAGGGCGTTGTTGTGATGCTCGGTCTGCACCCGCAGACGACCGGCAACGATTTTCCAGTTCAGCCAGGCGCCAATGGTCAGGCCAATTGCAATCCAGCTTTCCGAAATGCCGGAGATGAAAATGGCTCCCGGTAATCCCATTAGTAGCCAGCCGCTCATGTCTGATGCCCCAGCCGAGAGTGCCGTCACCACGCTGCCGAGACTGCGACCGCCAAGGATGTAGTCATCGAAGTTTTTGGTTGAGCGGTACGCCACAAAACCGATTAGCACCATCCCAAGAATATAAACCACAAAGGTCACCAGCATCGGTGTACTTAGACTCATCTGTCTCTCCACTTATTATTTGATATCCCAGAGAAATCGCCAGCTGCCTGCTTGCCGGAACGGGGCAAAACGGACCGATTATCCTCGTCAGGGCGTTCGCCGTTTCCCTGCGGCGCGGTATCCTGCCGGAAAGGCGTTCCGCGCACAATGGATTTAACACAGGCGTTACAGCGATTTCACTAACCGATTGCGAAAATGTGCTCAGAGGTTGCACTCGCTCACAGATCTCAAGTTGCACCCTGGCACAACCTCACAGAAACCGCGGTTTACCGGGCCTGCCAGATTGGCGAGGATCTTGCAGCAATATCCGTGCCGGTCTGCAAAAGTTAACAATCGGCGGCATTAAAAGGGTGTTAACTGGCTCACATTTAACACGGTTGCACAAAGTTGCAACTTAAGTGATAGTGCAGCCACGCCGTATCGAACCACTATAAGGAGCACTGGATTCATGGGTACAACCACCATGGGTGTAAAACTGGATGACGCGACTCGCGAGCGCATCAAACTGGCTGCCCAGCGTATTGATCGCACGCCACACTGGCTGATTAAGCAGGCGATCTTCAACTACCTCGGCCAGCTTGAGTCGGGCGATTCACTGCCTGAAATCCCGTTATCCGGACAGGCAACCGTGGAGGCGGATGAGGTGCTGACCGAGGAAGCGCATCAGCCGTTCCTGGACTTCGCAGAGCAGATTCTGCCGCAGTCGGTGACCCGTTCCAGCGTGACCGCCGCCTGGCGTCGCCCGGAGACCGATGCGGTGCCGATGCTGCTGGAGCAGGCGCGCCTGCCCGCGGCGCTGGCCGAAAAAACGCATCAGCTGGCTTATCAGTTAGCCGATAAGCTGCGGCACCAGAAAGGGGCAACCGGACGCGCTGGCATGGTGCAAAGCCTGCTGCAGGAGTTCTCTTTATCCTCGCAGGAAGGCGTCGCGCTGATGTGCCTCGCCGAAGCGCTGTTACGCATTCCGGACAAGCCCACCCGAGATGCGCTGATCCGCGATAAGATCAGCAACGGCAACTGGCAGTCGCATCTTGGACGCAGCCCGTCACTGTTCGTGAATGCCGCCACCTGGGGACTGCTGTTTACCGGTCGCCTGGTCTCTACGCATAATGAAGCCAACCTGTCGCGCTCGCTGAACCGCATTATTGGCAAGAGTGGCGAACCGCTGATCCGCAAAGGCGTCGATATGGCGATGCGTCTGATGGGTGAGCAGTTCGTCACGGGCGAAACCATTGCTGAAGCGCTGGCTAACGCCCGTAAGCTGGAAGAGAAAGGTTTCCGTTACTCCTATGACATGCTGGGTGAAGCGGCGCTGACCGCCAGCGATGCTAAAGCCTATCTGATCTCCTATCAGCAGGCGATTCACGCCATCGGTAAAGCGTCGAATGGTCGTGGCATTTATGAAGGCCCGGGCATCTCGATTAAGCTGTCGGCGCTGCATCCGCGCTACAGCCGCGCCCAGTATGAGCGGGTGATGGAAGAGCTCTACCCTATTCTGAAATCGCTGACGCTGCTGGCTCGTTCCTATGACATCGGCATCAACATCGATGCGGAAGAAGCTGACCGTCTGGAGCTGTCACTCGACCTGCTGGAAAAACTCTGTTTCGAGCCGGAACTGGAAGGCTGGAACGGCATCGGCTTTGTCATCCAGGCCTATATGAAGCGCTGTCCGTTTGTGATTGACGAGCTGATCGATCTGGCGCAGCGCAGCCGTCGCCGCCTGATGATCCGTCTGGTCAAAGGGGCCTACTGGGACAGCGAAATCAAACGCGCCCAGATGGAAGGGCTGGAGGGATATCCGGTGTATACCCGTAAGGTCTATACCGATATCTCTTATCTGGCCTGCGCCCGTAAACTGCTGGCGGTGCCTAACCTGATCTACCCACAGTTTGCCACCCACAACGCCCATACGCTGGCGGCGATTTATCAGTTGGCCGGTAACAACTACTATCCCGGTCAGTATGAGTTCCAGTGCCTGCACGGCATGGGCGAACCGCTGTATGAGCAGGTGGTCGGTAAAGTGGCGGACGGCAAACTGAATCGTCCCTGCCGCATTTATGCCCCGGTCGGCACGCATGAAACGCTGCTGGCTTACCTGGTGCGTCGCCTGCTGGAAAACGGTGCCAACACCTCCTTCGTTAACCGTATTGCGGATACCTCGCTGCCGATTGATGAGCTGGTTGCCGATCCGGTCAGCGCGGTGGAGAAGCTCGGGGCCAGCGAAGGCGCCATTGGCCTGCCGCATCCGAAGATCCCCCTGCCGCGCGATTTGTACGGTGCTGAACGCGTCAATTCAGCCGGTCTGGATATGGCCAACGAACATCGTCTGGCCTCACTCTCCAGCGCCCTGCTGAGCAGTGCCGCGCAGCCGTGGCTGGCGCAGCCGATGATTGAAGGTGAACCGGGCGACGGGGAAACCCGCACTATCATTAACCCGGCGGCGCCAAACGATGTTGTCGGCCAGGTGCGTGAAGCGACAGAGCAGGAAGTCTCGCAGGCGCTGGACGCTGCGGTCAACAGCGGACCGATCTGGTTCGCCACGCCGCCGCAGGAGCGTGCCGCGATCCTGGAACGCGCCGCGCAAATCATGGAAGGCCAGCTGCAGCAGCTGATTGGCATTCTGGTGCGTGAAGCGGGCAAAACTTACAACAACGCCATTGCCGAAGTCCGTGAAGCGGTCGACTTCCTCTATTACTACGCCGGTATGGTGCGGGAAGATTTCGATAACGAAACCCACCGTCCACTGGGTCCGGTGGTCTGTATCAGCCCGTGGAACTTCCCGCTGGCGATCTTTACCGGACAGATTGCCGCGGCGCTGGCAGCGGGTAACAGCGTGCTGGCCAAACCGGCGGAGCAGACACCGCTGATTGCGGCGCAGGCGGTACAGATTCTGCTGGATGCGGGCGTGCCGGCGGGCGTGCTGCAACTGCTGCCAGGCCTGGGTGAGACGGTCGGCGCGCAACTGACCGGTGACGATCGGGTTCGCGGCGTGATGTTCACCGGTTCAACCGCGGTCGCCACGCTGCTGCAACGTAATCTGGCGGGTCGTCTCGACCCACAAGGTCGTCCGACGCCGCTGATTGCCGAAACCGGCGGGATGAATGCGATGATCGTCGACTCCTCCGCGCTGACTGAGCAGGTGGTGATTGATATCGTCGCATCGGCCTTCGATAGCGCCGGTCAGCGCTGCTCGGCCCTGCGTCTGCTCTGCATCCAGGAAGATGTGGCTGACCATACCCTGAAGATGCTGCGCGGCGCGATGGCGGAATGCCGGATGGGCAATCCGGAGCGTCTGTCGACCGATATTGGTCCGGTGATTGATGCCGAAGCCAAAACCAATATTGAGCGTCACATTCAGGCGATGCGCAATAAAGGCTTCACGGTCTATCAGGCGGTGCAGGAGAACCCGCAGGATAGCAAAGAGTGGAGCAGCGGCACCTTTATCAGGCCGACCCTGATTGAGCTGGATAAGGTGACCGATCTGGATAAAGAGGTGTTTGGTCCGGTGCTGCATGTGGTGCGCTTCACCCGTAATGCACTGCCGCAGATTGTGGATCAGATCAACGCCTCGGGTTACGGCCTGACGCTGGGCGTGCATACCCGCATCGACGAGACCATTGCCCAGGTGACGGCGAACGCCCGGGTCGGCAATCTCTACGTTAACCGCAACATGGTCGGTGCCGTAGTGGGCGTGCAGCCGTTTGGCGGCGAGGGCTTATCCGGCACCGGCCCGAAAGCGGGCGGTCCGCTCTACCTCTATCGTCTGCTGGCGCATCGTCCGGATGGCGCGCTGCGGCTGACTTTCGATCGTCAGGATGCCGTCTGCCCTGCCGACACGACGCTGCGTCAGGCGCTGCTGGCACCGCATCAGGCGCTGGCAGGCTGGGCGAAAGAGAAGCCTGAGCTGGCGGCGTTGTGTCAGCACTATGCCGATCTGGCGCAGGCAGGCGTAGTGCGGTTGCTGCCAGGCCCGACGGGCGAGCGCAATACCTTCTCGCTGCTGCCTCGTGATCAGGTGCTCTGTCTGGCCGACAATGAGCAGGATGCTTTAGTGCAACTGGCGGCGGTGACCAGCGTCGGCAGCAAGGCGCTGTGGCAGGATGATGAGTTGCATCGTCGCCTGCTGGCAAGCCTGCCAGACGCAGTGAAAGCCCGTATCACCCTGGCGCGCGATCCGTTAAGCGCTGAGTTTGATGCGGTGATCTATCACGGTGATGCCGATCAGCTGCGGACCCTGTGCGAGCAGATTGCGGCGCGTGAAGGCGCGATTGTGTCGGTGCAGGGCTTCGCCCGCGGTGAGACTAATCTGCTGCTGGAGCGGTTGCTGATTGAGCGTTCACTCAGTGTGAATACCGCCGCGGCTGGCGGCAATGCCAGTCTGATGACCATAGGGTAAGGGGCGCCCGCTAGGGGCTGATTGGGTTCGCTGCGCGAACGGGCTGGGAGCGGGTTTCGAGCCGCCGACCGGTTGGTGGGGTTCGCTGCGCGAACGGGCTGGGAGCGGGTTTCGTTCGCCGGCTGGCTGGTGGGGGTTCGCTGCGCGAACGGGCTGGGAGCGGGTTTCGTTCGCCGGCTGGCTGTGGCAGTTTCAGCTTCGCCGCTGCCGGCGACCGACAAGGGGGCGCCAGTCGCCGCGCCCCCTTGACCCCGGGCTCCGGCCTG
>Ga0302349_1002333_pt1 | contig 12318 bp, 8 predicted proteins | sample PhyAR1_FD_202176 | JGI IMG/M metagenome (GOLD analysis project Ga0302349, IMG submission 202176) | Leaf surface microbial communities from alfalfa plants in UC Gill Tract Community Farm, Albany, California, United States - DLSL A.R1... | ecosystem: Host-associated > Plants > Phyllosphere >...
GTGCGCGCCCTCCTCGCGACCATGACGCTGGATGAGAAGCTCGCCCAGCTGGTCGGCTTCTGGGTCGACAAGGGGGACGAGCTCGTCGCCCCGATGGCCGGCGAGATGGGCAACCCGGGCGCGTACGCGGACGTCACCGCGCACGGTCTCGGGCAGCTGACGCGCGTCTACGGCACCCGGCCGGTCGACCCGGTGGAGCGCGCCGAATGGCTCTGGACGGAGCAGCGGCGGCTGAAGGAGGAGACGCGCCTCGGCATCCCCGCGCTCGTGCACGAGGAGTGCCTGACCGGGCTGGCGGCCTGGAAGGCCGCGACATTCCCGACGCCGCTCGCCTGGGGCGCCTCCTTCGACGCGGCCCTGGTCGAGGAGATGGCGACGTCGATCGGCGAATCGATGCGCCGACTGGGCGTGCACCAGGGGCTCGCGCCCGTGCTCGACGTCGTCCGGGATCCGCGGTGGGGTCGCGTGGACGAGTGCATCTCCGAGGATCCGTACCTCGTCGGCACGGTCGGAACGGCGTACGTGCGCGGCCTGCAGGCGGCGGGCGTGCACGCGACGCTGAAGCACTTCCTCGGCTATTCGGCCTCGCAGGCCGGTCGCAACCACGCGCCTGTGCACGCCGGTCCGCGCGAGATCGCCGATGTGTTCCTGCCTCCCTTCGAGATGGCGCTGCGCGACGGCGGGGCGAAGAGCGTGATGAACAGCTACACCGAGATCGACGGGGTACCCGTCGCCTCCTCCCCGGAGCTGCTCACCGATCTGCTGCGCGGTGAACTCGGATTCGAGGGGGTGGTGGTCGCGGATTACTTCGCCGTCGCGTTCCTGGAGAAGACCCACGCGCTCGCGGCGGACCGCGGGGAGGCCGCGGCGCTCGCGCTCGCCGCGGGCATCGACGTCGAGCTGCCGTCGGGCGACGCGTACCTCGAGCCCCTGATCGAGAAGGTACGGGCGGGCGCGGTGCCCGAATCTCTCGTCGATCGCGCCGTGCTGCGCGTGCTCGCGCAGAAGGAGGAGCTCGGTCTGCTCGATGCCGAAGCCTTCGACGCCGACGCCCCCGCGACGATCGACCTCGATACCCCGCGCCATCGCGACATCGCGCGCCGGCTCGCCGAGGAGTCGGTCGTGCTTCTCGCCAACGACGGTGCGCTTCCGCTCGCGCCGGGCGCGCGCGTCGCCGTCATCGGTCCGAACGCCGACCGGGCCGAGGCCCTGCAGGGGTGCTACTCGTTCGCCAACCACGTGCTGGCTCATCACCCGGGCACCCCGATCGGCGTCGAGATGCCGACCGTTCGGGAGGCGCTCGCCGGTGCCTTCGAGGTCGAGTACGCGCGCGGCTGCGAGGTCGAGGGCGCCGACCGCTCGGGATTCGCCGAGGCGGAGGCGGCCGCATCGGCGGCCGATGTGGCGGTCGTCGTCGTCGGAGATCAGGCGGGACTCTTCGGGCGCGGCACGGTCGGCGAGGGCAACGACGCGGAGTCGCTGGATCTGCCCGGCGTGCAGCGCGAACTCGTCGAACGACTCGTCGCAACGGGCACACCGGTGGTCATGGTGCTGTTGACGGGGCGTCCCTACGCGCTCGACTGGGCGCTCGGCGCGGGCGGGCCCGCCGCCGTCGTGCAGGCGTTCTTCCCCGGAGAGGAGGGCGGAAGCGCCCTCGCGCGGATCCTCTCCGGTGCGGTCTCGCCCTCGGGGCGCCTCCCCGTCAGCCTGCCCCGTTCGGCCGGCGCGCAGCCCTACAGCTACCTCCATCCGCCGCTCGCCGGGCCGTCCGGGGTCACGTCGACCGACTCGACTCCCGTGCGACCGTTCGGCTTCGGCCTGTCCTACGCCTCCTTCGAGTACTCGGAGTTTGCCTGCTCGGTCGCGGAGTCGATCACGGCGCGTGTGACGGTGACGAACACCTCGGACGTGGCGGGCGTCGAGGTCGTTCAGCTCTACGGGCACGACGTGGCCGCCTCCATCACGAGGCCCGTGGCACAGTTGCTCGGCTTCGCGCGCGTACCGCTCGACCCCGGAGAGTCGCGCGTCGTCACCTTCGACGCCCCGCTGTCCCGCTTCGCGTTCCACGACCGCTCCATGGAGCGCGTTGTCGAGGCGGGCGCTGCCGAGGTCTGGATCGGCACGGACGCGGCGACGGATGCGATCCCGCGCGTCACGATCGAACTCCCACAGCGCGCCATCACGGCAGCGGATCGACGGCTCGTCGAGGTGACGCTGTCCGAGGCGCGCTGACCCCCGGGGTGCCGCCGCACGGGCGGCGCCCCGGGCCGCGATAAGCTTTCGCTCACAACCAAAGGGAGAGCGATGGCGAGCGGATCGAGTGTCGAGGGCGTGCGGCGTGCGAATCTTGGGGCGATCCTGCGTCTCGTCCACCACCTCGGCCCGCTTTCGCGCGCGCGGCTCACGTCGGAGACGGGGCTGAACCGGTCCACGATCGGCGGCCTGGTCACGACGCTCGCCGAGCACGGTCTCGTCCGCGAGCAGGATCCGGATCCCACGCGCCGCGTCGGGCGACCCTCGCCGACCGTCGTGCCGACCGACGACGTCGTCGCGATCGCCGCGAACCCCGAGGTCGACGCGCTCGAGATCGGCATCGTCGGCTTCGGCGGGCGCGTCCGCCAGCGCGTGCGGATCGACACGGACTCCGTGCCGAGCCCCGGGGAGACCGCAGAGCGCATCGCGCTGGCGATCGACGCCTGGTCGGCGGGCGCGCTGCGCGGCGCCCGGATCCTCGGGATCGGGATCGCCGTGCCGGGCCTCGTGCGGGCCGCCGACCGGATCGTGCGAAACGCCCCGCATCTCGGGTGGCGGGACGTCGACCTCGCGCGCATCGTGACGGAGCGGACGGGCCTGGTCGCGGAGGTCGGCAACGACGCCTCGCTCGGAGCCGTCGCCGAGTGGGTGTTCGGTGCCGCGCGCGGGCACGACGATGTCGTGTACCTCAACGGCGGTGCGAGCGGTATCGGTGGGGGCGCCATCCTGGGCGGTGCGAGCGTCGGCGGCGTCAGCGGCTATGCCGGCGAGTGGGGCCAGAACCGGCCGAGCGTCGACGACGCCTCCGACCGATGCGTCCCCGGCGGCACGCTCGAGGACGAGGTGAACCGCGGCCGGCTCTTCGACGCCTACGGCGTGAGCGACGATCCGTCGCTCGCCGCGGGGCTCGCCCGGCTGCTGTCGGCCGAGGCCTCGCGGCAGCGGCGGATCCTCGCGTCGACGCTCGCGAACGCGGCGAACACGCTGAACCCCTCGCGGATCGTGCTCGGAGGTTTCCTCGCCGCGCTGCGCGAGGCGGACGCCCGCGCCTTCGACGAGTCGGTGCGGGGGCAAATGCTGGCCGCACCCGCGGAGGACCTGACGCTCGCGCCGGCCGCGCTCGGCGCCGATCGCCTGCTGATCGGGGCCGCCGAGCTCGTCTTCGAAAGGCTGCTCGCGGATCCGGTCGTCTGATCGTCTTCTGCCGCGGACGAACCGAGAGCTCGCGGTCGACGCGAAACGGCATCACCCCGGGGCGACCGGAGCCGATCGGCGGAGGAGCGGCTCAGACGCCGGCGACCACCGCGTTGTCGAGCTGGTCGGTGTCCATGCCGACCCGGCCGGCCTTGGCGGTCAGCAGCACCCAGGCGACGCCGTGCTCGGGGTGCACGTAGAACTCGGTACCGGCCCATCCGCCGTGCCCGAATCCATCCGTCGAGATGAGCCCCGGCGCGCGGTTTCGGAGGTTGACGGTGAAGCCCCAGTCCTGTCCGCGCTCCAGGGGATACGGCTCCAGTCGGGCCATGCCCTGGGTCACGGGTCGCCGCATGAAGTCGAGCCCCGCGGGCGTCAGCACGCCGGGCGTGCCGTCCCGGAGGGTGCGCAACAGGTCGGATCCGAGCAGCAGCAGGTCCTCGGCGCGCGCGAACAGTCCCGCGCCCGGGTCGCGGTTGGCGACGAACTGCTCGACGTCCAGACCGGCCTCCCGGGCGCCCTCGACGGGCACGTGCTCGTCCGGGTCGAGGGTGAGGCCGTCTGCCCCGATCGTCGATGCCCACTCGGCCACGCCCGCATCCCACGCCTGGCCCGTCGCATGCTCGTAGAGCGCGGCGATGCCGGTATAGGCGAGGGTGGAATAACGAGAGGCCGCGCCGGCACGGAAGTCGCGGCCGCGCGTGACGAGCTCCTCGGCGAGCGGGACCGCCGTGTCGAGCGGCGGCTCCGAGATGCCGGAAGAGTGGCTACCGAGGTGCCACAGGCGCACGACGTCGTCGCGTGTGCTCCCGAACCCGGGAACGGCGTCCGCGAGGGGAGTGTTCGGGGTCAGCAGCCCCCGCTCGATCGCGCGCGTCGCCGTGATGCCGGTCAGGATCTTGGTGATCGAGAACAGGGGATAGCTCGCGTCGACGGGCACGCCGCCGAAGCTCTCGAGCGCGACCGTGCCGTCGGCGTCGGCGATCCCGAGCACGGCGTTTGGCAGTCGGCCATCGCCGACGTGCCGCCGGGCCCAGTCGAAGGCGGCGGTGTATGCGGTCATGATGTCTCCGGTGACGACAACGGGGGCGGGCTCAGCGGAAGCGGATGCCCAGTCCCAGCGTAGGGCCACCCGACGCGACGCCGTCGGCGATCGTCAGGCCCGTCGGCTCGACGAGGGCGCCGAGCTGGGCAAAGCCCGCGTCCTCGACATCCTCCACCCAGGTCGCGAGCGGCAGCGTGTACGCCAGCTGGCTCGACAGTTCCGGAAGCAGGTGAGGGGCGAGCCCGACGCCACGATCCGCCGCGAGCGCCGCGATCTCGCGGAACGGCGTGATGCCGCCCACCCGCACGATGTTCGGCTGGATCACGTCGACCGCGCCGGCATCGATCGCGTCGCGGAACTGGTACACCGTGTGGCGGTTCTCGCCGAACGCGATCGGCACATCGATGCGCCGGCGCAGTTCCGCGTGACCGGCGATGTCGTCGGCGCGAAGCGGTTCCTCGATCCAGGCGGGCTCGAACGGAGCGAGCTGCGCCATCGCGGCGGTCGCCTTCTCGAGGTCCCAGCGCTGATTCGCGTCGATCATGAGGGTGCGGTTGGGGCCGAGCACCTCGCGGACCGCCGCGACACGCTCGACGTCGCGGGCGATGTCGGGGCTGCCGACCTTGAACTTCACGGCCTGAAATCCCTCACTCACCCAGCGTTCCGCCTGGGCGACGAGCTCGTCGAGGGTGTAGTGCAGGTTGACCCCGCTGCCGTATGCCGGAAGCGAGGTGTGCCTGCGGCCGATGAATTCGGTGATCGACTGTCCCGCGCGGCGCGCCTGCAGATCCCACAGCGCCAGGTCGAGACCCGCGAGCGCGATCGTCGTGATGCCGCCGCCGCCCGCCTCGTGCAGGTGGGTCCAGGCGCTCGTCCAGATCTGCGGATCCGCGTCCTTGCCCAGCGCGAAATCGGTGATGTCGTGCGCGAGCAGCTGGTGCACGGCGTGCGCGCCGATCGTCGGCGTCCACGAGAAGCCGAAGCCCGTCGCGCCGTCCGAGTCGGTGACGATGACCTCGATCACGTGGATCTCGGTCACGTCGGCGCCCCAGGGGCGCGACAGCGGGATCCGGATCAGGCGGGTATCGACGGCGGCGATCGTCGCGGTCACGCGACCGCCTCCTCGCGCACGAGCTCGTCGCGCCACAGACGCGTCGCGCGCCAGCCGAGCAGCCTTGCGGCGTTCTCGCTCGAGAACATCGACTGCGTGCCGGACAGCTGCTCGGCGGCGCCGGCCGCGGTCGGCAGGTACTGGCGGATCCCGTCGGCCGTGTCGCCGTCGTACAGCGCGTCGGGCGCGCCGACGAAGAAGGTCGAACCGTTGGGGACCTCGTCGGCCTTCCGGATCCACGCGTCGACGAAGGCACCCGCGTCGCGCGCGTCGACGTAGTTGAACAGCGCCACGGCCGACAGCTCAGGGTTCGCGATGCGTTCGGCGACCGTGTGGCCCTGCTGCGTCGGCGCGCCGGCCCATTCCTCGGGGGCGATCACGTAGCAGGGGCGGAAGGCGCCGAAGCGCATGCGGTGACCGTGCTGGCGCACGGCCATCTGCACGATCTGCTCCATCGCGACCTTCGACATCCCATACCCGTTCCAGGGCGCCGTCGGGTGTTTCTCATCGAGCGGCAGGTACTGCGGCTCCCATCCGCTCGGCGAACCGTAGCCCATGACGGTGGGGCTCGACGCGAGCAGCATCTTCCGCACACCCGCGTCGAGCGAGGCCTGCAGCACCGACCACACGAGCTGCGTGTTGATCCGGTAGATGTCGGGATCCGGCAGTGCGCCGGGCACCGCGATCGCCGCGAGATGCACGACGGCGTCTGGTGCGATCTCCGCGAACGCCGACGACGCGGCCTCGAGGTCGAGCAGGTCGACCGCGATCTGCTCGGCGGGTAGCCCCTCGAGCGTCGCCTGATCGATCGAGACGACCTCGTGCCCGGCCTCGGCCAGGGCGGCCACGACGCTGCGGCCGAGCCGGCCCGCGCCTCCCGTCACGACGACGCGGCTCATTTCGATTCTCCGTTCAGGGCGCGGGCCGCGGGGCCCAGGCCGAGGTCGGCCACGCGCACGGCCTGACCGGTCTCGAGCGAGAGGTTGCCCGCGACGCCGACGACGACGCTGCGCACGCCGTCGGTCCAGTCGGCGGTGAAGCCCAGCGGATCCTCCGCCGCGCCGTAGAAGACGTCGTTCAGCAGCTTCTTGTCGCCGCCGCCGTGGCCGCCCACGCTGTTGACGATCTCGATCTCGTAGGCGGGCTGGAAGTGCTTCTGCACCACGAGCTTTTCGAACTCGGGGCGCGTGTCGTTGCTCTCGACGTCGTCCGGGTTGGCGCTCGGGTCGACGACGGTGCCGCCGGACTTGCTGCTGTGCACCATGCCGCGCTCGACGACCGTCAGCTCGGCGCGCCCCTTCGTGCCGTTGACGGCGACCGTGTAGCCCTCCCACGGCGAGTGGGCGTTGAGCGAGTAGCTCATGGTGGGGCCGCCGACGTAGTCGACGACGAGCGAGAGGTTGTCCTCGATCGAGATGTTCTCATCGAACACGTCGCGGTCGCGGATGTAGCCGTCGTGGCCCTCGTTGTCGAAGTAGAGGCCCTTGAGCTTCTCGTCGGCGCGCATGTCGAGGCTGAACGCGTCGGTGCGCGGGTCGTCGACGGATCCGCGGCTCGCGCGCTCGCCGAGGCCGCGACGGGCCGCGTTCTCGGCACCGTAGAAGCGCAGACCGCCGGACGCGTACACGCGCGAGGGCACGTCGTCGATCCACCAGTTGACGAGGTCGAAGTGGTGGCTCGACTTGTGGATCAGCAGTCCGCCCGAGTGCTCCTTCTCGCGGTGCCAGCGCCGGAAGTAGTCCGCGCCGTGGGCAGTGTCGAGCACCCACTCGAAGTGAACGCTCGTGACCTCGCCGATCTCGCCGGACGCGATGACCTTCTTCAGCTCGGCGTTGCGGGGCGAGTAGCGGTAGTTGAAGGTGATGGTGACCTTGCGGCCCGTGCGTTCGGCCGCCTCGGCGATCGCGCGGATGCCCTCCTCATTGATCGTGAGGGGCTTCTCTACGATGGCGTCCGCACCGGCCTCGAGCGCGGCGACGACGTACTTCGCGTGGAGGTAGTCGGGCGTCGTCACGATGACGGCGTCGATGTTCTCCTCCGCGACGATGGCGTCGAGGTTCTCCGGGTCGAAGCGGCGCGGCTGGCCGATGCCGGGCGAGGTCTTCTCGTGCCAATCCTGGCGGCCCGGGTTGGTGTCGGCCCAGGCGACGAGCGTGCCGGCGTCGGCGTGGCTGTCGGCGAGCGCGCCGATGTACATGCCGGCGCGTCCGCCGGTACCGATGAGTGCAAAGTGACGAGTCATGCGAATCTCTCCAGGGGGATCAGGTGCGGGCGAGGGGCAGGGGGCGGATGCGGCCCCGAACGGTGGTGGACGGCCACTCGGGGTCGAGGCTCAGAACCTCGACGCCGTCGGCCGTGACGAGAACGGTGTCTTCGAGCTTCGCGCCGGGGACCCACGGGTTCCACGCGACCGCGTGGTGCGCGCCGATGGTGTCGTCGAAGCCGGGGGTGACCTTCGGGTCGCGCCCGAGGTAGCCGGTCGGCCCGCCCTGGTGGTGGCGGGTCCACGCGTCGTCGCCGAAGCCGTGGCGCGCGTAGGCGGCGCGCAGTTCATCGAAGACCGCGCCGAAGCTCGACCCGGGCACGGTCGCGTCGAGGATGTCGGCCTCGACCTCGCGCAGGCGCGCCTCGGTGTCGGCGAAGCGCTCGTGGTCGGCGAAGGTGACCCAGCGCGTGGCGCTGACGTGCAGCCCGTCGCGCACGGTCGTGATGACCGCCATGGCGCGGTCGCCGAGCGGTGCGTCGGTCGGGATCGGGTGCTGCACGGATCCGCGCGACGCGCCCGCGACCAGGAGCACGGCGGGTTCGGCGCCGATGCCGTACGCGCTTTCCGCGAGATACCCGGCGAGCTGGCGTTCGGTCCAGCCGGGCTCCGCGGCCTTCAGGGCGGCCGACATCGCGCGGGCCGTGTCGGCTCCGAGCGCTCGGTAGCGCTCAATCTCGCTCGGGAGGAGATCGGCGCGCGCGGCGCGCAGCCGTGCCGAGACGTCCGCCTCGGCGACGGCGTCTCCGGGCGGCGAGGCGAGGTCGCCATACCAGGGGATCTCGCGCCAGAGGAGCTCGCCCGCGAGCTCCTCATCGCGGAGGCGCTCGATCTCGTTGGCCAGCGCCGTGATCGTGACGGATCCGTCTGCGGTGACGGTCGCCGAGAAGACGGGCGCGCCGCCGAGCGGGACGGCCGTGCGCGGGCCGTCGAGGAGCCAGGCGAGCGAGGCCGCCGTCGTGAGGTGGACCGCGGGGGCGCCCAGATCGGACAGGATCCCTCGGATCCTGTCGATCTTGCTCGAGCGGTCTGGGGTCGCGTCGTTGCGATGAGCCATGTGTCCTCGTGCGTTTCGAGAGGGAGTGGTCTGATGTCTTGCAATAAACCATAGCAGAAACCGGTTTCTGATGTAATCTTACTGTTATGGACCACCTCAATGGCGAGAGCACATACCGGAATCCGATTCTCGATGCCGACCTGCCCGACCCCGACGCGATCCGCGTGGGAGAGCGCTACGTGATGATCGGTTCGAGCTTCAACCGGGCGCCGGGGCTGCCCGTGTACGCCTCGACCGACCTCGTGAACTGGGATCGCGTCGCCGACGCCCTCCCGGCGGGGAACGAACCCACGGCCTGGTTCGAGCTGCCGCGGCACGGGCAGGGCGTGTGGGCGCCGTCGATCCGTCACCACGACGGAACGTATTACATCGTCTATCCCGACCCGGACCAGGGGATTTTCGTCGTCACGGCGCCCGAACCCGAGGGCCCGTGGAGCGCTCCCCACCTCCTGCTCGCGGGTCTCGGCCTGATCGACCCGTGCCCGCTCTGGGACGACGACGGCCGCGCCTACCTCGTGCACGGCTGGGCCAAGTCTCGCGCGGGGAAGAAGAACATCCTCACGGTCGTTCCGGTCGACGAGTCGCTTCGCACCGCGACCGGCCCGGCGCGCGACGTGATCGACGGCGCCGATATCGACGGGTGGGGCACGATCGAGGGCCCCAAGTTCTACAAGCGCGACGGCTGGTACTGGATTTTCGCACCCGCGGGGGGCGTGGCGACCGGCTGGCAGGCGGTGTTCCGCTCGCGCGACGTGTACGGGCCGTACGAAGAGCGCAACGTGCTCGAGCAGGGATCCACGCCGGTCAACGGCCCGCACCAGGGCGCCTGGGTGACGGCGGTGGACGGCCGCGACTGGTTCCTGCACTTCCAGGACCGGGGCCCCTTCGGGCGCGTCGTGCACCTGCAGCCGATGGCGTGGGGCGACGACGGCTGGCCGGTGATGGGCAAGGCAGTCGACGGCGGGCCGAGCGAACCCGTTCTCGAGTACCCCGCGCCGCACGGCACGCCGCAGCTCTACCGCACGATCGCCCGCAGCGATGACTTCGCCGGGGGAGTGCCAGGGCCCAGCTGGGTGTGGCAGGCCAACCCGTCGGGCGACGCGCTCGTCCCGGGCGAGGGCGGCCTGCGGATCCGATCGGGCGAGGACTCGGGCAACCTGCGCACCCTCTCTCGCGTGCTGGGACAGCCCCTTCCGGGCATGGCCTCGCGATCGAGCGTTCGCGTCGCGCTCGACGGCGAAGCGGGAACGCGCGCCGGCCTCGCGGTGCTCGGCTACGACTATCTCTGGGCCGGTCTCGCGCGCGTTGAGCGCGGAGCCGACGCGGTCGTCGCCGTGCGCACCCGAGACGACATGAGCGAGCGCATCATCGCCCGGATCCCGGTGGATGGCCCCGTCGAGGTCGCCGTCGAGTGCGCCGCCGACGCGGCCCTCGTCGTCGAGCTGACGATCGACGGGCGCGCGCTCCGCATCGATCCCGGATTCCATGCGTCCGAGGGACAGTGGATCGGCGCCGAGCTCGCGCTCTTCGCCGGTCACCCCGTCGGCCGGCCTCCGGCGGTGGGCGCCTTCAGCTCCTTCCGCGTCGATCTCGATCAAGATTGAGCCATGACTGCGAAGAAGACCGGGCGCGAGATCACGATTTCCGACATCGCCGCGGCGGCGGGGGTGTCGAAGGCCACGGTGTCTCGCGTGATGAACGGCGTATCGACCGTGAACGAGCAGATCGCCGAGCGCGTGCGCGCCGCGGTCGCCGAGCTCGGATACTCGCCCAGCGCGGCCGCGCGCTCGCTGTCGCTCGGTGAGAGCCGGACCATCGGCGTCGTCGTGCCGGACCTCGCCAACCCGATGTTCCACCAGGTGCTTCACGGCCTGAATTCCGCCGCGGAGCGCGACGGCTACCGGGTGCTCGTCGCCGACACGCGCGAGCATCGCGAGCGCGAGGTGGAGATCGCGCTCGATATCCGCAACCGCACGGACGCGATCGTGCTCTTCGCGCCCCGCATGGACCGCCTGACGATGCTCGACCTCATGCCCAAGATCGATCCGGTCGTCATTTTCAACCGCACGACCGGTAAGCGCGCGGGTGCCGTCCTGATCGATTACGCCGAAGGGATCGGCGCCGTCGCGCGTCATCTCATCGAGCTGGGGCACACGAAGATCGCCTACCTCGCCGGCCCGCCGCAGGCGCGGTCGAACATGGCCCGTCAGGACGGCCTCGACATCGTCCGCGGCGAGCATCCGGAGGTCGAGATCGTCAGCGTCGACTGCGGATCGTCCTTCGAAGACGGCTACGCGGCCTGGCCCGCCGTGCGCGAGACCGGCGCGAGCGCGGCCATGGCGTTCAACGATGTCGTCGCGCTCGGATTCCTCGGTCGCCTCGCGGAGGAGGGCGTGAGCGTGCCCGACGAGCTCTCGGTCGCCGGATTCGACGACATCCCGTTCTCGCAGTACTCCTCGCCGAGCCTCACCACGATGACCGCCCGCCTGGGCGACGTCGGAGAAAAGATCTGGTCGACGCTGCTCGAGCAGATCCGCGGAACGGCCGATCTCGAACCCACGACCTTCGCGCCCCAGCTCACGGTGCGCTCCAGCACAGGGAAGAAGAAATGACAACGATCCTCCGCAACGGCGCGGGTCAGCCGATCGTGACGCTCCACTCGGGCGACGACGTCGACGCCGGACACGCCCCGAGGCCGTACGCGACGGTAACCACGCCGGCCGGCGTCGAGGTCACTCAGACTCGCCCCTCGGATCACCTCCACCACCTCGGGGTCAGCGTCACCACCCCCGACGTGTCGGGCACCAACTTCTGGGGCGGGAGCACCTACGTCCGCGACGTCGGCCCGCAGATCCTGGACAACCACGGGCGCCAGGTCATCGAGGCGGAGTCCGCCGAGGTGAATCGTTACAATTCCACGATCCTCTGGCGCGACCGCGACGACGAGCCGGTGATCTCGGAGGAACGCGAGATCCGGGTGGACGACGTCGGCGGCACGACCGTGATCTCGTGGCGGTCCACCCTCACGGCGCTGCGCGACGGTGTGAGTATCGGCAGCTCCCAGACGAACGGCCGCCCCGGTGCCTTTTACGGCGGTATCTTCTGGCGCGCCCCGTTCGGATCGGCGGACGTGTTCAGCGAGGCGGGTGCCGGAACCGAGAACGCGCACGGATCCACCTCGCCGTGGCTCGTCGTCGTGGGCGCCGACGCGGGCCTCGTCGCCGCGTCGAGCTCGCGCCTGCCGTGGTTCGTGCGGGCGGAGGGATACGTTGGTTTCTGTCCCGCTCTCGCGCACGACGAGCGTCGCCACCTCGAGCCGGGCGAGCCCCTCGCCCTGGATCTCGTCGTCGCGCTCGTCGACGCCCCGGACGACAACACGATCGAACGCGCTCTCG
>Ga0302349_1002337_pt1 | contig 12298 bp, 12 predicted proteins | sample PhyAR1_FD_202176 | JGI IMG/M metagenome (GOLD analysis project Ga0302349, IMG submission 202176) | Leaf surface microbial communities from alfalfa plants in UC Gill Tract Community Farm, Albany, California, United States - DLSL A.R1... | ecosystem: Host-associated > Plants > Phyllosphere >...
ATGACTGACACCCCGCGAAAAAGTTCTGGGGATGGCGAAAATATTTAGCGCCAGCGGTTAACTTCAGACTTATCCGAGCCCCGGCCAGATGATGATAATCAGCGTACCGGCGAGCGTCAGCAGTACGTTAGCGATGGCGTAGGTGCCGGCATAACCCAGCGCCGGGATATTGCTGCGGGCGGTGTCGCTGATAATCTCCATTGCCGGTGCACAGGTACGCGCGCCCATGATTGCGCCGAACAGCAGGGCGCGGTTCATGCGCAAAACGTATGCGCCAAACAGAAAACAGATCACCACCGGAACCAGACTCACCAGCAGGCCTGCAATCAGCATCTGTCCGCCGACCGCGCCGAGACTGTTGCCGATGCCGCTACCGGCGCTTAAGCCGACGCCTGCCATAAACACCATCAGGCCGAACTCTTTCACCATATTCAGCGCGCCCTGCGGGATGTAGCCGAATGTCGGGTGGTTAGCACGCAAAAAGCCCAGCATGATCCCGGCAAACAGCAGCCCGGCCGCGTTGCCAATGCCAAAGCTGAAGGTGCTGAACTGGAAGGTGATCATGCCGATCATCAAACCGACAATAAAGAAGGCGCAAAACGCCAGCAGGTCTGTCACCTGGCTGTGAATAGAGATAAACCCGATGCGGTCGGCAATGGTTTTAACGCGGCGGGCGTCGCCGCTGACCTGGAGAACATCGCCTTTATTGAGCAAAATATTGTCATCAATCGGCATCTCAATCTGGCTTCTGATCACGCGGTTTAAGAAGCAGCCATGGTCAGTCAGTTTCAGTTGAGCGAGGCGGCGGCCTACCACATTGTGGTTTTTCACCACGATCTCTTCGGTGACGATGCGCATGTCCAGCAAGTCGCGGTCAAAGACCTCTTTCCCGTTACGGAAGCTCGGATCGAGGCGGGCGTGAGCGTCGGGGTAGCCAACCAGCGCGATTTCATCACCCATTTGCAACACGGCGTCGCCGTCCGGTGCGGCGAGAATACCGTTGCGGCGGATGCGCTCGATGTAGCACCCGGTCTGACGATAAATACCCAGCTCGCGCAGATTCTTGCCATCGGCCCAGGCCACCAGTTCCGGGCCGACGCGATAGGCGCGGATCACCGGCAGGTATACTTTGCGGTTGGTATCGGTATCGAGGCCGCGCTCGCGGGCAATTTGCTGGGCGCTGGTCTGCAAATCCTGATGCTGGAGCTTAGGCAGATAACGCGCGCCGACAATCAGGCTGACCAGCCCGATAAGGTAGGTGAGGGCGTAGCCGAGGCTTAAATGATCGAGCGCGCTGGAAAGCTGAACGCTGTCCATTCCGGAGTGGCGCAGCGTGTCTCCCGCGCCCACCAGCACCGGCGTTGAGGTCATCGATCCGGCCAGCATCCCGGCAGTAAGACCAATATCCCAGCCAAACAGTTTGCCCAGACCGAGAGCGATCAACAGCGCGCTGCCGACCATCACCAGCGCCAGCATTAAATAATTTTTACCGTCGCGAAAGAAAATAGAAAAAAAGTTTGGACCCGCTTCCACTCCGACACAAAAAATAAACAACATAAAGCCTAAATTAAGGGCGTCGGTGTTAATAGAAAAATGCTGTTGGCCTAATAAGAGTGAAACCACCAAAACGCCAATGGAATTACCGAGTTGTACAGAACCGAGGCGTAATTTCCCGAGGCAAAGGCCGAGCGCCAGCACCACGAATAATAACAGTATGTAATTCCCATTTAACAAATCTGCGACGTTTATATTCACGGAGTCTAACTTCTTGTTTACTAGTAAGCTGTTGAAAGAAATAATGATTTACGCTAATGTTTTGCAGGCCGTCAGCAGGCTTTTACCCCTCACAGACTGGCGGAAAATATACTGAAAAACAAAAAACAGGCCGTAGTTTAATCGCATTAAGAAACATCGGCTAGTCAAGATTCCTGCGTTCGTATGAGTGCTTTTTGGCATGGACTGCCGCAATGCTTTATCTGACCGGGCGTTCCACTGGAACGAAACCCGCAGCTACCAGGGGCAGTATCAGGAGGCTTGTTTGAAGTATAAACGTGGTTGGGCCAGCGCTTTTTGCTGCTTTTTACTCTTTATTGTGGTTTGCCTTTCATTGCTGTTAAACATGAAGGGCGCATTTCGCGCATCCGGTCACCCTGAACTGGGGTTATTGTTTTTCATTATTCCAGGCGCAATCGCCAGTTTTGTCTCCCGCACCCGCAATGTGTTGCTGCCGTTACTCGGTGCGATGCTGGCCGCGCCGTTATGCCTGCTGATAATGCGGCTGTGGCTCACGCCGGATCGCTCCTTCTGGCAGGAACTGGCCTGGCTCTTCAGCGGCGTCTTCTGGTGTGCGTTGGGCGCGCTGTGTTATCTGTTTATCAGCACGCTGGTGAGTCGCCGCAGTTAAGGCCATGTTTTGCCAGGTACGCCCTGTCAAATCTGACCTATACTGGTTTTCCTGTTTGACGCGTATCGCGCCGCGCCTGCGGTGACGATGCCACCACCTGAAGACTAAAGCCTGAGAAATTCTGATGACTCCAACTATTGATTTGCTGCGCGCCCACCGTTCTATTCGTCATTTTACCGATGAACCCATCTCGCAGGCGCAGCGTGAAGCCATTATTGCCAGTGCCCAGGCGGCGTCCAGTTCCAGCTTTTTGCAGTGTTCTTCCATTATCCGCATCACCGATCCAGCTATGCGCGAGCAGTTTGTCACGCTCACCGGCGGGCAAAAACATATCGCTCAGGCGGCAGAGTTCTGGGTCTTTTGCGCCGATTTTAATCGCAACCTACAGATTTGCCCGGACGCCCAGTTAGGGCTTGCCGAGCAGTTGCTGCTGGGCGCAGTAGACACCGCGATTATGGGGCAGAACGCCTTTACCGCAGCGGAATCGCTCGGGCTTGGCGGCGTGTACATTGGCGGCATTCGTAACAGCATTAACGAAGTTACCGACCTGCTGGCGTTGCCAAAGTACGTGCTGCCGCTGTTCGGTATGTGCCTTGGCTGGCCCGCGGATAATCCGGATGTGAAGCCGCGTATGCCTGCCGCGATGCTGGTGCATGAGAACCACTATCAGCCGGTAGACGAAGAGGTGCTCGCAGAGTACGACGAAACGCTGGCGCAGTACTACCTCACGCGCGACACCAATAATCGCCGCGATACCTGGAGCGACCATATTCGTCGCACCATCATCAAAGAAAGCCGTCCCTTTATCCTCGATTATTTGCATAAGCAGGGCTGGGCGACGCGTTAAATCCCGTTCATCCTTTATGCCGCTGAGTGTATGATACCGGGGCAGTTGCCCCGTATTATTAGAGAGGTGCAGGGTGAAAATAGCCATATTGTCCCGGGATGGAACGCTCTATTCATGCAAACGCCTGCGTGAAGCGGCAATTCGCCGGGGTCATCTCGTCGAGATCCTCGATCCGCTTTCCTGTTATATGAATATCAGTCCGGCGGCCTCGTCCATTCATTATAAAGGCCGCCAGCTTCCCTTTTTTGATGCGGTGATCCCGCGCATCGGCTCCGCCATTACCTTTTACGGTACGGCGGCGCTGCGTCAGTTTGAACTGCTCGGCAGTTATCCGCTCAATGAATCCGTAGCCATTACCCGTGCGCGCGACAAGTTGCGCTCGCTGCAATTGCTGGCCCGGCAGGGCATCGATCTGCCGGTGACGGGCATTGCCCATTCGCCCGATGACACCAGCGATCTGATCGACATGGTGGGTGGCGCGCCGCTGGTGGTGAAGCTGGTGGAAGGGACGCAGGGCATCGGCGTAGTGCTGGCGGAAACGCGCCAGGCGGCAGAAAGCGTCATCGACGCGTTTCGCGGGCTGAATGCGCATATCCTGGTGCAGGAATACATTCAGGAAGCCAAAGGCTGCGATATCCGCTGTCTGGTGGTGGGCAACGAAGTGGTCGCCGCCATTGAGCGCCGGGCGAAAGAGGGCGATTTCCGCTCCAATCTGCATCGCGGCGGGGCGGCGTCAGTGGCGAACATCACCCTGCGCGAGCGGGAAATAGCTATTCTGGCGGCCAAAACCCTGGGGCTGGACGTGGCCGGCGTGGACATTCTGCGGGCAAATCGCGGGCCGCTGGTAATGGAAGTGAACGCCTCGCCAGGTCTTGAAGGCATCGAAAAAACCACCGGCATAGATATCGCCGGGCGGATGATTGAGTGGATTGAACAGCAGGCCACGCCGGATTTTTGCCTGAAAACCGGCGGCTGACGGGTAGGAATGGCATGAGCAGGCATTTTTGCGTAAGCTAGGCACCGCGTAATTTTTTTAAGAGGTAACACATTTTATGGATTCACTCGTCGTTCCCGGTCTGGACACCTTGCGTCAGTGGCTTGACGAGCTGGGCATAAGTTTTTACGAATGTGATACCTGTCAGGCGTTGCACCTGCCGCATATGCAGAATTTTGACGGCATTTACGATGCAAAAATCGACCTGGTGGATGAAATTATTCTTTTCTCTGCCATGGCGGAAGTGAAGCCTTCCGCGCTGCTGCCGCTGGCCTCGGATTTGTCGGCCATTAATGCCAGTTCCCTGACCGTGAAAGCCTTCCTTGATATTCAGGATGATAATCTGCCAAAGCTGGTGGTTTGCCAGTCTTTATTCGCCGCACCGGGGATCACCTTTAAACAATTCTCCTGGTTTATGCGCCAGAGCGAAGAGCAGATCTCCATGGTCATCCTTGAAGCCTGCGCCCATCAGTTGCTGTTCACCAGCGAAGAAGAGACCCCGGCGGGCGAAACGCCGCACAATTTTCTTCACTAAGCCGCAGAGACATTAGCGCAGTCGCTACCGTGGCGGCTGCATAATTCCCATTTTTATTCTGCTTTTAACCTTTCCTTAAAGAATATTTCACCTCCCTTTCTGCTATTTCGGCTTATCACATAGACGTTTCCTGCATAAAAAATTGGTAAAAGGCGTTTTTTAATCTGACCTATAGCCCCGAACCCTGGCTACAGTTATTCTTGCGGGGCTTCAATAGCATGCAGCGTCTGCCGGGTGACGAGCTTTACCCGAAGCTGTTCTGAGTGACAAAGTATGCATGATTCTTGCATATGATGAATGCGACGATTTAGTTCGTATGTTAACGAACTTTCCAGAAGGAATGAGATATGACCACCCTGAATAAAAAATGGTTGTCCGGTCTGGTTGCAGGTGCACTGATGGCGGTCACGGCCAGCACCTTCGCGGCAGAACAAAAAACGCTGCATGTTTATAACTGGTCTGATTATATTGCGCCGGACACGGTCGCTAACTTTGAAAAAGAGACCGGCATTAAAGTCGTCTATGACGTATTTGATTCCAACGAAGTGCTCGAAGGCAAATTAATGGCGGGCAGCACCGGCTTCGATCTCGTGGTGCCGTCGGCGAGCTTCCTTGAGCGCCAGCTTACCGCAGGCGTATTCCAGCCGCTGGACAAGAGCAAGCTGCCGAACTGGAAGAACATGGACCCGGAAGTGTTGAAGCTGGTGGCGAAACACGATCCCGAAAACAAATACGCTGTGCCGTACCTGTGGGCGACCACCGGGATTGGCTTTAACGTCGATAAAGTCAAAGCCGTGCTGGGCGACGTACCGATTGATAGCTGGGACGTGGTGCTGAAGCCAGAAAACCTGGAAAAATTAAAAAGCTGCGGCGTCTCCTTCCTTGATGCCCCGGAAGAGATTTTCGCCACGGTGCTGAACTACCTCGGTAAAGATCCGAACAGCAGCAACGCCTCTGATTACACCGGCGCGGCCACGGATCTGCTGCTGAAGCTGCGTCCGAATATCCGCTACTTCCACTCCTCTCAGTACATTAACGATCTGGCCAACGGTGACATCTGTGTGGCGATCGGCTGGGCAGGGGATGTCTGGCAGGCAGCGAACCGCGCGAAAGAAGCCAAAAACGGCGTGAATGTTTCCTACATCATTCCGAAAGAGGGCGCGCTGGCGTTCTTCGACGTCTTCGCCATGCCGAAAGACGCGAAAAATACCGAAGAAGCCTACCAGTTCCTGAATTACCTGATGCGCCCGGATGTCATCGCGCACGTCAGTGATTACGTGTTCTACGCCAACGGTAACAAAGCCTCTGTGCCGATGATCAGCGAAGAAGTGCGTAACAACCCGGCGATCTACCCGCCAGCGGATGTCTTCGCCAAACTCTACACGCTGAAAGTGCAGGAGCCGAAAATTGACCGCGTGCGCACCCGTGCGTGGACGAAGGTGAAAAGCGGTAAATAACCGTTTTACAGGCCGGGCAAGCTGCGCGCTGCCCGGCGATACGCACCCCTCTGGTGCGTGTGCACCGTGAGTGATATATGCCGGAGAGCATTTGAGTGAATGACGCTATCCCCCGCCCCCAGGCGAAAACCCGCAAGGCATTAACGCCGCTGCTGGAAATCCGTAATCTGACTAAATCGTTTGACGGTCAGCATGCCGTTGATGATGTCAATCTGACCATCTACAAAGGTGAAATCTTTGCCCTGCTGGGCGCATCCGGCTGCGGTAAGTCAACGCTGCTGCGTATGCTCGCGGGTTTTGAGCAGCCAACCACCGGGCAAATCATGCTCGACGGCGTCGATCTGGCGCACGTCCCGCCCTATCTGCGCCCCATAAATATGATGTTTCAGTCCTACGCGCTGTTCCCGCACATGACGGTGGAACAGAATATCGCCTTTGGCCTGAAGCAGGACAAACTGCCGAAAGCGGAAATCACCAGCCGTGTGGCGGAAATGCTGAGCCTGGTGCACATGTCCGAGTTTGCCAAACGCAAACCGCATCAGCTTTCTGGCGGGCAACGGCAGCGTGTGGCGCTGGCCCGCAGCCTCGCCAAACGGCCTAAATTACTGCTGCTTGACGAGCCGATGGGCGCGCTGGATAAAAAACTGCGCGACCGGATGCAGCTTGAAGTGGTGGATATTCTTGAGCGCGTCGGCGTCACCTGCGTGATGGTGACCCACGACCAGGAAGAGGCAATGACCATGGCCGGGCGAATTGCGATCATGAATCGCGGTAAGTTCGTGCAAATCGGCGAGCCGGAAGAGATCTACGAGCACCCGACCACCCGCTACAGCGCCGAATTTATCGGTTCGGTGAATGTCTTCGAAGGGTTGCTGAAAGAGCGCCAGGAAGATGGCCTGGTGATCGACGCGCCGGGGCTGATGCATCCGCTGAAAGTCGATCCCGACGCCTCTGTGGTGGATAACGTGCCGGTGTTTGTCGCCCTGCGCCCGGAAAAAATCATGCTCTGCGAAGATCCGCCTGCCGATGGCTATAACTTCGCGGTCGGCGAAGTGGTACACATCGCCTACCTCGGCGATCTCTCTATTTATCACGTCCGTCTGCAAAGCGGGCAAATGATCAGCGCGCAGTTGCAAAACGCGCACCGCTACCGCAAAGGCTTACCCACCTGGGGCGATGAAGTTCGCCTGTGCTGGGATGCCGACAGTTGTGTGGTTTTAACGGTTTAAGGAGCGGCGATGAGTAAACCTGAACCTCCGGCCCGCACGGTCAACGCGGGCGGTTTTACCCTGTGGCTGGCGCGGATGCAGATGAAGCACGGGCGAAAGCTTGTGATCGCCATGCCGTACATCTGGCTGTGTCTGCTGTTTTTACTGCCGTTTTTGATCGTCTTCAAAATCAGCCTGGCAGAGATGGCGCGCGCGATCCCGCCGTACACCGACCTGATGGCCTGGGAAGACGGGCAGCTTAGCCTGACGCTGAACATTAACAACTTCCTGCAACTGACGGACGATCCGCTCTATTTTGAAGCCTATCTCCAGTCGTTACAGGTGGCGGCTGTCTCAACGATTTGCTGTCTGTTAATGGGCTACCCGCTGGCCTGGGCGGTGGCGCACAGCAAACCCTCCACGCGCAATATCTTACTGCTGCTGGTGATTTTGCCATCGTGGACCTCGTTTCTGATCCGCGTTTACGCCTGGATGGGCATCCTGAAAAACAACGGCGTGCTGAATAACTTTTTGCTGTGGCTCGGGGTTATCGACCAGCCGCTGACTATTCTGCACACCAACCTGGCGGTCTATATCGGCATCGTGTACGCCTATCTGCCGTTTATGGTGCTGCCGATTTATACCGCGCTGACGCGCATTGATTACTCGCTGGTGGAAGCCTCGCTGGATCTGGGCGCGCGCCCGCTGAAGACCTTTTTCAGCGTCATTGTGCCGCTGACCAAAGGCGGGATTATCGCCGGTTCGATGCTGGTGTTTATCCCGGCGGTCGGGGAGTTTGTGATCCCGGAACTGCTCGGCGGCCCGGACAGCATCATGATTGGCCGTGTGCTGTGGCAGGAGTTCTTTAACAACCGTGACTGGCCGGTGGCCTCGGCGGTGGCGATCATCATGCTGTTGCTGCTCATCATGCCGATCATGTGGTTCCACAAACACCAGAGTAAAGCCACAGGAGATCACGCATGAATAATTTACCGGTCGTACGTTCCCCGTGGCGTATTTTAATCCTGGTGGTCTGCTTCACGTTCCTGTATGCGCCGATGCTGATGCTGGTGGTCTATTCGTTTAACAGCTCAAAACTGGTGACCGTCTGGGCGGGGTGGTCCACCCGCTGGTACGGCGAGCTGTTCCGCGATGACGCGATGATGAGCGCGGTGGGCTTAAGTCTGACTATTGCCGCTTGTGCGGCCACGATGGCAGTGGTGCTGGGCACCATTGCCGCCGTGGTGATGGTGCGCTTTGGCCGGTTTCGCGGGTCGAATGGCTTTGCCTTTATGATCACCGCGCCGCTGGTCATGCCGGATGTGATCACCGGGCTGTCGCTGCTGCTGCTGTTTGTCGCCCTCGGTCACGCGATTGGCTGGCCGGCCGATCGCGGGATGCTGACCATCTGGCTGGCGCATGTGACCTTCTGTACCGCTTACGTGGCGGTGGTGATCTCATCGCGCCTGCGCGAGCTGGATCGCTCGATTGAAGAGGCAGCGATGGATCTGGGCGCGACGCCGCTGAAAGTGTTCTTCATCATTACGCTGCCGATGATTATGCCGGCGATTGTCTCCGGCTGGCTGCTGGCCTTTACGCTGTCCCTCGACGATCTGGTGATCGCCAGCTTTGTTTCAGGGCCTGGGGCGACCACGCTGCCGATGCTGGTCTTCTCCAGCGTGCGCATGGGGGTAAACCCTGAGATCAACGCCCTGGCGTCAATTATTCTCGGTGTGGTGGGAATTGTTGGATTTATCGCCTGGTATCTGATGGCGCGAGCAGAAAAGCAGCGGGTGCGCGACATCCAGCGTGCAAGACAGGGCTAATCGCACTACAGTAAACGGGACGCAGAGGCCGCGTGGGGTGCGGCCTCTTTTTGCAGGGAAGATAACGCCTTGGGAATTTTGACAAACATGCCGCGCACCCATGCCCGGCTAAACGTTCCGACGCTGGTGCAGGTGGCGGCAATTGCCATTATTGCCACGCGCTGCGTCGATCTGTTGATGCTGTTTAATCTGCTGGGTCTGCGCGGGGTGCTGGATTTTATCCATCGCAGCGCTCAGACCTGGAACCTGACGCTGATTTTTCTCGGCAGCCTGGTGCTGCTTTTTATCGAATTCCTGTGTGCGTTTTCACTGGCCAAAGGGCGCAACTGGGCGCGCTGGCTCTACCTGATCTCGCAGATTATCGCCAGCGGCTATCTGTGGGCCGCCTCGATTGGCTACGGCTACCCGGAACTGTTCAGCATTGCCGGCGAGTCTAAGCGCGACATCCTCCATTCTCTGTTCCTGCAAAAACTGCCCGATCTGCTGGTGCTGTTTCTGCTGTTTGTGCCCGCTTCGAGCCGACGCTTTTTCCGTTTGCATTAACGGTGGTACAATCCCCGCCCCGCAAAAAAGAAGGTTTTTATCATGCAGTGCGCACTCTATGACGCTGGCCGTTGTCGTTCATGTCTTTGGATTGAACAGCCAGTTTCGCAACAACTCGCCGCCAAAATGCACGACCTCCGGACACTGCTGGATGGGCTGCCGGTGGCGGAGTGGTGCGCACCGGTGAGCGGCCCGGAAAGCGGGTTTCGCAATAAAGCCAAAATGGTGGTCAGCGGCAGCGTCGAGAAACCGCTGCTCGGGATGATTAACCGCGACGGCACGGCGGTTGATCTCACCGACTGCCCGCTCTATCCCGCCTCTTTTTACCCGGTATTTGCCGCGCTGAAACCCTTTATCGCCCGCGCCGGGCTGACGCCTTATAACGTCGCGCGTAAACGCGGTGAGCTAAAGTACATCCTGTTGACCGAAAGCCAGCAGGACGGCGGCATGATGCTGCGCTTTGTGCTCCGTTCGGAGGCAAAACTTGCCCAGTTGCGCGCCGCACTGCCAGCACTTGTGGCGCAACTGCCACAGCTAGCGGTTATCAGCGCAAACATTCAGCCGGTGCATATGGCGATCATGGAAGGGGAGCAGGAGATTTTCCTTACTGAACAGCAGGCACTGGCGGAGAATTTTAACGGCGTGCCGCTGTGGATCCGTCCGCAGAGTTTCTTTCAGACCAACCCGCAGGTGGCGAGCCGCCTTTACGCCACCGCCCGCGACTGGGTGCGCGCGCTGCCGGTGAAGCACATGTGGGATCTGTTTTGCGGCGTCGGCGGTTTTGGCCTGCACTGCGCCACGCCGGAAATGAAGCTGACGGGTATTGAAATCGCGCCTGAGGCGATTGCCTGCGCAAAGCAGTCGGCTGAGGTGCTCGGTTTACAGAATCTGCATTTCCAGGCGCTGGACTCCACCCAGTTTGCCACCGCGCAGGAAGACATTCCGGATCTGGTGCTGGTCAACCCGCCGCGTCGCGGCATCGGTAAACCGCTGTGTGACTACCTGAGCCAGATGGCACCGGCGTTTATCATCTACTCAAGCTGTAATGCGCAAAGCATGGCAAAGGATCTCCGGGAACTCCCCGGTTACCGCGTCACCCGCGTGCAGCTTTTCGATATGTTCCCGCACACCGCGCATTACGAAGTGCTGACGCTACTGGTGCGGGCAGATGCCTGAGGGCCCGGCAAGCAAGCGCCGCCGGGCAGGGGAAGGTTACTGCGGGAACCACTGGTCGCTGATTTTCTGATAGGTGCCGTCAGCTTTGATCGCTTTAAGGGCGGCGTTCAGTTTTTCCAGCAGCGCGGTGTTATCCGGGCGAACGGCAATGCCAAGACCGGTGCCGAAGTATTGCGGATCGGTCACTTTTGGCGTCGCGGTGCCTAACTGCGGGTTGGTTTTCAGCCACTCGTTGACCACGGCGGTGTCACCAAACACGCCATCAATACGGCCATTTTTCAGGTCGATAATCGCATTCTGGTAGCTGTCATAAGCCACGGTTTTCACTTCCGGGTGTTTGTCCTGGAGGTATTTCTGGTGCGTGGTGCCGTTTTCCATACTAATACGTTTGCCTTTCAAATCTTCAAAGGATTTAAACGCATCTTTTTTCGCGATCACGACAGCGGAGTTGGCGTAGTAAGCGTCGGTAAAGGCCACCTGTTTGCTGCGCTCAGGGGTAATGTCCATTCCGGAAATCACCGCGTCATATTTCTTGAATTTCAGTGCCGGGATCAGGCTGTCGAATGCATGGTTAGTGAATGTGCATTCAGCCTGCATTTGTTTGCACAGCGCTTTCGCCAGGTCGATATCAAAACCAACAATCTGGTTGCTGGCGTCAAAGGATTCGAACGGCGGATAGGTTGCTGAAGAGCCGAAGCTGATTTTATCTGCGGCGGTGGCACCCGCGGCAAAGGTAGCAAGGATCGCGGCCAGAACTAACTTTTTCATTGTGAAACTCCCGTCTGTCAATCTTATTGTTTTTACCGTGTCTGCGGCATGGGAGTCACTTTGCCATCATGTGAATTTGTATGCAATAATTTTGTATAAATATTTATTATGGTTCACCCTCACCCCGGCCCTCTCCCTGAGGGAGAGGGGGAAGGGCGGGTCAGTGCACAGTGCTCCCTGAGGGAGAGGGAGAAGGGCGGGTCAGTGCACAATATGTGTCCCCTCCCTAAGGGTGAGGGAGAAGGGCGAGTGAGTGCACGATATGTCCCCTCTCCCCTGGGGAGAGGGCCAGGGTGAGGGGGAATGTCCCCTCTCCCACAGGGAGAGGTTTAGGGTGAGGGGAAAACTAATTCCGGCGCTCAAACGCCAGCGCTCGCCGCTCAATCAGGCGCATCATCAGCGTCAGCAGGCCATTCACGATCAGATAGATAAGCCCGGCTGCACCAAACACCATCACATCGTAGGTGCGGCCATACAGCAGTTGCCCGTGACCCATCACTTCCATCAGGGTAATGGTGTACGCCAGTGAGGTACTTTTAA
>Ga0302349_1002338_pt1 | contig 12297 bp, 11 predicted proteins | sample PhyAR1_FD_202176 | JGI IMG/M metagenome (GOLD analysis project Ga0302349, IMG submission 202176) | Leaf surface microbial communities from alfalfa plants in UC Gill Tract Community Farm, Albany, California, United States - DLSL A.R1... | ecosystem: Host-associated > Plants > Phyllosphere >...
GCGCCCGTACCAGGCGGAGGCCGTGGACGCGTTCCGCCACGGCGGCAGCGGCGTGGTCGTGCTCCCCTGCGGCGCCGGGAAGACGCTGGTGGGGGCCGGGGCGATGGCGGCCATGGGCCGCACCACCCTGATCCTCGTGACGAACACCGTCTCGGCCCGGCAGTGGCGGGCCGAGCTCCTGGCCCGCACCACCCTCACCCCGGAGGAGATCGGCGAGTACTCGGGGGCGAGCAAGGAGATCCGGCCCGTCACCATCGCCACCTATCAGGTGCTCACCACGAAGCGGAAGGGCGTGCATCCCCATCTGGAGCTCATGAGCGCCCGCGACTGGGGCCTCATCGTCTACGACGAGGTGCATCTGCTGCCGGCGCCCGTCTTCCGGATGACCGCGGACCTGCAGGCCCGCCGCCGCCTGGGCCTGACCGCGACGCTCGTGCGCGAGGACGGCCGCGAGGACGAGGTGTTCTCGCTCATCGGCCCCAAGCGCTACGACGCCCCGTGGAAGGACATCGAGAGCCAGGGCTACATCGCCCCGGCCGAGTGCACCGAGGTGCGGGTGGACCTGCGCGAGTCCGAGCGGATGGCGTACGCGATGGCCGAGCCGGCGGACCGGGCGCGCCTGGCGGCCTGCCACCCCCGCAAGGTGGACGTCGTCGAGCAGGTCTCCCGGCGCCATGAGGGCGAGCCGATGCTGGTCATCGGCCAGTACCTCGACCAGCTCGAGGAGATCGCGCAGCGCCTGGGGGCCGAGCTCATCACCGGCCGCACCAGCGTGAGGAGGCGCCAGGAGCTGTTCGACGCCTTCCGGGGCGGCGAGATCGACCGCCTGGTCGTCTCCAAGGTCGCGAACTTCTCGATCGACCTGCCGGAGGCCTCGGTCGCGGTGCAGGTCTCCGGAGCCTTCGGCTCGCGCCAGGAGGAGGCCCAGCGCCTGGGGCGGCTGCTGCGGCCCAAGGCCGACGGGCGCTCCGCGCACTTCTACACCGTGGTCACCCGCGACAGCGTGGACCAGGACTTCGCCGCGCACCGCCAGCGCTTCCTCGCCGAGCAGGGCTACGCCTACCGGATCGTCGAGGCCGACGAGGTCGGCCCGGCGCCGCGCGACGCCGTCTGAGGAGCGATGTGAGGACATCGGGGCCTCGGAGTGGCAGGATCGGGAGCGCACGAACCCTTCCCCGAGACCTCAGGAGCCTGCGGTGAACCAGCCGACCGACCCCCGCAACCCCCTCGATCCGGCCGATGCCTCCCGCGAGGACGCGGCCGCGCACCCGATCTCGCGCTCCGCGGACTCCGCCTCGATCGAGTCGACCCCGGCCGATACGGCGGGCCCCGCCGCCCCGCGGCCCGAGGCGGCCCCGCGCCAGGAGCCCGCTCCCCGCCCCCGGCCGGAGCTGCCGCCGGAGGACGACGCCCGCCCCGGAGGACTGTCCGTCGGCCTGTGGATCTCGCTGATCCTCGGGGCCATCGTGCTGATCCTGCTGCTGATCTTCGTGATCCAGAACAACGTCCCGGCCGGCTTCGAGTACTTCGGCGCGCAGTTCTCGCTGCCGCTGGGCGTGGCGATGCTGCTCGCGGCGATCGCCGGCGCGCTGGTGATGGCGCTGGTCGGGTCGGTGCGGATCATGCAGCTGTCGTGGACGATCCGGAAGATGCGCAAGAACGAGAAGCGCATCCGCTCCGCGATCGAGCGCTGATCCGCGCGGCCGCCGCGCCCCACGTCCAGCAACCGTCCAGCGAACTCCCACGTTCGAGGATCACGGTGGGGTCATGACCATCGACACCCCCCAGGACTTCGAGGCGCGCCTGCTCGTCGTCGACGACGAGCCGAACATCCGCGACCTGCTGGCCACCTCCCTGCGCTTCGCAGGCTTCGAGGTGTTCACCGCGGCGACCGGCAACGAGGCGATCCGCCAGGCGACCGAGAACCAGCCCGACCTCATGGTGCTGGACGTGATGCTGCCCGACATGGACGGCTTCACCGTGACCCGGCGCCTGCGCGATCGCGGCGAGCTGTACCCGATCCTCTTCCTCACCGCGAAGGACGAGACGAAGGACAAGGTCGCCGGCCTGACGGTGGGCGGGGACGACTACGTCACCAAGCCCTTCAGCCTCGAGGAGGTCGTCGCGCGGATCCGCGCCGTGCTGCGCCGCACCCACGGCGGGGTGGAGGAGCCCGTGGACGCGAGCCTCGTCGTCGGCGACCTGCGCCTGGACGAGGACTCCCACGAGGTCCATCGCGGCGACGTCTCCATCGAGCTGTCGCCGACGGAGTTCAAGCTGCTGCGCTACCTCATGCTCAACGCGGGCCGGGTGGTCTCCAAGACGCAGATCCTCGACCACGTGTGGGACTACGACTGGTCCGGCGAGGTCGGCATCGTCGAGTCGTACATCTCCTACCTGCGCCGGAAGGTGGACGTCATCGGGGACCCGATGATCCACACCAAGCGCGGGATCGGCTACGTGCTGCGCGCCGCCGACGGCTCCTGAGGCCTTGTCCTTCCCCTCGCTGCGCGCGGACCGGCCCGTCTCCCTGTGGACACGGATCGTCGCGCTGATCTCCCTGCTGCTGGTGCTGGGCACCACCATGACCGGCGGCCTATCGCTGTTCCTGCTCAACCGCACCCTGATCCAGGGCGTGGACAACGAGCTCGAGCGGTCGATGACGGACATGACGGCGCTGGCGGCCGCGGAGATCGACCAGGAGGCGGCGGACGAGGAGGGCGACTCCTACGCCCCCGTCGACTTCATTGTGGAGATCCGCGATCACGACGGCAACACGCGGCGCCAGGTCGTCCATCGCCATGACGACCGGCCCGTCGAGGTGGTCTTCCCGGAGCTCACCGAGACCCAGATCATCCAGCGCGGCGGGGAGCCCTTCACGGTCATCGACTCCTCCGAGGGCCGATGGCGCGTGAAGGCGATGATCAACGGCAGCCCCGGCGGCGGCAGCGTGTTCGTGGCCCTGCCGCTGGACGGCGTGGACCGCACCATGCACGAGATGGCGCTGATCATCGTGCTGGTCGGCACGGGAGTGGTGCTCATGGGCATGGGCTGCGGCGGCTACATCGCGCACCGAGCCCTGGAGCCGCTGCGCGACGTCGAGGCGACCGCGGCGCAGATCGCCGCCGGCGACCTCTCCCGCCGTGTCCCGGAGACGACGACCTCCATGGAGGTCCACCGCCTCTCCCGCTCGCTGAACGAGATGCTCGTGCACATCGAGCAGGGCTTCGTCGCCCAGTCCGAGTCGGAGTCCCGCGCGACGGCCTCCGAGGCGCGCATGCGCCGCTTCGTCTCCGATGCGAGCCACGAGCTGCGCACCCCGCTGGCCGCGATCCGCGGCTTCGGCGAGCTGTACCGGATGGGGGCGCTGGGCACCGACGACTCCGTCGCGCAGGCCATGCGCCGCATCGAGGACGAGGCCCGCCGCATGGGGTCCCTGGTCGAGTCCCTGCTGCGCCTGGCCCGCCTGGACGAGAACCCCGACCTGGCCCTGGAGCCGCTGGACATCTCCGACGCGCTCTTCGACGCCGCCCAGGACCTGCGCGCCCTGGACCCGACCCGCCAGGTCATGGTCGTCTCCCTGACCGGGACGCCGCTCACCGTCTCCCCGCACGTGGCGGTGGGCGTGATGGGCGACGAGCCGTCCCTTCGCCAGGTGATCCTCAACCTCGTCGGCAACGCCAACCGCCACACCCCCAAGGGCTCCCCCGTCGAGATCGCCGTCGGCACCCTCGAGGAGACCGGCCGCACCGTGATCGAGGTGCGCGACCACGGCGAGGGCATCGACGCCGAGCAGCGCGAGAAGATCTTCGAGCGCTTCTACCGCACGGACTCCTCCCGGCAGCGCAGCGCCTCCCAGGGCGGCGGCGCAGGCCTGGGCCTGTCCATCGCCGCCAGCATCGTCCAGCAGCACCGCGGCAGCATATCCGTGGTCGAGACCCCGGGCGGCGGTGCGACCTTCCGTGTCGAGCTCGTCGCCGCGGATCTCGCCCAGCCCGCCGCGGAGGCGGCGGAGGCGGAGGCGGAGGCCGCCGCCGGGGAGGCCGCCGGGGACCGCTGACGTCCCCGGCGCCCCGGTCGGCCGCGACGACTCAGGCGTCGGCGCCCTGCTCGGCGTAGTGCATGTCGTTGATGGCGCCGATGGTCCAGCTGCCCTCCTGGTAGGTGAGGGTGGAGACGGAGGCGTTGTGGAAGCCGCCGGTCACGGAGCTGAGATCGGCGCCCAGGGCGTCCAGTGCCAGGTAGATCGTCAGACCGCTCGTGACCACCAGGACGGTGCCGCCCTTCCTCGTGCGCGACTGCGCGATCTCCTCGAGGGCCGCGAGGGCGCGATCGGCGCAGTCCGCGGAGGTCTCCGCCGGGACGGCCGTGCCGTCGCTGAGCGCCGCGCCCGCATCGAGGGCCTCGGCCATGTCGAAGTTCGGGGAGGCGAAGAGCTCCTCCTGCGAGGCGTGGCCGAGGGACTGCGCGATCGCCGTCCACATGACCCCGTTCCGCTCTCCCTCGTAGCTGCCGAAGCTGATCTCCCGCAACCTCTCGTCGCGGATCGGCTCGAGCTCGGCGCCGAAGGTCTCGAGCACGGCCGATGCGGTCTGGTGGTGGCGGACCATGTCCCCGCAGTGGACGGCGTCGATCTCGACGCCCTCGAGGGCCAGTCCTCGGCCCAGATCCTGGGCGACCTCGACCCCGGCATCGGTCAGCGGCGAGTCCGACCAGCCCTGGACCCGGTCCAGGGTGTTGAGCATCGTCCTGCCGTGGCGGGTGACCAGCAGGGTGACGGCCTTCCGCCCGCCGCGGCCCGCGCCCTGGCCCGCGCCCTGGCCGGGCTGGGCGGCGGCCGGGCCGATCCACGCGGTCGCCGCGGCCAGGCCGAGACCGCCGGCGGCGGCGAGGCCCGCACGGCGGCTGAGGGGGGACGAGTGCAGAACATCGTTGTCCATGGGATTCCTTCGTCGGAGGGGAGGCGAGGGCCGATCGGCCGCCGCAGTCCGCATCGTAGCCAGATATGGACCGATTGGAAACCCAATCCTGACCGTGTGGTCACTCACGGTATCCTGGCGCGGTCGGCGCATCAGCGCCCGATGCCACCGCCGAGGCGAGGAGGAGCCGGGTGAGCACGGACCCCGGGGCCCCGTCCCGCGCGATGCAGCGGGAGCGCACCCGCGAGCGCATCGTGGAGGCCGCCCGCGCGCTGTTCGTCCAGCAGGGCTACCGGGGGACCTCCCTGCGCGAGGTCGCCGCGGCCGCCGGGATCAGCCATCCGGGCCTGGCGAAGCACGTCTCCTCCACCGACGAGCTGCTGGCCGAGGTGCTCGCGCGCATGGAGGCGGAGAACGCCCGCAGCCTCCCCGCCGCCCACGATGGGGAACTCCCCTTCAGCGCCCTCGCCGCCCGCAACGCCGCGACCCCCGGCTACGTCGCCCTGTTCGCCGCCCTGCTCGGCGAGGCGTCCACTCCCACGCATCCCTCGCACGCGGCGATGGCGGCGCGCTATGCGGAGGTCGCGCGCGAGAGCCTCGCCGTCCTGGACCGGGCGCGCCGGGCCGGGGCGGTCCACCCCGACCGCGCCACCGCCGCGGAGATGCGCCGCTTCGATGCGATCTGGGACGGGCTGCAGCTCATGGAGCAGTTCCTCCCCGACCGGGTCGACACCCCGGCCCTGCTGCGCCGTCTCGAGGAGCGCTGGAGCGAGCCGCCGGCCGCCGCGCTCGATGCCCCGGGCCCGGCCGGGGGTCCTGTCTCCGGCCCGGGCCCGGGCATCGGGCCGGAGGTCGCCGCGGCGGGGACCGTGCCGCCTGAGGCCCACGGCTACCGCACCGGCCGGGAGCGCCGCGCGCAGATCCTCGCGGCGGCATCGGACCTCTTCGCGCAGGACGGCTACGCGGAGACGTCCCTCGCGCGGATCGCGCAGAGCGCGGGGGCCTCCAAGGCGGCCGTCCTGCACCACTTCGGCTCGAAGGAGGGGCTGGTCGAGGCCGTGCTCGACGCCCGGGACCGGGAGCTGCGGGCCCTGGCCGGTCATCGGCCGGATCCGCCCGGAGGCCGCGAGGGACTGCTCCTGCTGGTGCAGCAGGCGCGGGAGGCGGCGCGCCGCGCCCCGGGCCTGATCCAGCTGTACGCGGTGCTGTCCTGCGAGGCCGCACCGGCGTCGCACCCGGCGCACGGCTACTTCGCCGATCGCTTCCGGGCGGTGCTCGCGGACAGCGAGGCCCTGTTCGCCCGCGCCCGGGAGGACGGCGAGATGCCCGCGCACCGCGACCCGACCCAGGAGGCGCTGCTGTGCATCGCCCTCTGGGACGGGCTGCAGTACCGGTGGCTGTACGACCGGGGCATCGACCTCACCGCCGATCTCGAGGCGCATCTGGCGCAGGTGCTCGCCCCCTGAGGACTCCCCCGGCGGGGACCGCTCAGGGCGCGTCCATCACCTGGCCCTGCCAGAAGGGACGGCCCGCCGCACGGGCGAGGGCATCGGCCCGATCCAGGAACGCGGCGGCGGCCCGCTCCCCCGCGGCGTCGCGGGACTGCACGCGCGGCAGGGCGATCTCGTCGCGGCTGATCCGGAAGGCGCCGGGCAGGTCCGGCATCGGATCGACGTGACCGCGCGGGCCCCAGATGAAGTCGCGGGGCACGCGATCCAGGCCCAGCCGGGCGGCATCGGCGGCGCTGCGCTCGGCACGGGCACGGGCGCGGCGGGCCAGCGGCACCCGCAGGCCGGAGGCGATGAGCATGCGCGTCAGCTCCCGGTTGCCGACCATGGTCACGCCGTGGGCCTCCAGACGCCACCGCGCGTCCACCGGCCAGTCGTAGTGGTCCAGGTCGAAGGCGCGGCCGGGGAGCCCTGCCCGGTCGGCACCGGCGTGGAGCTCGTCGAGGGAGGTGTCGGAGATCAGGTGGCCCCACACGGTGCCGTGATTGTCCCAGCGCGGGGTGTCGGCGTAGAGGGTCATGGTCGGCCGCCCGTCGGCCGCGGGGGCAGCGGCGCCGCGAGGGAGCGCAGCACGTGCTCCAGGGGGCCGCGACGGCCCGCGCGGTCCAGCACCACGGCGAGGGCGAGCCCGGCCGCCCAGGCCAGCACCATGAGGGCCGATGCCCCCGCCGAGCCCACGCTCCCGCCGAGCCCCAGCGTGAAGGCGGGGAAGAGAGCGAGGGCGATCACCGACTGCAGCACGTACCCGGTCAGGGACATCCTCCCCAGGGCCGCGAGCGCCGCGACGACGGGGCCGTGGAACCGCTCGGCGGCGAGCGCGGCCAGGGCCGCACCGGCGACGGCCCCGCCGAGACCGCTCAGCTGGTGCACCACGCCCAGGAGCCCGCGCACCGTCTCGCTGCCCAGGTGCTCCGCCCGCGGATCCAGGACCAGCACGAGCGTGAGCGGGAGCGCACCCAGCAGGGAGATCGGCAGCAGCGTCCGCCACAGGCGGCGCAGCAGCGCGCGGTAGCGGGGCACGTCCTCGAGCAGCCGGGCGCGGGCCAGGAGCACGCCGATCAGCATCGGGGTGAGCAGGCCCAGGTCCGTCGCCAGGAGCAGCATCAGGTCGTAGCCGACCTCCTGGGCGCGGATCATCACCGAGTCGGCATAGGTGGCGGCCGCGACATCGGGCAGGTGCCCGCCGCCGGCGAGGCCGATCGTCCCGTCGAGCCAGCCCCACATCGCCAGCATCGGGCTCGCCAGCAGCGCGGCCGCGATGACGAGGATCCTGCGGCGGTCCGCGAACAGGACCGCGAGCATGCCGATCACGGCATAGGAGGCGACGATGTCGCCGGCGAACAGCAGCACGCCGTGCGCTAGGCCGATGCCCAGCAGCACCAGGTGGCGGCGCAGCATGCGCCGCCGGAACCGGCCGGGCGTCTCGCCGCGCTCCCGGCCGCGGCGCAGCAGCACGCCGATCCCGTAGCCGAACAGCATCGCGAACAGCGGGAACCCGCGGTTGTCCACCAGGAGCGCCATCGCCACGTCGACGGCGCGGTCCAGCGCCCCGGCGTCGCGCTGCTTGACCAGAGCGGTCCAGGTGCCGCCGTACATCCAGCCGACGGTGTTCGCCAGGGCGATGCCGAGCAGGGCCGCGCCGCGCGCGAGGTCCGGGCCGACGGCACGCTCGCCCAGGGGCACCGCGGCGACGGCCACCGGGGCCCCGCGCGAGGTCATGGCCGTGCCGGCGTTCCCTGATGGTGGCGCAGCAGCCACTGGCCCTCATGGCGGACCCAGACGCTCGAGCGGAGCACCGTGCGGACGGCGCCGCCGGAGCGGTCCTCGGTGCGGTAGCGCACGAGCACGACGTCCGGAGCCAGAGCGTCGGCGATCAGGTCGCTCGCGGTGATCCCGGGGACGGGGCCGAGGGAGGCGAGGATCTCCTCGCGTGTCCAGGCGCGGCCCGACGCCCCGATCTCGGTGAACTCGGGGTGCAGCAGCTGCGCCGCCCGGGAGGGCTGGGCCCGCACCAGGTCGGTGAGCAGCGCCAGCTCCCGCTGGGTCACCTCGTCGAGCTCCGAGGTCGCCGGGGCGATCGGGGTCGGCGCCGAGGCGGCGGAGGCCCGGCGGGGAGCCGCCGCCGGGGCGGGCGCGGGCTCCGGCTCGGACGCGAAGTAGGCGAAGAGGTCCTCCGGCTCCGGCGCGGCCGATGCGGACGCGGCGGGGGCGGCCGCGGGGGATGCGGCCCGCGAGGCGGGCCCCGGCACGGACGCACCGGATCCGGTCCGGTAGCCGGGGCCGACCTCGGGGTCTCGGCCCTTCGAGAAGGCCGTCGCGGCGGCGTTCGCGCGGCGGTCCGCGGCCTCGTTCATCGCGTGGCCGGCGTGGCCCTTGACCCATTCGAACTCGACGCTGCGTCCCACGAGGGCGCGGTCGATGGACTGCAGCAGCTCGACGTTCATGACGGGCTTGCCGTCCTTCTTGCGCCAGCCCTTGCGCTTCCAGCCGGGCATCCACTTCGTCACCGAGTTGATGACGTACTGGCTGTCGCACAGGATGTGCAGGTGCTGGTCGGCATCCGTCGCGGTGGCCTCGAGGAGGTCCAGGACGGCCTTGAGCTCGCCCATGTTGTTGGTGCCGTGGGGCCAGCCGCCCGCGCGCCAGGTGTCCTCGTCGATGTACCAGGCCCAGCCGGCGGGCCCGGGATTGCCGAGGGCGGAGCCGTCGGCCGCAGCGGTGATCGTCATGAGGGCAATCGTTCCACAGAGCGGGGACGGACCCGCACCGGCGGCCCGCCGCACCGGCTCAGCCGCGCGATCAGCCGCGCGAGACCTCCCCGCCCGCATCGAGCGCCCCCGCCCAGACGCGGACGCGGCGGCGCAGCAGCTGCAGGGCGAGGACCAGTAGGATCGCGAGCAGGACGATCTGCGCGAGGCCGAAGAGCTGGATCTCCTGCTCGAAGGGGAGCTCGATGCGGTGCGTCAGCTGGAGCACCAGGAAGCCGCCTGCCATCGCGAGCAGGGAGGTCAGCAGGACCGCTCCGCCGTAGCTGATCAGCGACAGCGGCCACATCCAGGCGCTGGGGCGCCGGGTCGTGCACTCCTTGCCCACCATGAGCCCTGTGACGGTGAGCTGCAGACCGATCGCCAGCGCCTGGATCGGCAGGACCAGCAGGACGGGCGTGACCGGGCCCTCGGCCGTGCTGCCCAGGACGACCAAAGAGGTCGCGCCGTCCATGCCGACGGCGTCGGCGATCCCTGTGCCGGCCGCCGTGACGACCGTGAGGCCGAGGGTGAGCAGGACGACCAGCGCTGCGCGGCCGCGCAGCGCATCGGCCCGGGACAGGCCCAGGCTCGCCCGCAGGTCCGCGGCCTGCTCGCCGTCCTCGCGGCCCAGGCGGTACCACAGGAGCGCCGCCCACAGGGGCGCCACCCAGATCAGGATGTCCGTCAGCAGCCCGGCGGCCAGGAGCGCGATCACGGAGAAGGCGACCGTCCCGGCGACCGTCTCCCGGTGCAGCCGCAGCTCGACGCGCAGGGCGCGCAGGGATCGGGTCCGGGGCGGTGTCGTGGTCGTGGTCATCGGTTCGTCCTGTCTGTTCCGCGGGCGTGGCGCAGCGCGCCGGTGACGAGGTCGGTCAGCCCCGGCCGCAGGAGCCGGGCCGCAGGCGGCAGTCCGGCCGCGTCGTCGGCGGGGAGCAGGCCGCGGGTCAGGTCGCCGATCCGCTCCGCCCCCTCCAGCACGAGCCCGGATGGGAGCATGCCGGGCAGCTCGACCAGCACCAGCTCGTCGCGCAGGTCCTCCACCGCGCCCTCGAGGACGCAGCGTCCGTCCGCGATCACGACGAGATGGTCCACGAAGCGGTCCATCCCGTCGAGGTCGTGGGTGGTCAGGACGATCGTGGTGTCCTCGGTCGCGAGCTGGGTGCGCAGCCGGTCCACGAGCTCCTCGCGGGCCAGCGGATCCAGGCGGGCGAGCGGCTCGTCGAGGATCAGCAGGTGCGGAGCGGAGGCGAGCGCCGCGGCGACGAGGAGCTGCGTGACCTGCCCGCGGGAGAGGTCGCGGATCCGGGCGTCGAGGTCGACCTCGTGCGCGCGCAGCTCGGCGCCGAACCGGCGGACGGAGAAGCGGGGGACGCAGCCCTGGTGCAGCCTCGCGACGTCGTGGGCGGTCCAGTGGTCCGGGTAGGGGGAGGCGTCGGCGACGACGGCGACGCCCTCCGGCAGCGGGACGTCGGCGGGGCCCAGGGCGCGCCCCATCACCTCGATGCTCCCGGCCGCCGCGGGGACGGCGCCGATGATCGTGCGCAGCACGGTGGTCTTTCCGACGCCGTTGGCTCCGACGATCGCGGTCACCTGGCCGGCGGGGGCGGTGAAGCTCAGGCCGTGCAGGATCGCCGCGGATGCGGCGCCCGACCTGCGCGGCGGGCGGAGCCGGACCTGCAGGCCGCGGACGGCGAGGGCGGGGACAGAGGTCATCGGTCATCCTTCGGGGGGTCGAGGGCGAGGTCGAGGCGCGCATGCAGCTCCGCGGCGCCCATGCGGGCGGCGCGGGCGGCGCTCACGGCCTGGGCGAGGGCCTCGTCGATGCGGGGAAGGGCCCTCTCGCGCAGGGCGGCGGGATCCTGCGCGCGGACGAAGACCCCCTTGCCGCGGACGGCGTCGACGAGGCCGTCGGCGACGAGCTCGTGATAGGCGCGGGTGGTGGTGATGACGCTGACCCGCAGGTCCCGGGCGAGGACGCGGATCGAGGGCAGCGGCTGCCCGGGCTCGAGGTCGCCGCGGGAGATGGCGGCGGCGATCCCGGCGCGGATCTGGGCGTAGATCGGCTCGGGGGCCGAGGGGTCCAGGGGGACGTCGAGATCCGTCATGGTCGCTCCGTCCGTGCTCGACTGCCTCTACTGTCTATATGCACTATAGCCAGTTCTCGAGGCGCGCGGAAGCCCTGACAGCTGTCACGGGTGCGCCGACGTGCGCGCCCCTAGGCTCGGGAGGAGTCAGGGACGGTGGGGGCCCGGGGGCGAGGCGCGCGACGGTCATGCCGGCGCCGCCCGCCCCGGCGCCCATCCCCGCGAGCGCCTCGGGCAGGTCCTCGAGGCCGATCACGGCGCCGACGGCGCGCTGCGGGTCCAGGCGCCCGGCCGCGATGTCGGCGAGCAGGGCCGCGTACTCCGCCACCGGCAGGCCGTGGCTGCCGAGGATCTGCAGCTCCTGGCCGATCACCCGTCCCATCGGCAGCGGCGGGTCGGCGTCGGCCCCCAGCAGCAGGCCCACCTGGACGTGCCGGCCGCGCGGGCGCAGGCACGAGATCGCGGCCGCAGCGGTGGCCGCCGAGCCGAGGGCGTCCACGCTCACGTGGGCGCCGTCGCCGGTGAGCGCGCGCACGCGCGCGGGAGCCTCCGGCCCGGCCGGCACGATGCTCGCGCCGAGCTCCCGCGCCGCGCCGAGCGCCGCCGCCGAGACGTCCACGGCGATCACCTCCACGCCCGCGGCGACGGCGATCTGGATGACCGAGAGGCCCACCCCGCCGCAGCCGAAGACGACGAGGGTCTCCCCCGCCCGCAGCCGGGCCTGCGCATGGACGGCGTGGTAGGCGGTGCCGAAGCGGCAGCCGAGCCCGGCGGCGGCGACCATGTCCATGCCCGCGGGCAGCGCCACCAGGTTGTGGTCCGCCTCGGTGACCACGACCCGCTCGGCGTAGGAGCCGGGCAGGTCGAAGCCGGGCTGGCGCTGCTGCGGGCACACCTGCCCGGCCCCGGCGCGGCACTGCGCGCAGCGCCCGCAGGCGAGGATGAACGGGGCGGTGACGCGATCGCCCGGGGCGAAGCGCGTGACCTCCGGGGAGACCTGCTCGACGACGCCGGCGAACTCGTGGCCGGGCACGTGCGG
>Ga0302349_1002339_pt1 | contig 12292 bp, 9 predicted proteins | sample PhyAR1_FD_202176 | JGI IMG/M metagenome (GOLD analysis project Ga0302349, IMG submission 202176) | Leaf surface microbial communities from alfalfa plants in UC Gill Tract Community Farm, Albany, California, United States - DLSL A.R1... | ecosystem: Host-associated > Plants > Phyllosphere >...
CTCGATCCGCAGGCGATCATCGACACGCAAGGGGCGACCATCGCGCTGGCGGCGCGGCTGGCGGACGCTGCCGGGGCAACGCCGCCGCTGGTCAATCTGGGCGGCGGGTTCGGCGTGCCCTATTTCGCGGGGGACAAGCCGTTGCCGGTGGAGAGGGTCGGCGCGGCGCTGGAGCAGGCGCTGGCCAATCGGCCCGCCATCCTGGGCGACAGCCATTTTGCGATCGAACTCGGCCGCTGGCTGGTCGCCGAGGCGGGGGTCTATCTGGCGCGGGTCGTTGATCGCAAGGAAAGCGGGGGCGAGACTTTCCTGATCCTCGACGGCGGCCTGCATCACCAGCTGGCGGCCAGCGGCAATTTCGGCACCGTCGTCCGGCGCAACTATCCGCTGGCGCTGGCCCATGCGATGGGGGCCGAGGCAGTGGAGACGGTGTCGGTCGTGGGGCCGCTCTGCACCCCGCTCGACCGGCTGGGCGATCGGGTCGCGCTGCCCGTGGCGCAGGTCGGCGATATCGTCGCGGTGTTTCTGGCCGGGGCTTACGGAGCCACCGCCAGCCCGTCGGCGTTTCTGGGCCATCCCCCCGCATCCGAGATGATCGGCGGACCGGCATAACGCTCTGTTCACCTCTTGGGTGGCATAGCGACATTGCGTAATTTGCCTTTCGTCTCCGTATCCTGGGAGAGGAGGGGTCCAGGAGTAGCATTCGCATGGCATCGTTCGCCCGCCCCTTCTTGATCGCAGGCCTTAGTGCCTCGACGCTGACCGCCTGTTCGACGGCGGGGACCAAAACCGAGCTGCCCTCGGCCGGATATGTCGCGCGCAAGGAGCAGCCGGGCGAGGAATATGTGATCGGCCCGCTCGACACCCTGAACATCTTCGTCTGGCGCAATCCCGACCTGTCGACCAAGGTGCAGGTGCGCCCCGACGGCCGCATCACCACGCCGCTGGTCAACGACATGCCCGCCGTCGGCAAGACGCCCGCGATGTTGCAGGACGATCTGAAAAAGGCGCTGTCCGAATATGTCTCCAACCCGATCGTGTCGGTGATCGTCGAGAATTTCTCGGGCACCTACAGCCAGCAGGTGCGGATCGTCGGCGCGACCGAGCGGCCCGCCTCCATCCCCTATCGCGCGAACATGACGCTGCTCGACGCGATGATCGCTGTGGGCGGGCTGAACCAGTTCGCGGCGGGCAACAAGGCCAAGCTGGTGCGCACCGATCGCGAGACCGGCAAGCAGCGCGAATATGCGCTCCAGATCAACGATCTGCTCCGCAAGGGGGATTCGAAGGCGAATGTCCGGCTGGAGCCGGGCGACGTGATCATCATCCCCGAATCGATGTTCTGAGGCAGCGCGCGCGTGTCGAGTATTCAGGACGAGATCCGCATCGCCCTCCATGCGATATGGATACGCCGCTGGCTGGCGCTGGCGGTGGCATGGGCGGTGTGCATATTGGGGTGGCTGTTCGTCGCCCAGATCCCCAGCAAATATGAATCCCGAGCGCGCATCGCGGTCCAGAATTCGCAGATCCTGCCCGATGGCATGACCACGGGGCCGAACAGCCAGATGGATTCGGTCGACCGGGTACGCCAGACGCTGATCTCGGCGATCAACCTGCAAAAGGTCGTGCGCGGCACCGACCTGGCTGCCACGGTGTCGAGCGACGCCGATGTCGCGGCGCGGGTCGCGCAGCTGGCGCAGTCGATCAAGATCGAGAACCAGCAGGACACCATCTTCCAGCTGACCGTCACCCAGTCCAGCCCCAAGCTGGCGCAGCAGGTCGCGCAGAAGCTGATCGACATCTTCGTCGAATCCAACCTGCTCGGCGATCGCAACACCACCAACCAGAGCCTGACCTTCCTCGACAAGCAGTTGAGCGAGCGCCAGAAACAGCTCCAGATCGCCGAGGCCAAGCGCGCCCAGTATCTGAACCAGTTCGCCGGTGGCCTGCCGGGCACCGGGTCGGTCGCCGACCGGATCGGCCTGGCCCGGTCGCAAATGGCGCAGGTCGACAGCGATCTGGCGGCGGCGCAGTCCAGCGTCGCGGCGGTGCAGGGCCAGCTGGCGGGCACCCCGCGCACGGTCAGCGAGGGCGGCGGCACGGCGGTCAGCCCGGCGCGGGCGCGACTGGCGACGATCCAGGGCCAGCTCGCCGACGCCCGCGCGCGCGGCTATACCGAAAACCACCCGGACGTGATCGCACTGCGTAACCAGCTGGCCGCCGCACAGGCCGCCGCGAAGGCGGAGCCCGCCGGGGGCGTGGCGGGGGGACAGCCCAATCCGCTCTACATGTCGCTCCAGTCAATGGCGGCGGAGAAACAGTCGCAGCTTGCCAGCCTGAGGATCCGCAAGAGCCAGTTGCAGAACGACCTCGACCGGCTGAACGCCAGCCTGGCCACCGATCCCGAGGCGGCTGCCGCGCAAGGTGCGATCGACCGGGATTATCAGGTGCTGAAAGACAGTTACGACCAGTTGTTGCGTCAGCGTGAGCAGGTGGCGCTGCGCGGCCAGGCGCAGAACCAGACCGATTCGATGCGGTTCAGCGTGATCGATCCGCCGACCTATCCGCGCGCGCCCAGCTCTCCCAACCGCCTGCTGCTGCTGACCGGCGTCTTCGCCGCAGGGCTGGGGCTGGGTGTCGGTTCGGCCTTTGCCCTGTCGAAGCTGCGCCAGACCTTCACCACCTCGCAATCGCTTCAGCGCATGATGGGGATGCCGGTGATCGGTGCGATCGGCGAAGTCGTAACGCGCGGGCAGGCGACGGCGCGGGCGCGGCGGTTGAAACTGTTCCTCGGCGGGACGGCGGCGCTGGGCGCGGCCTATGGGCTGGTCCTGGTTGTCGAGCTATTACAGCGGGGAATGGCTGCGTGACCGAAAATGTGAAACCCACCAGACCCCGCCGGGAACCGTCGCTGCTAGAGCGGGCGGCGAACGTGTATGATTTCCAGTCCTATGTACGCGTGCCCGAGATGCGTGACGCGCCCGACGCGCCAGCGCCGCGGCCATCGGACGAGGAGGCCGGACGGACGCCGCCCGTCCCGCCGGTCGAGGCAGGGCCGCCGGGCTTCGTGGCGTATGACGAGCCTGCGCCGTCCTCTGTCGATCACCCGCCTTTCGATCCCTCGCTCAGCGGCATTCCGGCGGAGTTCCTGGCGCAACCGGGCGACGATGAGTTTCTGGCGTCCGAATATAGCCCGGTCTTTTCCGATGTCGCGATGGTCGACCGCGCGATGCTGGCGGAAAACGGGATGATCGTGCCCGGCGCGCCGATCGGGCCGCTGGCCGAGGAGTTCCGGCTGGTCAAGCGCCAGCTGATCATCACCAGCCAGCGACTGGTCGAGGGCGGTGACGAGGACAAGGCCCGGGTCGTCCTGGTGTGCTCGGCACGGCCGCAGGATGGCAAGACCTTCTGCTCGGTCAACCTCGCTTTGTCGCTGGCGGCGGAGCGTGACACCGAGGTGCTGTTGGTCGATGCCGATGTCGCCAAGCCCGATGTGCTGGGGCGGCTCGGCCTGAACGAGGGGCCGGGGCTGCTCGACGCGCTGATCGACGGCAGCATCGATGTCGAGTCGCTGGTGATGCGTACCGATGTGCCGCATCTGGCGGTGCTGCCCTGCGGCACGCGGACCGCCAATGACACCGAACTGCTTGCCTCGGCCCGCACCCGCGCGGTCGTGCAGCGGCTGCTGTCGGCCAATCCGCGCCGTCTGCTGATCTTCGACTCGCCGCCTGCGCTGGCGGCGTCGCCTGCCTCGGTGCTGGCGATGCTGGCCGGGCAGGTGATGATGGTGGTCCGCGCCGACCGTACGCCCGAAAGCGAAGTCGGCGCCGCGATCGCGCTGCTCGATGCGTGCGATCATATCCAGCTGGTGCTGAACAGCGTCGCCTTCGTGCCGGGCAGCCGCCGGTTCGGCTATTATGGCAAATATGGCAAGGACGGCGCGCCGTGACGCTCGTGCGGCCTGCCCTTGTCGGTCTGGTCGGGGCGCTGGCCGCATGGCCGTGCGCACTCGCCGCCCAGGCTCAGGCTGTGCCGGTCGCGGGTGGAGCCGCATCCAACGCACCGGGTGATGGCTCGGCCGAGCCGTCCGCCGCCGATCGGCGCGACACCGGGCGCGGGTCGCGTGCCAATGTGCCGCAGCGTCGCCGCGCGCAGCTGGCCCCCTATGTCGAGGTCGGGCAGCGGCTGGTCGCCGATCTGACGCGCGGCGATGCCGTCACCTATACGACGCTGGCGGCGGGCGTGAATGCCGAGGTCCAGACCGCCCGGGCGCAGGGACAGGTCAGCTATCGCTACGAACACCGCATCGGCTGGGGCGACCGGGCCGCGGGTGGGGATATCCATAGCGGGCTGGCGAGGGGCTCCTACGCCGTCACGCCCAATCTGCGGCTGGAGGCGGGGGCGCTGGCGACGCGGACGCGCGCCGATATTCGCGGCGAGGCGCCCGGCGTGCTGGTCGGCAATGTCGCCAATGTCTCGCAAATCTATTCGGTCTTCGCCGGGCCGTCGCTGGCCACGCGGGCGGGTCCGGTGCAGATCGGCGCGAATTACCGGCTGGGCTATACCCGTGCCGAGACCCCGGGCCTGGGCGGTGTGGCGGCCGGTCAGCCCCGGCTCGATTATTTCCGCGACAGCTGGAACCACGTCGCCAGCGTCAGCGCCACCGCGCGGCCGGGATCGATCGCGCCGGTCGGCCTGTCGGCCAATGCCGCCTATGAGCGTGACGATGCCGGACAACTCTCGCAGCGTTATGAGGGCTGGTTCCTGCGTGGCGACGTGCTGAAGCCGATTTCGCCCTATGTCGCGCTGACCGCCGGGGTCGGTTACGAACGGATCGAGTCGAGCCAGCGCGATCCCAAGGTCGATGCCGCCGGACGCCCGCTGGTCGACAGCCAGGGCCGCTTCATCACCAACCCCACCGGGCCGCGCCGGATCGCCTATCGCACGGACGGCGTCTATTACGATGCGGGCGTGATCTGGCGCCCCGATCGCCGCACCTCCGTCGAGGGGCATGTCGGCGAGCGTTACGGCTCGCTCAGCATCACCGGGATGGCGCGTTACCAGGCGGCGCGCGACATCGTGTTCCAGGCGGCGGTCCATGACGGCATCCAGACCTTTGGCCGCCAGCTGCGCAACGGGCTGTCCAACCTGCCGACCAATTTCGTCGAGACGCGCGATGCCTTTGCGCAGCAGTTCAACGGCTGCACCTTTTCGGCGGGCGGCACGTCGCCCGGCGGGTGCCTGAACGATGCGCTGCAATCGGTTCAGACCGCCGTCTACCGGGCGCGCGGGCTGGACATGGCGGTATCCTATCAGCGCGGGCGCTCCACGCTGGGGGTGGGGATGGGCTATACCAGCCGCCGCCTGTTCGCGCCTGACGGGGCACCGGGCCTGATCGTCTCGGGCGTGCAGGATGACAGCTATTACGGCCAGATTTTCCTCGGCCGCGCCTTTGGCCCCAATTCGGGGCTTAACGTGAATGGCTTCGTTAACTATTACGTCTCTAGGTTGGCGGGGGCCGAGGACGTGATATCGCTGGGGTCGACCGCCAGCTATTACCGCAACTTCGGTCGGCTCGGAACAACCGCGTCGGTTGGATTGTACCACTTTCAGGTCGGCGACCTGTCCAGTGCCCTGTCGGCACAGGCCCTGATCGCCGCACGGTATCAATTCTGACCGGCCGAAAGGCACGATGATGTACGAGACCCATTTCGGTCTGGGCGAACGCCCGTTTCAACTGACGCCGGACCCGCGTTTCTGGTTCCAGACGGCGACCCATGGCAAGGCGATGGCCTATCTGGGCTATGGCCTGGCGCAGGGGGAGGGCTTCATCGTCATCACCGGCGATGTCGGTGCGGGCAAGACCACGCTGGTCGGCCATCTGGTCGAAACGCTGGATACCAAGCGTCTGCGTGTCCTGCACATCGTATCCACGGCGGTCGAGCCGCAGGACCTGTTGCGCGTCCTGGCCGGGCAGCTGGGCGTCGATGCGCAGGGGCTGACCAAGGCCGCGCTGCTCGCCGCGATCGAGCGCGCGCTGAACGGCGTCGCGCGTGAGGGGCGCCGTATCCTGCTGATCGTCGACGAGGCGCAGGCACTGCCGCTCGCCTCGCTCGAAGAACTCCGCATGTTGTCCAATTTCCAGGCGGGCGGCCATGCGCTGCTCCAGATCCTGCTGGTCGGACAGCCCGAATTTCGCGAGCGCCTGCTGGGTTCGGCCGCCGTCGAGCAGCTGCGCCAGCGCGTCATCGCCATCCATCACCTCGACCCGATGGAGCCCGAGGAAGTCCCCGATTATATCGCGCATCGCCTGGCGGTCGCGGGCTGGACCGGACGTCCCGATTTCGCCGCCGATGCCTTTGATGCGCTGTACGATGCGTCGGGCGGGGTGCCGCGCCGGTTGAACGTGCTGGCGGGCCGCGTCCTTCTGCAGGCCGCGATCGAGGGTGTCGAGCTGATCGGCCGCCAGACGGTCGAAAGCGTCGCCGCCGACATGGCCGCCGATATGGGCGCGGGTCGCGAGGCCCCGATGCCGATCGCGGTCGAGCCCGAGCCGGTCGAGCCGATCTTCAACAGCGCGGGGCGGTTGGGCGATCCCTTGTTCTCGGCGGGTACGCTGCGCAACGGGCTGGGCCTGAACGGTCAGGCGACGGTCGCTCCGACGCAGCCTGATCCCATCACCCGCGTGACGCCCGAGAGCCAGTCCGTCCCGCGCAGCACGCACCGCGTCGTCGCCCCGCCGCCCGCACCCGAGCCGGTCTCGCTGCGTCCGATGCCGACACCCGCCGCGCCCCCGCCCGTTGCGGCGGAAGAGCCGGTCCCCGCCGCCCCGCCTTCGGCCAACGTCGCGCTGGAAAGCCGCATCGCGCAGCTCGAAGCGCGGCTGGAGCAGCAGGAGGCGGCGTTGCGCCGGGTCCTGACCCTGTTGGTCGACTGGTCAGAGATCGACAATCGTGGTGAGGAGCGTCGTGAAGCCGGAGCCACGATCCGACCGGGAGCCTGGGGTCATGCCGCCTGAGATCACGGCGAAGACATTGCCGCTCAACGGCATGTCGGTCGATGTCGAGGAATGGTTTCAGGTCGGCGCGTTCGAGCGCACGATCGACAAGGGCGACTGGGACCGGCTGGACAGCCGGGTCGAGGCCAATACCGATGCCGTCCTCTCGCTGTTCGCCGAGACGGGCACGCGCGCGACCTTCTTCACGCTGGGCTGGGTGGCGCATCGCCATCCGGGGCTGATCCGCCGCATCGTGGCGGCGGGGCATGAGATGGCCAGCCATGGCTGGGACCATCAGCGCGTCTTCACCATGACCGCCGACCAGTTCCGTGCCGATCTGGCCCGTGCCAAGGCGGCGATCGAGGATGCGGGCGGGCAGGCCGTGACCGGATACCGCGCGCCAAGCTTCTCGATCGATACGCGCACCCCCTGGGCGCATCCCGTGCTGGTCGAGGCGGGCTATCGTTATTCCTCCAGCGTCGCGCCGCTGCGCCACGACCATTATGGCTGGGCGGAATCGCCGCGCTATGCCTGGCGGCCGCTGGCGGACTCCGACATGATCGAGCTGCCGGTGACGGTGGCGCAGTGGGGTCGGCGGCGGCTGGCGACCGGCGGCGGTTTCTTTCGGATGCTGCCTGCCAAGCTGACCGACATCGCGGTGGGGCAGGTCAATCGCGACCGCCACGGCGCGATCTTCTATTTCCACCCCTGGGAGGTCGATCCCGACCAGCCGCGCGTCGCCCATGCGCCGCTGCGTTCGCGTATCCGCCATTACAGCCGCCTCAGCGCGATGGCGGGCAAGCTGCGCGGTCTGCTCGGCCGTCATGACTGGGGGCGGGTCGATCAGGTCGCGGCCGAGGAAGCGGCGCGGCTGGCATGAGCGCGCTCGCGCCGACGATCCGTATCGCCGATCTGGCGAGCGAAGCCGAATGCGCGCGCATTGATGCCTTTGTCGCGGCGCAGACGGAGGGCACGCCTTTCCACCTGACCGGCTGGTTGAAGGCGGGAGCAAAAGGCTGCGGCCAGACGGCGCATTACCTGCTGGCCGAAGGGGCGCAGAGCGCGATCGTCGGCGTGCTGCCGCTCAGCGAGATCCGCTCGCCCTTGTTCGGTGCGGCGATGGTGTCGACCGGCTTCGGCGTCGATGGCGGCGTGCTGGGCGAGGGTGTCGACGCGCTGGCCGAGGCGGCCTGGGGCCTGGCGGGCGATAAGGGTATCGAGTCGGTCGAACTGCGCGGCGGCCCCGTGCCGGACGGCTGGACGGCGGATGCGGGCAGCTATCTGGGTTTCGTTCGGCCGATTGCGGGTGATGACGAGGCCGAGATGAAGGCCATTCCCCGCAAGCAGCGCGCCGAACTTCGCAAGGCGCTGGCACAGGATCTGGAGGTCGTCACCGGCCGCGATCCCCGGATGCTCGACGAGCATTACCGCGTCTATGCCGAGTCGGTCCGCAATCTCGGCACGCCCGTCTTTCCGGCCAAGCTGTTCCGTGAGGCGGTGGCGCGGCTCGACGCCGATGTGCTGACCGTGCGTCATGGCGGGCGGGCGGTGGCGAGTGTGCTGAACCTCTATCACGGCGGCACCGTCTATCCCTATTGGGGCGGGGGCACGCAGGCCGCGCGCGGGCTTCGCGCCAACGACCTGATGTATTTCGCGCTGATGCGCCACGCCCGAGAGCGCGGCTGCTACAGCTTCGATTTCGGCCGGTCGAAGGTCGGGACGGGGGCGGCGGCCTTCAAGAAGAATTGGGGGTTCGAAGGGCGGCCTTTGGTCTATGCCAGCCGCAGCGTTCACGGCCCGCGCGCGATCAACCCGCTCAACCCCAAATATGCGCTGATGATCGCGGTGTGGAAGCGCCTGCCCGTACGCGTCGCGCAGATCGTTGGGCCGCCGATCGCGCGGGGTCTGGGTTGAAGGACCTGCTGTTCCTCGCGCACCGCGCGCCCTTTCCGCCCGATCGCGGTGACAAGATCCGCAGCTATCATGTGCTGCGTCATCTGGCGCGCGACTGGCGCGTCCATCTCTGCGCCTTTGCCGAGCGGGCGGGGGAAGAGGAATTGCCGTCCGAACTGCGCGCCGAACTCGCCAGCCATCATATCCTGCGCCGGACCAGGCCGATGCCGGTGGCGGCGGTGCAGGCGCTGGCGACGGGCAAGCCCATCTCGCTGACCGCCTTCGCCCATCCCGGTATGGCGCGCGCGGTCGCGGACGTGCGGGCGCGGCACCCGATCGCTGCGACCTATATCTTCTCCGGCCAGATGGCCCAGTATCGCGGGGCCGAGCCGACGATCATGGACATGGTCGACGTCGACTCCGCCAAATTCGCCAGCCTGTCGCAGACCGCCGGACCGGGGATGCGGTCGGTCCTGAAGCGCGAGGCCCGTCTGCTCGGCCGCTATGAGCGACAGGTGTCCGGGTCGGTCGCGGCGACCCTGTTCGTCAGCGAGGCGGAGGCGGCCCTGTTTCGCTCCGGCGGGGGGCAGGGGAATGTGTTCGCAATCGAGAACGGCATCGATGCCGCCCGCTATGATCCCGCAACCATCGATCCCGGCATGTCAGATGGCCTCCTGATCGTCTTTACCGGGCAGATGGACTACCGCCCCAATATCGATGCGGTGACGCGCTTTGCGGAGCGCATCCTGCCGCTGGTCCGCAAGGCCTGCCCGGCGGCGCGTTTCGCCATTGTCGGTCGTGCGCCGACCCCGGCGGTGCGGCGGCTGGCGAGCGAGGCGGTGATCGTGACCGGCGAAGTGCCCGACACCCGCCTCTGGCTGGCCCGCGCCGCCGTCTGCGTCGCCCCGCTCGATCTGGCGCGCGGCATCCAGAACAAGCTGCTGGAGGCGATGGCCATGGCCCGGCCGATCGTGGCGTCGTTTGCGGCGGCGGAGGGAATCGACCATGGCGGCACCATCGCGGTGGCGGGCGACGATCGCGACTTTGCCGAAAGGGTCATCGACGCGCTGAACGGCCCGACGGACCATCCGGCGGCACGGGCGCGGGTTCTGGCGCGCTATGACTGGACGGCGCGGCTGGCACCGCTCGACCGATTGCTGGGGGACATGGCCGCGTGACCGCTGGGGATATCGTCAAAGCGGGGGAACGGGCGAGGGCAGGGCGCTGGGCCTATCCCCTCGCGCTGCTGGCCGGGGTGGCGCTGATCCTGTTGCTGCTGTTCCGTACCGATGTCGCGCATCTGGTCGATATCTGGTGGACCAGCACGACCTATGGCCATTGCCTGTTCATCGGGCCGGTCGTGGGCTGGCTGATCTGGCAGCGGCGCACCGAGCTGGCGCAGCTGACACCGACCGCCTGGTGGCCGGGGCTGTTCGTGGTGGCGGGCGGCGGACTGTTGTGGCTGCTGGGTGAGTCGGCGACCGTCGCGCTGGTCCGTCAACTGGGGCTGGTCGCGATGCTGGAGGGCGCGGTCCTGACCCTGATCGGCCCGATGGTCGCACGGGGCATGTTGTTCCCGCTCGCCTATGCGTGGTTCCTGGTGCCGTTCGGCGCGGAACTGGAAAAGCCGCTCCAGCAGATCACCGTCTCGATCGTGATGCCGCTGCTCGACTGGAGCGGCATCCCCGCCTCGGCCGATGGGGTGCTGATCCATGCCGGGCGCTATTGGTTCGAGGTGGCGGAGGCCTGTTCGGGGTCGAAGTTCGTCCTGGCGATGGTCGCCTTCGCGGCACTGGTCGCCAATCTCTGCTTCCGCTCGCCGTGGCGGCGGGCGATCTTCATGGTCGTGTCGCTGATCGTGCCGGTGCTGGCCAATGGCGTGCGCGCCTGGGGGACGATCTTCGCCGCCGACAAGACCTCGATCGAGGTGGCGGGCGGGATCGACCACATTATTTTCGGCTGGGTGTTCTTCGCGATCGTCATGGCGGCGGTGCTGGCGATCGGCTGGCAGTTCTTCGACCGTTCGCCGGACGATCCCGCCTTCGATCCCGCAGGGCTGTCCGCCATGCCGCGACGCCGGATCGACCCGCTGCTCGCCGCGCTGCTGGCGGTGGCGATCGCGGCGGTCTTCCCCAGCTGGAGCGCCTTTGCCGGATCGCGCGCGGCGGTGCTGCCCGCCCAAATGGCGCTGCCCGACGTGCCCGGCTGGAGCCCGGCGCGGCAGGTGACACCGTGGAGCCCCAACTATCCGGGCGCCGATGCGGTGCTGTTGCGCAGCTATGTCGATGGCGAGGGGCATCAGGTCGATCTCGCGGTCGGCGTCTTTGCCCGCCAGCGCGAAGGCGGCAAGCTGGGTGCGTTCGGGACGGGCGTGCTGCACGAGGATGATCGCTGGATCCGCGTCGCCGATCTGGGCCGGATCGCGGGCGGCGACGCGATGCGGCTGACCACGACGGGGCCGACCGGCCAGCCCGTACAGCGCGACGTTGCGACATGGTATCGGATCGGCGATACGCTGACCCCGGATATGCGGCGCGTGAAACTGGAAACGATGAAGGCCCGGCTGCTGGGGCAGCGTCAGACGGCGGTGGCGGTGCATGTGTCGAGCGAGGGCGACGACCCGCGCGCGATTGAGGCGTTCGTCCGCGCGCTGGGGCCGGTCGATGGCTTTGCCGACCGCCTGACGGGGCGGCGCTGACCCTCCATGTGCGGTATCGCCGGTCTTTTCCATCCCGCCACGCCCAAGCCGGTCGACCCCGCCCGATTGCGGGCGATGATCGGCGCGCAGGCGCATCGCGGACCCGACGGGCAGGGGATATGGACCGCGCCCGGCGTCGGCTTCGCCCATGCCCGGCTTTCGATCATCGACGTGGCGGGCTCGCCCCAGCCGATGGTGGATGGCGAGGTCGCGGTCTGCTTCAACGGCGAAATCTATAATTACCGCGAGTTGCGAGAGGAATTGCGCGCCAGGGGTGCGGTGTTCCAGACCGATGGCGACACCGAGGTGTTGTTGCATGGCTGGCGGCACTGGGGGCCGTCGATGCTCCACCGGCTGGTCGGCATGTTCGCCTTCGCCGTACACGACGCGAAGGCGGGGACGCTGTTCCTGGCGCGCGACCGGCTGGGGGTGAAGCCGCTCCACTGGGCCGAGTTGCCCGATGGCGCGGTCGCCTTCGCCTCGGAGATGAAGGGGGTGCTGGCGCATCCGCTGTTCCGCAGGCGGCCCGATATACGCGCGGTCGAGGATTATCTGGCCTTTGGCTATGTGCCCGACGATGCCAGCATCGTGGCGGGCGTCCACAAGCTGCCTGCCGGGCATTTCCTGCTGATCGAGCGGGGGCGCGCCGTTCCCGCTCCACGTCAATGGTGGGATGTCGACTTCTCGAACCGCGAAAACGGATC
>Ga0302349_1002341_pt1 | contig 12276 bp, 9 predicted proteins | sample PhyAR1_FD_202176 | JGI IMG/M metagenome (GOLD analysis project Ga0302349, IMG submission 202176) | Leaf surface microbial communities from alfalfa plants in UC Gill Tract Community Farm, Albany, California, United States - DLSL A.R1... | ecosystem: Host-associated > Plants > Phyllosphere >...
GCATCATCAACGCAAAAACCGGTATCGGCAAAGGCATCCGGGGTCAACATCCTGCGGGCAAAACGAGAACGAAACAACATACCATTGGCCAGATCGAGCATCATGCGATCGTGCTCGTCACAGAAATACCAGCGCCAGTTATCGTCAGGTTTAATTCGCATTTGTCTCTCCCGTTCCTAAAACGTCCTGTCGTAAGAAAGTCCTGTATTGCCGCTTCGCTTTTTAAACTTCAATAATCAAAGACCACAATGTCTAATAAAGCAACAGTCCGGGAATATAAAACAACCAGAGCTGGAAATAAAGCCCTGGTTGTGAGTCATGATAAAAGATTAGATATGATTAACGATTTCTTTAATCAGCGGTGGGCCTTTGAAAATAAAGCCCGAATATATCTGCACCAGCGAAGCGCCAGCCGCCATTTTCTCGCGCGCGGCCATCACTGAATCAATTCCCCCCACCCCAATAATTGGCAGGCGGCCCTTCAATTCTTCTGACAGACGACGAATAATTTCAGTGCTTTTTAACTGCACCGGACGCCCGCTCAGGCCGCCCATTTCGTCGCAATATTTCATCCCCTGCACTAAAAAACGGTCGAGGGTCGTATTAGTGGCAATAACGCCATCAATATTATGGCGAACTAAACTGTCGGCCACCTGCGCCAGCTCTTCTTCGGTCAGATCTGGGGCGATTTTAACAGCCACCGGAACATATTTATGGTGGGTCGCCTGGAGTTCATTTTGCTTATTTTTGATGGCGACTAACAAATCGTCGAGCGCTTCACCATATTGCAGCGTGCGCAGGCCTGGGGTGTTAGGTGAAGAGATATTCACCGCAATATACCCGGCGTAGGCATAGACTTTTTCCATACAAATCAGATAGTCATCTTTGCCCTGCTCTACCGGCGTGTCTTTATTTTTGCCGATATTAATGCCCAGAACGCCATCGAAATGCGCTTTCTTCACATTCTCGACCAGATGATCGACGCCGAGGTTGTTAAAGCCCATGCGGTTGATTAGCCCTTCGGCCTCCACCAGACGGAACAGGCGCGGCTTGTCATTACCCGGCTGTGGACGTGGCGTGACGGTGCCAATTTCAATGGAGCCAAAGCCCATCGCACCCAGTGCATCGATGCACTCGCCGTTTTTATCCAGCCCTGCTGCCAGACCCAGTGGGTTTTTAAAGGTTAATCCCATGCAGGTGACCGGCTTCTCCATCACTCTCTGGCGCACCAGCGCTTCAAGCGGGGTTCCCGTAATACGGCGTAATTGCTGGAATGTAAATTCATGAGCGCGCTCAGGATCGAGCTGGAAAAGGGCTTTACGAACGAAGGGGTAGTACATGAACTCTCCTGGATTCCCGGTGTGCAAACCGGGGGCGTATTATCTGCGATTGCAGCGGGAAAGGGAATTGACCTGGGGCAAAAAAAGCGCCCTGCCGCGCAATCGTTTACTTTTCATTCCTCCTTTATTCATTTTTTGGCATTTATTCTGCAGATAAATCATTTAGTGGAATAAGTCAGCAATGCCACACTGCCAACAAATGTTATCAATGTTAGATAAAAGCAAACAATTGGTTATAAGGAGCATTTATGCGCGTCATTACGTTGGCTGGCAGTCCGCGATTCCCTTCCCGCTCCAGCGCGCTGCTGGAGTACGCAAGAGAACAACTCACTTCGCTGGATGTTGAGGTGTTCCACTGGAATCTGCATAACTTTGCCCCGGAAGATCTTCTTTATGCGCGTTTCGACAGCCCGGCGCTAAAAACGCTGAATGAGCAACTCAAAGATGCCGACGGGCTGATCGTCGCAACGCCGGTCTATAAGGCCTCGTTTTCTGGTGCCCTGAAAACCCTGCTCGACCTGCTGCCGGAGCGCGCGCTGGAAGGCAAAATTGTCCTGCCGCTAGCGACTGGCGGCACCGTCGCCCACCTGCTGGCGGTAGATTATGCCCTGAAGCCCGTCCTCAGCGCCCTGAAAGCTCAGGAGATCCTGCATGGCGTGTTTGCCGATGATTCGCAGGTGATCGATTACCAGCACAAGCCGCACTTTACCCCGAATTTACAGACCCGTCTCGACAGCGCGCTGGAGACGTTCTGGCAGGCGTTGCACCGCCGCGACGTCCAGGTTCCTGCTTTTGGTCTTCAGAAAGGAGTCGCCCATGTTTAAATCCCTGGTCCGTACCGGCCTCGCAGGGCTGCTGGCCCTCTCTGCCCTGGCGCACGCTGCCGCGCCTGCCCCGGATAGCCTGCGTATCGGCTACCAGAAAGGCAGCGTCAGCATGGTGCTGGCGAAAAGCCACCAGCTGCTGGAAAAACGCTACCCGGACACCAGATTCTCCTGGGTGGAGTTCCCGGCAGGCCCGCAGATGCTGGAGGCGTTGAACGTCGGCAGTATCGATCTCGGCAGCACCGGCGATATCCCGCCCATCTTCGCTCAGGCCGCCGGGGCAGATCTGGTCTACGTTGGCGTGGAGCCGCCCAAACCGAAAGCCGAAGTGATCCTGGTTCCTGAAAACAGCCCGATTAAAACCGTCGCAGACCTTAAAGGTCATAAAGTCGCTTTTCAGAAAGGCTCCAGCTCACACAATCTTTTATTGCGCGCCCTGCAGCAGGCAGGACTGACGTTTAAAGATATTCAGCCGGTTTATCTGTCACCGGCGGATGCGCGCGCCGCCTTCCAGCAAAACAACGTGGATGCCTGGGCCATCTGGGATCCCTACTACTCCGCAGCCCTGTTGCAGGGTGGCGTGAGGGTGCTTAAAGATGGCGAAACCCTGAAACAGACCGGTTCCTTCTACCTTGCCGCTCGCCCTTATGCCGAGAAAAACGGTGAATTTGTTCAGGGCGTCCTGAATACCTTTAGCGAGGCGGATGCCCTGACTCAGAGTCAACGTCAGGCCAGTATCGCCCTGCTGGCAAAAACGATGGGTCTCCCGGAGCCGGTGATTGCCACCTATCTGGATCACCGCCCGCCTACCGTCATCAAACCGGTGGATGCCAATACCGCCGTGTTACAGCAGCAAACCGCTGATCTTTTCTACGACAATCGCCTGGTCCCGAAAAAAATTGATATTCGCGACCGTATCTGGCACCCCACAGCGCTAAAAGGAGATAAGTCATGAGTCTGAATCTGTTCTGGTTTTTACCTACCCATGGTGATGGTCATTATCTTGGCACCGACGAGGGCGCACGCCCGGTGGATCGTGCTTATCTTCAGCAGATAGCCCAGGCGGCAGATCGGATTGGCTTTACCGGGGTGCTGATTCCGACTGGCCGCTCCTGCGAAGATGCATGGCTGGTGGCGGCATCGATGATCCCGGTGACACAACGCCTGAAGTTTCTGGTGGCCCTGCGTCCGAGCGTGACCTCTCCGACGGTGGCCGCACGCCAGGCTGCGACCCTGGATCGCCTGTCGAACGGACGGGCGCTGTTTAACCTGGTTACCGGTAGCGATCCGCAGGAGTTGGCGGGAGACGGTGTCTTCCTGGATCACACCGCGCGCTATGAAGCCTCCGCTGAATTTACCCACGTCTGGCGTCGTCTGCTGGAAGGTGAGAACGTGACCTTCGAGGGCAAACACATTCATGTTCGCGATGCGAAACTCTTCTTCCCGCCGATCCAGCAGCCGCGTCCGCCACTCTATTTTGGCGGTTCATCGGACGTCGCCCAGGACCTGGCCGCCGAGCAGGTAGACCTCTACCTCACCTGGGGCGAGCCGCCGGAACTGGTTAAAGAGAAGATTGAGCAGGTGCGTGCCAAAGCGGCGGCCCGGGGTCGTCAGGTGCGCTTCGGGATCCGTCTGCACGTGATTGTGCGCGAAACCACGGAAGAGGCGTGGCAGGCCGCTGACCGCCTGATCGCCCATCTGGACGACGCCACCATTGCCAAAGCCCAGGCCGCCCTGGCCCGTACCGATTCCGTAGGGCAACACCGGATGGCCTCTCTGCACAACGGCAAGCGAGAGAATCTGGAGATCAGCCCGAACCTGTGGGCGGGCGTGGGGCTGGTGCGCGGCGGTGCGGGCACGGCGTTAGTGGGTGATGGCCCAACCGTCGCGGCGCGGATTAATGAATACGCCGGACTCGGTATCGACAGCTTTATTCTTTCCGGTTATCCGCATCTGGAAGAGGCGTACAAGGTGGGCGAACTTCTGTTCCCGCATCTGGATGTTGCCATTCCTCAGATCCCGCAGCCGCAGCCCCTGTTGCAGCAGGGTGAGGCGATCGCGAATGAATTTATCCCGCGTAAAGTCGCCCAGAGTTAAGGAGATCGCATGGCTAACCCTTCCCGAAAATGGCTGCTGCGCATTGCGCCCTGGCTGCTCCCTGTGGGTATTGTCCTGATCTGGCAGCTGGCCTCCTCCGTGGGTTGGCTGTCGAGCCGCATACTGCCCTCCCCGGAGGGCGTTGTGGCGGCGTTCTGGTCGCTGAGTGCCAGCGGTGAGCTGTGGCAGCATCTGGCGATCAGCTCCTGGCGCGCGGTCATTGGTTTTTCAATCGGTGGATCGATTGGCCTGACGCTGGGTCTGATCAGCGGCCTGTCCCGCTGGGGCGAGCGTCTGCTGGATACTTCCATCCAGATGCTGCGCAACGTGCCGCATCTGGCGCTGATCCCGCTGGTGATCCTGTGGTTTGGTATCGATGAGTCGGCGAAAATTTTCCTCGTCGCCCTCGGCACCCTGTTCCCGATCTACATCAACACCTGGCACGGCATTCGTAATATCGACCGCGGGCTGGTGGAAATGGCGCGCAGCTACGGTTTGTCCGGCTTGGCTCTGTTTATCCATGTCATCCTGCCGGGCGCCCTGCCCTCGATCATGGTTGGCGTGCGCTTCGCCCTCGGCCTGATGTGGCTCACGCTGATCGTGGCGGAAACCATCTCCGCTAACTCCGGTATTGGTTACCTGGCAATGAACGCCCGCGAATTCCTGCAGACCGACGTGGTGGTGGTCGCCATTGTTCTTTACGCCCTGCTCGGCAAACTGGCGGATGTGAGCGCCCAGTGGCTTGAACGCCGCTGGCTGCGCTGGAATCCGGCCTACGCGATTAAGGAGGCACACGCATGAATACGGCTCGCTTAAACCAGGGTACGCCGCTGCTGCTCAACGGCGTCACCAAACGCTACGGCGAAAACACCATTCTGAACGAGCTGGAACTGCATATCCCGGCCGGGCAATTCGTGGCGGTCGTGGGCCGCAGCGGTGGCGGTAAAAGCACCCTGCTGCGCCTGCTGGCCGGGCTGGAAGCGCCAGACGGCGGTGAACTGCTGGCCGGGAACACCCCGCTGGCAGAGATCCAGGAAGATACCCGCATGATGTTTCAGGACGCGCGTCTGTTGCCGTGGAAAACGGTGATAGATAACGTCGGGCTGGGGCTGAAGGGTAACTGGAAAGCGCAGGCGTTGCAGGCCCTGGCCGCCGTCGGGCTGGACAATCGCGCAAGTGAGTGGCCTGCTGCCCTTTCCGGTGGGCAAAAACAGCGCGTGGCGCTGGCCAGAGCGCTGATCCATCGCCCGGGGCTGTTGCTGCTGGATGAACCGCTGGGGGCGCTGGATGCGCTGACGCGGATCGAGATGCAGGATCTTATCGTCTCGTTATGGCAGGAGCATGGCTTTACGGTGCTGCTGGTCACTCACGATGTGAGCGAAGCCGTAGCCATGGCCGACCGGGTACTGCTGATTGAGGATGGCAGGATAGGGCTGGATCTGACGGTGGACCTTCCACGCCCTCGCCGGATAGGTTCAGCGCGGCTTGCGGAGCTGGAAGCGGAGGTGTTGGAGCGGGTGATGGCGCGTGGGGTGACGGAGCGTCATTTAGCGACGGCCAATGCCTGATGCGCTTATCCACACGGATAACGTGCAGAGATTAAAAACGGCAACCGAGGTTGCCGTTTTGCTTTTAGCTTACCGCCGGACGTTTACTGTCAGGCCAGCGCTTTACTGATCTTCTCGTACAGATCCCCGGACAGATTCTCCAGTCCTTTCAGCTGCTCCAGTGCAGCACGCATCTTCGCCTGACGTTGCTCATCGTAGCGTTTCAGACGGATCAGCGGCTCAATCAGACGCGACGCCACCTGCGGGTTACGGCTGTTAAGCTCTGTCAGCATCTCCACCATAAACTGGTAGCCGCTGCCATCTTCCGCATGGAAAGCGGCTGGGTTGCTGCTGGCGAAGGCGCCAATCAGGGAACGGACGCGGTTCGGGTTGCTCAGGGTGAATGAGCGGTGGTTGAGCAGGCTGCGCACTTTGTTTACCACGTCGGCTGCCGGGCTGGTGGATTGCAGAATAAACCACTTGTCCATCACCAGACCATCCTGATGCCATTTGTCGTCATACGCCTGCATCAGGGCATCACGGCACGGCAGCTCTGCGGCTACGCTGGCGGCCAGCGCGGCCAGGGCATCGGTCATGTTGTCGGCCGTATGGTACTGCTGGCTGACCAACTCGTTGGCGAGCGTCGTCTCGCCAAACGCCAGATAGCGCAGGCAGGTATTACGCAGCGCGCGCTTGCCGATATCGGCATGCTCAACGCGGTACGCATCCAGCTTGTGGAGGTTGTAAATGGCGAGGAACTCATCCGCCAACTCGGTCGCCAGAGTACGGGTCAGGGCTTCACGCACGGCCACAATCGCAATCGGGTCGATAATCTCAAACAGCTCGGCGATTTCCGTTGCAGACGGCAGGGTCAGAATTTCAGCCGCCAACGCCGGGTCGATCTTCTCATCCAGCAGGATCGCGCGGAACGCATCCGCAACGTGGACGGGCAGAGACAGCGGCTGGCCCTGCTGATGACGGTTCACGTTGAGCTTGATGTAGGTTGCCAGCAGACTCTGCGCAGCATCCCAGCGGGAGAAGTCATTGCGCGCGTGACGCATCAGGAAGGTCAGCTGCTGATCGCTCCACTTGTACTCCAGCTTGACCGGCGCGGAGAATTCGCACAGCAGCGCAGGCACCGGCTGGAAGTAGACGTTATCAAACACGAAGGTCTGCTCGGCCTGAGTCACGTTCAGCACGTTATGTACCGGATGACCGCCTTTTTGCAGCGGGATCACCTTGCCTTCGTTGTCATACAGCTCGATGGCGAACGGAATATGCAGCGGGTGCTTCTCTTCCTGCTCAGCCGTCGGCGGTGTGCGCTGGCTGATGGTCAGGGTGTACTGCTCGGTTTCCGGGTTGTAGTCGTCTTTGACGGTCACAATCGGCGTACCGGCCTGGCTGTACCAGCGGCGGAAGTGGGACAGATCGACATTAGAAGCATCTTCCATCGCCTGTACGAAATCGTCGCAGGTGGCTGCGCTGCCGTCGTGGCGCTCGAAATAGAGCTGCATCCCTTTCTGGAAATTCGCTTCACCCAGCAGAGTGTGGATCATGCGGATAATTTCAGAACCCTTTTCATACACCGTCAGGGTGTAGAAGTTGTTCATCTCGATCACTTTATCCGGGCGGATCGGGTGCGCCATCGGGCTGGCATCTTCCGCAAACTGCAGGCCGCGCATGGTGCGCACGTTATTGATGCGGTTTACTGCGCGCGAGCCGAGGTCAGAGCTGAACTCCTGATCGCGGAAAACGGTTAAGCCCTCTTTCAGGCTTAGCTGGAACCAGTCGCGGCAGGTGACGCGGTTGCCGGTCCAGTTATGGAAGTATTCGTGGCCGATAACGCGCTCGATATCGAGGTAGTCTTTATCGGTGGCGGTATCGGTACGCGCCAGCACATATTTGGAGTTAAAGACGTTAAGGCCTTTGTTCTCCATCGCGCCCATATTGAAGAAATCGACGGCGACGATCATGTAGATATCGAGGTCATATTCGAGGCCGAAACGCTCTTCGTCCCACTTCATGGAGTTGATGAGGGAGGTCATCGCCCATGGCGCACGATCGAGGTTGCCGCGATCGACAAACAGCTCCAGCGCCACTTCGCGACCGGAACGGGTGGTGAAGGTGTCACGCAGGACGTCAAAATCACCTGCCACCAGCGCAAACAGGTAGCACGGTTTCGGGAACGGATCCTGCCACTGCACCCAATGACGGCCGTTTTCCAGCTCGCCCTCACCCACGCGGTTGCCGTTGGAGAGCAGGAACGGATAGGTGGCTTTATCGGCGATGATTTTCGTGGTGAAGCGGGCCAGCACATCCGGGCGGTCGAGATACCAGGTAATGTGACGGAAACCTTCGGCTTCACATTGGGTACAGAGCGCGACGCCCGACTGGTATAACCCTTCAAGCGCGGTGTTGGACGCCGGACTGATTTCGTTAACGATGCGTAATGTAAAGCGCTCCGGCAGATTATCGAGCACCAGCTGGTTGTTTTCTTCTTTATAGTCAGTCCATGCGGTGTCGTTTACGTGTATCGACACCAGGGTCAGATCTTCGCCATCAAGACGCAGCGGCACTGCCGTGGCGTTATGGCGTGTCACCTGGCTTACCGCCGTGACAACGGTTTTAGTGGCATCCAGGTCAAAAGTCAGATCGATATCGCTAATCAGGTAATCCGGCGCACGGTAGTCGTGGCGGTATTTGGCTTGAGGCTGTTGTGTCATAGAAAACCTTTTGCATCGTTTGTCGAATAACGAGTCAGTCTATTCCTGTTGTGTAAATCGCGCTATGCAGAATGTTCATCTTTTCAGTCACAAACACTCTATTTGCTACATTTTAATAACATGCGGCACGAAATGCACTCGACCCTGGTCCAGGCTTATGGTGTGATCGGGGTTCAATAAATCGCTAAACAAGGTATACTCCAGCGGTTTCATTAGTCGTTTATTGTACTAAACGCTCCCGTGAGAGGATGCTACTGCGCACCTATGACTCGATTCGCTTCACCTGTTCTGCATACGCTGCTGGATACCGACGCGTATAAATTGCATATGCAGCAAGCCGTTTTTCACCACTACCACGACGTACAGGTCGCGGCTGAGTTCCGCTGCCGTGGTGATGATTTGCTTGGGATCTATGCTGATGCCATTCGTGAGCAAGTCGACGCTATGCAACATCTTCGTCTGCGGGACGAGGAATTCCAGTGGCTTTCCGGCCTGCCTTTCTTTAAAGAAGACTACCTGCAATGGCTGCGGAATTTCCGCTATGACCCGGCCCAGGTTCAGATCAGCAATGATAACGGCAAGCTGAATATTCGCCTGGAAGGCCCCTGGCGCGAAGTGATCATGTGGGAAGTGCCGCTGCTGGCGGTGATCAGCGAGCTGGTACACCACTTCCGTTCCCCGGAGGTCAGCGTTGATCAAGCGCTGGATACCCTGGAACACAAGCTGGTTGATTTTGCCCAACTGACCGACTCGCTGGATATGTCGCGTTTCCGGCTGATGGATTTTGGCACCCGCCGTCGTTTCTCCCGCGAGGTGCAGCAGGCCATCGTCGAGCGGCTGCAGCAGGAGCCGTGGTTTGTCGGCACCAGTAATTACGATCTGGCCCGCCGCCTGAACCTGACCCCAATGGGCACCCAGGCGCATGAGTGGTTCCAGGCGCATCAGCAGATCAGCCCGGAACTGGCCACCAGCCAGCGTGCGGCGCTGGCGGCCTGGCTTGAAGAATACCCGGACCAGCTCGGCATCGCCTTAACCGACTGTATTACCATGGATGCCTTCCTGCGTGATTTCGGCCCGGAGTTCGCCACCGCCTATCAGGGGCTGCGCCATGACTCAGGGGATCCGCAGGAGTGGGGCGAGAAAGCCATTGCCCATTATCAAAAGTTAGGCATCGATCCGATGAGCAAAGTGCTGGTCTTCTCCGATAATCTCGACCTGCCAAAAGCGGTAGGCTTGTACCGGCACTTCTCTTCACGCGTAAACCTGGCCTTTGGCATCGGCACCCGGTTGACTTGCGATATTCCTCAGGTAAAACCGCTGAATATCGTCATTAAACTGGTGGAATGTAACGGTAAGCCGGTGGCAAAACTCTCCGACAGCCCGGGCAAAACTATTTGCCATGACAAAGCTTTCGTACGCGCACTGCGTAAAGCGTTCGACCTGCCACAGATAAAAATCGCCAGTTGATCCTTTCAGGGAGTCTGCCCGGCTCCCTTTCTCATTTATTTCTTATTTCTTTTCTTATCAGAGCGAAATCTGCTTGTCTGATGGCGGATGCCAGGTAACATAGATATCCCCCCATTGAAGGGGATACAGATTTTATTTTTGGACTACATAGAGAGATTATTATGAGCGTTGTGCCTGTAGCCGACGTACTCCAGGGCCGCGTAGCCGTTGACAGCGAAGTCACCGTGCGCGGATGGGTGCGTACCCGCCGAGATTCAAAAGCTGGCTTTTCATTCCTCGCCGTTTATGACGGTTCCTGCTTTGATCCTGTACAGGCCGTTATTAATAATTCTCTGCCCAATTACAATCAGGAAGTGCTGCGTCTGACCACCGGCTGTTCCGTGGTTGTCACCGGTAAGATCGTGGCCTCTCAGGGCCAGGGTCAGAGCTTTGAACTGCAGGCCACCTCAATTGAAGTGACCGGCTGGGTTGAAGATCCGGATACTTACCCGATGGCGGCAAAACGCCACAGCATCGAATATCTGCGTGAAGTGGCTCACCTGCGTCCGCGTACCAACATGATTGGTGCCGTGGCCCGTGTGCGTCACACTCTGGCGCAGGCGCTGCACCGTTTCTTTGACGAACAGGGCTACTTCTGGGTCTCCACCCCGCTGATTACCGCCTCCGACACCGAAGGCGCTGGCGAGATGTTCCGCGTCTCCACGCTGGACATGGAAAATCTGCCGCGCACGCCGGAAGGCAAAGTGGACTACGACAAAGATTTCTTTGGCAAAGAGTCCTTCCTGACCGTATCTGGCCAGCTGAACGGCGAAACCTACGCCTGCGCACTGTCCAAAATCTACACCTTCGGCCCAACCTTCCGTGCCGAGAACTCCAACACCAGCCGTCACCTGGCGGAATTCTGGATGCTGGAACCGGAAGTGGCCTTCGCCAACCTCGATGACGTAGCTGGCCTCGCGGAAGCGATGCTGAAATATGTCTTTAACGCGGTGCTCACCGAGCGCGCTGACGACATGAAATTCTTCGCCGAGCGCGTCGACAGCGATGCAATCTCCCGTCTGGAGCGTTTCGTCTCTGCTGATTTTGCGCAGGTCGATTACACCGATGCGGTGACGATCCTCGAAAATTGCGGTCAGAAATTTGAGAACCCGGTTTACTGGGGTGTTGACCTCTCCTCCGAGCACGAACGCTACCTGGCCGAGAAACACTTCAAAGCCCCGGTGGTCGTGAAAAACTATCCGAAAGACATTAAGGCGTTCTATATGCGCCTTAACGAAGACGGTAAAACCGTTGCCGCGATGGACGTCCTTGCCCCGGGCATCGGTGAAATTATCGGTGGTTCTCAGCGTGAAGAGCGTCTGGATGTGCTGGATGCGCGTATGGCTGAGATGGGCCTCAATAAAGAGGACTACTGGTGGTATCGCGATTTACGCCGTTACGGCACCGTACCGCACTCCGGTTTCGGTCTCGGCTTCGAGCGTCTGATCGCTTACGTGACCGGTGTTCAGAACGTGCGTGACGTTATTCCTTTCCCGCGTACCCCGCGCAACGCCACCTTCTGATTCAGTAACACTCAATGGCCAGCCTCTGCTGGCCATTATTTTATTCTGCACTGTCAAATTTTGTCAGTTGAAAGTCATTATCCTTAAAGCGCAACCCCGCAAAATCCTCTCCACTGTTACGCTTTATTTCCATGAAATATCTTTGCACACAAAATAAACCACAGTCTTATTGCGCCTAATACTTATCTCAAGCATTAGCACATTTTTCGTACAAAAATACGGCTATCCAGATGTCCATCTTCAACGATAAGAAAAATAGTGTGCTAATGCTTCGGATCATAAAAAAAGTCGTTAGCTGAAATTAAGATAAGCAATTCATATAGATAGAATTAGTCGAGCTTTAATTTTGACCATTCAACTCTGAACTTTGAGATGCTTCACAAAGTTCCTTAAAATACATCTTTTGTTACACATATTTTCTTCTTGTAACTGATTCTTTAGGTTTGTAGCACATTCAGGCTAGCGAAACGTGGATTTGAATGGAAAGATGCCTGTCAGACACATAAAGACACCAAACTCTCATCAATAGTTCCGGAAATATTTATTGACAGAATTTATTGACGGCAGTGGCGAGTGTCATAAAAAAACCAATGAGGGTAATAAATAATGATGAAGCGCAATATCCTGGCAGTGGTTATCCCTGCCCTGCTGGCAGCCGGTGCAGCTAACGCAGCAGAAATCTATAACAAAAACGCTAACAAGCTGGACTTCTACGG
>Ga0302349_1002343_pt1 | contig 12273 bp, 9 predicted proteins | sample PhyAR1_FD_202176 | JGI IMG/M metagenome (GOLD analysis project Ga0302349, IMG submission 202176) | Leaf surface microbial communities from alfalfa plants in UC Gill Tract Community Farm, Albany, California, United States - DLSL A.R1... | ecosystem: Host-associated > Plants > Phyllosphere >...
AGTCCCCGCAGCAGCGTCGATTTGCCGCAGCCGTTCGGGCCGATGATCGCCGTGAAGGACCCGTCGGGAACCCCGACGGTGAGGTCCTCGGCGATCGTCGCGCGGTCGTATCCGATCGTGACCGACTCGGCGCGGAGCGGGGCGGGTTCTGACGTGTTCAACGGGCTGCTCCTGAGCGGCTGCGCGATTCGCGGATGAGAAGGACGATGAGATAGATGCCGCCGATGCAGACCGTGATGAGCCCGACCGGCACCGGGCGGAACACGATCGCGAGGACGTGCGAGAGAAGGTGCGCGGCGCTCAGCAGGGCGGATCCCATCGCGGCGGCGGCGAGGACGCTCACGCCGGGAGATCTCGTCAGGCGCCGAGCGAGCTGCGGCGCGGCGAGGGCGATGAAGCCGATAGGACCGGCCGCGGCGGTCACGAGGGCCGTGGTCGCGACGCCCGCGACGAGCAGCGCCGCGCGCGCGCCGCCGACGCGGGTGCCGTGCGAGACGGCCATATCGTCGCCGAGTTCCATCGAACGCAGCGCCGGTGCGAGGAGGATCGTGGTGGCGATGACCGCGAGGGAGATCGCGATCACGGGCACGAGTGTCGACCAGGTCACACGACTGAGCGAGCCGGCTCCCCAGAACCCCACCTGCATCGCGTCGTCGAGGTCGGCGCGGGTGATGAGGTAGCTGTTGACGGAGCCGAGCGTGGCGGACACCGCGATTCCTACGACGATCAGGCGGAAGCCCTGCATCCCGCGTCGGTACGCGAATAGGTACACCACGAGGGCGGTGAGCAGGCCGCCTCCGATCGCGGCCCCGGCGATCGACCATGCGTGCTGCGAGCCGGCCGCAAGCATCACGACCACCACGGCCGTGTAGGCACCCGCGTCGAAGCCGATCACGTCGGGCGAGCCCAGCGGATTCCGCGTGAGCGATTGGAAGATCGCACCGCCGATGCCGAGCAGCGCGCCGAAGAGCACGGCGGAGACGGCCACGGGCAGGCGCCACTGGATCACCACCATGCTGACGAACTCCTCGGCCCGACCCGACATCGCACTTGCCACATCCTGAAGGGAGAGGGGATAGTCGCCGAGGAACAGGGCGACGAACGCGAAGCCCACGGCGACGGCGAATAGCGCGGCGCTGACGACCGCGGTGCGCAGGGCGATCCGCGAGGACGAGAACGCGGTGCGTGCGCGCAGCACGCGGTAGCCGAAGTCGATGATCCCGGGGGAGACGGTCATAGTCCGCTCGCCTTCCGACGGCGCACGAGCGCGATGAGCACGGGTGCCCCGATGACCGCGGTGACGATGCCGACCTCGATCTCGCCGGGGCGCACCACGATCCGTCCGACGACGTCGGAGACGAGGAGCAGCGAGGGCGCCGCGAGGGCGCTGCCGATGATGATCCGGCGCTGGTCCGGACCCGTCATCCATCGCACGACGTGCGGCACCATGAGCCCGACGAAGCCGATACCGCCCGTGAGCGCCGTCGCCCCGCCCGCGAGCAGGGTGATCGCGAGGACGCCGAGCACGCGCGTACGCATCACGCTCGTGCCGAGCGACGCGGCCAAATCGTCGCCGAGGGCGACGGCGTTGAGGGACCCGGCCAGGCCGACGGCGAGGGCGAGCCCGAGGAGGAGGAACGGCAGGACCGTCATCACGTCGTCCACGCGCACGCGCGCGATGGACCCGACGCCCCACGCCCTGATCGACTCGAACGTCGTCTCGTCGATCAGGGTGAGGAAGGTCGACAGCCCGCCGAGCACCGCGCTGAGGGCAACCCCCGCGAGAACCATCGTGACGGGGGAGGTGTTGCGGCCGAGGGAACCGATGACGTAGACGAGCACCGTCGCGCCCGCCGCGCCGAGGAAGGCCCACCAGATATAGCCGGTCATGCCGGATAAGCCGAACAGTCCCACGCCGATCGTGACGGCGAAGCCCGCGCCGGCGTTGACCCCCAGGATCCCGGGATCGGCCAGCGGATTTCGGGTGAGCGCCTGGATGAGGGCGCCGGCGACACCGAGCGCCATGCCGATCGCGATCCCGAGCAGCGTGCGCGGCATGCGCTCGGTCCAGACGATGATGGATGCCTCGCTCGTGTCGGGATCGACGAGGCCCTTCCAGACCTGGCCGACCGACAACGGGTTCGCTCCGACGGCCAGGCTGAGGAGGAACGACAGCAGGAGCGCGGCGAGGAGGAGACCCCAGACCGCGCTCCGGCGCGGTACCGACGCGTCGGACACCCCGTCGGTACGCGGAGTACCGGAGCTCAGTGCCGTGGAATGCATCGCAGAGGGGTCACTCCGCGCCGAGAACGTCGGCGAGCGCGGGGGCCATCTGCTCGGCCGCCCACGTCGACGACAGCGGACCGCTTCGCGCCAGGCCCCAGGAGAGGTTTCCGTCGTACTCGGTGCCGTCGATGACGAAGTAGCCGTCGACGCTGTGGTTCTCGACGATGACGAGGGCGTCGTTCTTCACCGCGGACAGCGCCTGGAACAGTGCCGAGTCGGTGAGGTCTGCGTGGTGACCGTCGGAGTTGTCCGAGAAGATGACCACATCGGCGTCGATGGCCGAGAGCATCTCGTTGCTGATGACGGCGCGGTACTCGAGCTCGGAGGCGTTGTCGCTCGGCTCGAAGCCCATCCGCGACAGCGTCAGGCCCGCGGGGCTGTCCGGAGTCGAGTGGTACTGCAGCCCCGACTCGGCGCCGTAGTAGACGACGTAGGAGGCGGTCTTGCCGTCGAACTCCGGGTGCTCCGCGCGGAAGTCCGCGAAGAACTCCTCCTCCGTATCGAGGGCGCGATCCGCCGCCTCGCTGAGGTCGAGCGCCTCGCCGAGAGCCGTGATCGAGGTCGCCCAGTCGTTCACCACGGAGGACTCGCCCTCGGACGAGGTCGCCGTGCTGAGCACGGGAGCGATGGCGGCGAGCTTGTCGTAATCGGCGCTCACATCGGCTCCGAGGACGACGATGAGGTCGGGATCCGCCGCCGCGATCTGTTCGACGTTGAAGCCGCCATCGGTGACGCTGAATCGCCCTTCGATCTCCTGATCGAGCTCGCGCTGCACCCAGACGTCCGTCTGGTCCTCGCTCACGAGAATCGGCGTGACGCCGATCGCGACGAGCGCCTCGACGTCGTCCTGTGAGGGCGTAATCGCGGCGATGCGCTCCGGGCGCTCCTCGAGCGTCGTGCTACCCCAGGGTGATTCGAGTGCGAGCGGGTAGCTCGTGGAACCCTCCGCGGCGGGGAGCAGGCCGGGGGCCGGCTCGGACGCGTCCGCGGCTGCGGCGCTGTCTTCGGGGGTGTCGGACGAGCATCCCGTGAGAACGAGGGCGCCGGCGAGGACGAGGGCGCCGAATGCGCCGATGCGGACGCGGGCGGTGCGGTACATGTGCTTCTTTCGTACGGCGCGCGGACGGATCCGCTCGCTGTTGCGGCAGGGGACAAGTGACCACATTAGGTGAGGGTAACCTTAGTTAAGGGCGCCGAATGCGACAGGCTTCGCTCCGTAAACGACAGGAGTAGGCGAGAGTGGTGGATAGCGGAGCGGGATCGATTCCCGCCGTATCGATTGACGAGCGCCGGCACGACGACCGGGCGGTGCTCCTCTGGCAGGCGCGGGGATCCTCCACCTGCGTGCTCGCGGGCGAAACGCGCCGCCTGATCGCGGGGCACGCGCTGTGGATCCCGGCGGGGACGCCGCACGCGCTCGACGTCGCCCCCGATTCGGTGCTGATCCCCCTGCACCTCCCTACTCGGCTCGCGCCCCACGGACCGCTGACAGACGTCACCTGGGTCGCCGTCGACGTCGAGCTGCGCACGGTGATCCTCGCCCTGCTGCAGGTGCAGACCTCGATCATCCGGCCCGACGTGGACCTCGAACGCCGACTCGCCCGTATGCTGCCGGAGCGCGCCGTGCCGCCGACGGGGCTCGTCATGCCGGTCAGTACCCCGGCGGGCGAGATCGCCCAGCGGCTGCGAGACGAGCCGAGCGACGGGCGTTCGCTCGCCGAGCTCGCCTCCGCGCACCACGTCTCCGCGCGCACCGTGGAGCGCGCCTTTCTCGCGGAGACCGGTCTGTCTCCTCGGGCGTGGCGCACACAGCGCCGGCTGGAAGTGGCGGCAAGCCTGCTGGCGCGTCGAGCGGCGCCGGCGTTCGCGGCGCACCGAACGGGATACGCGAGCGTGTCGGCGTTCCGGCGCGCATTCAAGCGGCAGTACGGCATCGTCCCGTCGGAGTATGCGAGGCGCCACGCGATGCCGCGTTGATGCGCCCGCCGATGTCGGGTCGGCGGCCGGGTTCTGGTTGAATAAGAGCACCTGCGCTGTCCCTTAGAAACGTTTCTAAGGCGGCGAATCACACAAAGGAGTGACTCTTCATGCACTACGGCGGCGACTACAACCCCGAGCAATGGGACGAATCTGTCTGGCAGGACGACGTGCGGCTCATGCGCGAGGCGGGCGTCACGATGGTGCGCGTCGGGGTGTTCGCCTGGGCGAAGATCCAGCCCGAGGAGGGCGTTTTCGAGTGGGAGTGGCTCGACCGCGTGATCGACCTCCTGCACGCGAACGGGATTCAGGTCTCCATGGCGACCGCGACCGCGTCCCCGCCGCCGTGGGCGACGACGAAGTACCCCGAGATGCTCCCTCAGGACGAGAACGGATCCACCATCTGGCACGGATCCCGACAGGCCTTCGCGCCGAGCTCTCCCGTCTACCGCCGGCTCGCGCGCGAGCTGCTGACGGCGCTCGTCGACCGTTACGCGCAGCACCCCGCCGTCGGAATGTGGGTCGCCAACAACGAGTACGGGTGCCACCTCAACTACGACTACTCCGACAACGCCGCCGTCGCGTTCCGTCGGTGGCTGCAGAACAAGTACGGATCCCTCGAGGCGCTCAACGCCGCGTGGGGGACGATGTTCTGGTCGCAGCGCTACACCGAGTGGAACCAGATCGTGCCGATGCGCAGGGCGCCCTACAGCCTGAACCCGGGGGGTCTTCTCGACTTCAAGCGATTCACGTCCGATACGCTCCTCGAGCTGTTCGTCATGGAGCGCGACATCATCAAGGCCTCGGGGGCGACGCAGCCCGTCACGACGAACTTCATGGGCTTCTTCCCGCCCGCGGACTACTGGAAGTGGGCGCCGGAGCTCGATGTCATCTGCGATGACAACTACGCCGACCCGAACGACCCCACCACCTTCCGCGGCGCCGCCTTCACGCGCGACCTCATGCGTTCGCTCAAGAAGGACGTGCCATGGATCCTCATGGAGCAGGCGCCCAACGACGTCAACTGGCGCCCCACGAACGCGCCCAAGGCGCCGGGGCAGATGAAGGCGCTGTCGATCCAGGCCGTCGCCCGGGGCGCGGACGCCATCAACTTCTTCCAGTGGCGCCAGTCCCGCCGCGGCAGCGAGCGTTTCCACTCGGGCATGGTGCCGCACGCCGGCACGAACACGCGCACCTGGCGCGAGATCACCGACCTCGGTGAGACGCTGAAGAACCTTCCCGACCTCGGATCCAGCGACTCCGGCGCGCGGGTGGCGATCGCGTTCGACTGGGAGGCGCGCTGGGCGCTCGACGCCCCCGACCACCCGGGCGAGATCGATTACGGCGCGCTGATTCCGCGCTGGCACGCGGCGCTGCACCGGCAGCAGATCCTCGTCGACCTCGTGCACCCCGCAGAGGACCTCTCGGGCTACGACCTCGTCATCGCACCGCACCTCTACCTCCTGGGCGACGAGGCCGGCGCGAACCTCACCGGCTTCGTCAATGACGGCGGGCACCTGCTGCTCGCGGCCTTCGCCGACGTGGTCGACGAGCACGACGCGTTCCGCGAGGGCGGGTTCCAGGTCGGACTGCGCGAGGTGCTCGGCGTCACCGTCGAGGAGTTCGGCGCGCTCGTGCCGCCGGCCGTCGCCGCCGGCGGCACGTCGGCGGGCGACACCACCGGATCCGTCCTCGCCGCGGGCGGGCCGGGGGAGAATCACGCGGATGTCGACCTCGACGGTCGCACGGTGCGCGGCGAGTTCTTCGCCGAGCAGCTGCAGATCCTGGATCCCGAGGTTGAGACGATCGCGCGCTTCAGCTCGGGTCGACTGACCGGCGAGCCCGCGCTCACGAGCAAGCGTGCCGGGCGGGGGCGCGCGCACTACCTCGCGACGATCCCCGACGACGAGGGGATGCGCACCGTCACCGCGTGGGCGGCCCGCGCCGCCGGTGTGGACCCGGTGCTCGAGGTTCCCACCGAAATGATCGAGGTCTCGCGTCGCGGCGACGTGCTTACGATCATCAACTACGACCGCGTTGCCCACACCGTCGACGTGAGCGGCACGGTGCTGGGCAGCGGCGAGCGGGTCACGAGCGTTACGCTCGAGCCATTCGCATACGTCATGCTGAAGGAGACCCGATGACGGCACCGTACATGGCGGCGGGCAACCTCGTTCGCGTCTATCCCGCCGCGAACCCCACCGGCGCGGGCATCGTGTGGGCGCATGGCGGGGCCTTCGTGCACGGCACGATCGATAGCCCCGAATCGGACTGGGTGGGCCGCGAGCTCGCCACCCGCGGCATCGCCGTCGTCTCGGTCGACTATCGCCTCACGACGGAGACGTCCCACCACTATCCGGCGGCGTCCGATGACATGCTCTCCGCCTGGGCGTGGACGCGCGAACACGCCGACGAGCTGGGCATCGACGCGCGCAAGCTCGGCATCGGCGGTACGAGCGCGGGAGGTAATCTCGCGGCCGGCGCCGCGCTGCGGCTGCAGGGACACTCCGCGCCGCCCGCGCTCGTCGTCCTGGCCTACCCGACGCTGCTGGCCGAGCAGCCCGCGCCGTCCGAGGAGCTGCGCGAGAAGCTGCTCGCCTCGGGCGACCCGAACCGCTTCGCGAGCGATCGCGTGCGCGCGATGTACGAGTTCTATCTCGGCGGATCCGTCGAAAACGCGCCCGTTCCGGCGGTGCCGGGGCTCGCGAGCGACGAACAGCTCTCCCAGTTCCCGCCGACGCTCATGATCAACGGCGACGTCGACCAGCTGCGAGTCTCGGGCGAGCACCTCGCGGCTCGCCTCGCCGCGCTCGGCCGCGACATCGAGGTCGTCATCGAGCCCGGCACGACGCACGGGCACCTCAATCACCCCGACGAGGGCACCGCGGCGCACGACTCGATCCGCCGCATCGCGGAGCGGATGGCGCGACTGTGACCGCCTCGCTCGCCATCGTCGGGACGGGTTGGCGCTCGCGCTTCATCCTCGATGTGGCCGCCGCGCTGCCCGAGCGCTTCGAGATCGCGGGCGTGGTGTCGAGGACGGCCGCGAAGGGCACCGCGCTCGCCGCCCGCTATGGCGTGCCGAGCTTCGGATCCCTCGACGAGCTTCTCGCGCACCGGCGCCCCGACTTCCTCGTGCTGTCGGTGGCGCGCTCGGCGACGCCTGCGCTGATCGCCGAGGCGCACCGCGCCGGGATCCCCGTGCTCACCGAGACCCCGCCCGCCGACTCGATCGACGATCTCGTCGAGCTGTGGGCGAGCGTCGGCGAGGACGCGCGCGTGCAGGTGGCGGAGCAGTACCATCTGCAACCCCTGCACGCCGCGCAGATCGCGATCGCGCGCTCCGGCGTGCTGGGTGAGGTCGGCGAGGCGCGCGTGTCGATCAGCCACGGCTATCACGCGGTCAGCGTGATGAGGCGCCTGCTGGGCGTCGGTTACGAGGACGCCACCATCACGGCGCTCCCCGCCGTCTCGTGGCCGCTCGTCGGCGGTCCGGGCCGCTCGGGGGATCCCGTCGAGGAGAAGACGGTCACGAACGAGCAGGTGCTCGCGCAAGTCGACTTCGGCGGCAAGGTCGGCATCTACGACTGGTCGAGCGCGCAGAACCGCTCCTGGATCCGTGGGCCGAAGACGCTCACCCGCGGTGAGCGCGGCGAGATCGACCACCTCGAGGTGCGCTACCTCGAGGACGTCCGCACCCCGATCCAGTACACGCTGACGCGCGTCGAGCGCGGCCAGTTCACGAATATGGAGGACAAGTTCCTCCGGGGGATCCTCGCGGGACAGGTGTACGTCGACACGAACGAGTTCGCCCCGGCGCGGCTGATCGACGACGAGATCGCCGTCGCCCGGTGCCTCGCGGGCATGGCCGAATATGCGGCGGGCGGTGAGGGATTTTATTCGCTCGCCGAGGCCTCGCAGGATCACTACCTGGGCCTCGAAATCATGCGCGCGCACGAGTCGGGGCGTCCCGTGCGCGCGCGGCGGCAACCCTGGGCTACTGCCTGAGGCGGACGAGGCGCTCGTGACCGGACTCGTGCAGCTCCGCGAGGTTCTCGCGCGAGGCGAGGAAGTCGTTGAACGAGCGGTAGCCGAGCGCCTTCTCGCTGAATGACGGATCCATGCGACGGATGTGCTGCTTGACGGCGGAGGCGTAGAGGAAGCCCTGCTCATCGCCCTTGTCCTGGCCGACGCGCAGCGCGCGCTCCAGCAGATTCGTGGCGACGGCGTGCAGGTCCTCGGGCGGCGTATCCTCGAAGGCCGGGATCACGTCGTCCTCGTCGAGCTGCTCCGCGGGCTCCGGGGCGGACGTCGCCCTGCGGCTCCGACGCGAGCGGCTCGAGCGCTTCTCGGTGGGCTCCTTCTCGCCGGAGTCCCTCTCGCCGGAGTCCTTCGCGTCCGGCTCCTTCGCCGCGGCGGGGGAATCCAACGACGGCTCCGCGGATCCGGTGTCCGCTTCCTTCTCCGGTGCCGTTTTCTCCGCGCGCCGGCGGTCCTGCGCGGGCCGCTTCGGAAGTTCGGGAACACCGGGCAGGGTGTCGTAGGGCTCGAACATGTCGCAGGCGGCGGCGAGGGACTTCGCCGTGGATCCCGCGACGCCGATCCCGATCACGTAGCGACCGAGACGCTTGACGCGCTGCGTCAGCGGAACGAAGTCGCTGTCGCCCGCGACGATCGCGACGTGCGTGAGGTCGGGCAGGCGGAACATGTCCTCGATACCGTCGACGGCGAGACGGATGTCAGCGCCGTTCTTCGCATACGCCGCCGCGGGGAAGAGCTGCACGAGGTCGACGGCGCGGCCGACGAGCTGACGGCGATACATCGCGTTGACGGGGGAGGACCAGTCGGCATACGCCCGCGTCAGCACGAGCGTTCCGAAGCTTGCCGCGAAGTCGAGAATCGCGCCGACATCGACCGTCGCGGCCTCGAGGCGCGCGGCGATCTCGGGTTCGGTGATGTCCTGCTGGATCCGGGCCCGATCGCGGTGATACGCGTTGCGGCCGTGCACGCGGTCGTACCAGCTCATCACGATGTTGTCGAAGTCGAGATACACGGCCACGCGGCCATCGGATGCGTCAGTCACCCTCCGAGCCTACGCGGGTTCGGATCCGCGGACCCGGTGTGCACACATCCGCCCGCACGGAAATCGGAGAAATCACGAGGTTCGGGGGGATTTGGGTGAGGGATCCGAGTTTGGTGATTTTTCCGAGGTTGGTGGGGACGGATCCGGCCGCGCACGAGAATCGGAGAAATCACGAGTCTCGGCGGGATTCGGGTGAGGGATCCGAGTCTGGTGATTTTTCCGAGGTTGGTGCCCGGGAGGGCGGATCCGACCGCGCTCGAGAATCGGAGAGATCACGAGTCTCGGAGAGCTCCGCGCCAGGGATCCGAGTCTCGTGATTCTTCCGAGATTGGTGCCCGGGGGACGGATCCGGCCGCGCACGAAAGTCGGAGAAATCACGAGACTCGGAGGGATCTGGGCCAGGGATCCGAGTCTCGTGATTCTTCCGAGATTGGTGTCGGCGGTACGCGACCTGGGCGGGGAGGGATCCCCACGTGCGGATCCGGCGGCGCCCGCGATCCGACCGTGCACGAGAATCGGAGAAATCACGAGACTCGGAGGGATGCGGGCCAGGGGCCCGAGTTTCGTGATTTTTCCGAGGTTGGTGCCTGGGGACGGATCCGGCCGCGCACGGGAGTCGGAGAAATCACGAGACTCGGAGCGACCCGGGCCAGCGATCCGAGTGTCGTGATTTTTCCGAGGGTGGTGGTTACTCGCCGGGGTAGGCGAGGCCGATCTGGCGGCGGATCTCGTCCAGGGTGCCCATGATCGCGACGCTCTCGTCAATCGGGAGTTCCCGCGGTGCGGTTCCCGTCTCCACGGCGCGTTCGGCCGCGAGGGCCTGGAAATGCATGCCGCGCCCTTCGGGGCGGTGCTCGAAGCGTTCGATGATCGTGCCGTCCGGCGCCGTCACCGTGAAGCTCGTCGCGGCGTACCACACCCGGTCGATGTCGATGCGGGCGAGCGTTCCCACGATGTGCGCCGAGTTCGGGCCGGCGCCTCGCGAGCTCGAGAAGGTCGTCGACAGGGCGCCGGAAGCGTGGGTCATCACGGTGGCGACCTCGCTGTCCGCCCCGGTGTCGAGGAAGCGGGCCGAGGCCTGGATCGTCGTCGGGGCGCCCAGGATGTCGTGCACGAAGGAGAGCGGGTAGATGCCGAGGTCGAGCAGCGCGCCGCCGCCGAGGGCGAGATCGTTCATGCGGTGGGCGGGATCCGTGGGTGCGGACTGCGTGTGATCCGCCGAGACGACGCGGATCTCGCCGATCGTGCCGGCGTCGATGATTTCGTGGATCCGGGACATGTGCGGCAGGTATCGGGTCCACATGGCCTCCATCGCGAGAAGCCCCTTCTCCGCCGCACGGTCGCGGATCGCGGCCGCCTCCGCCGCGTTGACCGTCAAAGGCTTTTCGATCAGGACGTGCTTGCCCGCGTCGAGCGCCGCGAGGGCGGGGGCGACGTGCATGGGGTGCGGCGTCGCGACGTAGACGATATCGACGTCCGGATCCGCGAAGAGCGCGTCGTAGGATCCGTGCGCGCGCGGGATGTCCAGCTCGGCGGCGAACGCCTCGGCGGAGGCCGCCGAACGCGAGCCGACCGCGCGGACGTCGAGGCCTGCGACGCGCAGGTCTTTTGTGAAGGTGCGGGCGATGCCGCCGGTCGCGAGGATTCCCCATCGAAGTGCCATGGGGCGAGTCTATCGGCGGGATGGGGCGAGCGAGACCGCTCCAGTTGGCAAACCGGTTGACCAAAACGGTAATCACTGATAGCTTTCCAGAAACCGATTTCTCGCACGGCGATCCCTGCCGTCTCGGTTGCCTCAATGAGGAGCATCAATGACACACCGCACTTCGCGTTTCGTGCGCGTCGCGAGCGCGGCGACCGCCGCCGCCCTCGCCGTCACGCTGGCATCGTGTTCGAACGACTCGGGCGAGTCGGGCGGCGACGGCGACGTCGAGATCACCTTCCAGTGGTGGGGGAACGACGAGCGAGCCGCGCTGACGGAAGAAGCCATCGACCTGTTCGAGGAGAAGCACCCCGGCATCACGGTGTCGACCTCGTTCTCGACGATCGATTCGTACATTCCGAAGCTCGCGACCCAGGTCGCGTCCAACAGCGCGCCCGACCTCTTCCTGATCCCGATGGAATCGGTCAAGGAATACTCCGAGAAGGGCGCGACCCTCGACCTCACCGACTACATCGGCGATGAGATCAAGGTCGACGAGATCTCGGAGGCGTCGCAGAAGATCGGCGTCGTGAACGGCACGACCTACGGCTTCACGCTCGGTACGGCGACGAGCGCATGGATCTACAACCCGACCGTGTGGGCCGAGGCCGGTGCGAAGGAACCCTCGGGCGACTTCGCCTGGGAGGACCTCATCGAGGCGGGGGAGAAGATCCGCGCCTCGACCGACGGCGAGGTCGCGGCCCTGAGCGATCCGGGCGGATACATTGCCTGGTTCGCGACCTGGCTGAACCAGCAGGGCAAGATCGGCTGGACCGAAGAGGGCGAGCTCGGCTTCGAGCCGAGCGACCTCGAGGCGTGGTTCACGCTCATGGAGCGCCTGCGCGAATCGGGCGCCACGACGGATCCCGAGACGACCACGACGATCGATCAGAGCATGCAGAACTCCGGCCTGGCCCGCGGCGAGTCCGCGGGCGAGTTCGCCGCCGCGTCGCTCACCGGCGCCTACGCCGACACGATCGGTGCCGAGGACGTCGCCCTGGCGCCCCTGCCGAGCGACAGCGAGACGCTCGCGATCAGCATGGCCGGTACCAACGTCGCGGCGATCGCCGCGAACTCGGAGCACCCGGACGAGGCGGCAATGTTCCTCGACTTCATGATCAACGACCCCGATGCCGCGAAGATCCTCGGCCTCACCCGCGGCATCCCGATCAACCAGGCGAACTACGAGGCTCTGATCCCGGAGCTCGACGGCGCGGACAAGGCC
>Ga0302349_1002344_pt1 | contig 12271 bp, 6 predicted proteins | sample PhyAR1_FD_202176 | JGI IMG/M metagenome (GOLD analysis project Ga0302349, IMG submission 202176) | Leaf surface microbial communities from alfalfa plants in UC Gill Tract Community Farm, Albany, California, United States - DLSL A.R1... | ecosystem: Host-associated > Plants > Phyllosphere >...
AGCAGACGCGTGCGGGCGCGGGCTTCACCGTTGATCAGATAAAGATCCGCCATTTCCATGTAGTGCAGCTCGTAGCCGCGACGTTGTGCTTCCAGCAGCATAGCGAAGCTGGAATCTTTCTTGATGTTGATGTCTGCGATGGGATCCATCACGATGCCGAGCTTAATCATTGTTCTTCTCCTTTACCCCAAATCGCCGAAGCGGACTTGCAGGGCGGTAATGGCGGTGAGTGCAGTCGTCTCTGTGCGCAAAACACGTGGCCCTAACAGAATATCAGTAAACTGGTAGCGTGCGGTCATGGCGATTTCATCCGCCGTCAGGCCGCCTTCCGGACCAATCAGCAGGCGCACACGCTCAACCGGCAACGGCAGCGTGTTGATGCTGGCGCTGGCCCGCGGGTGCAGGTTCAGCTTCAGACCGTCATCGGCTTCTGCACACCAGTCTTCCAGATCCATCGCCGGGCGGATCTCAGGAATGCGGTTGCGACCACACTGTTCGCAGGCGGCAATGGCGATTTTTTGCCACTGCTGGATTTTCTTGTTCAGACGTTCAGCATCCAGTTTAACGCCGCAGCGTTCAGAAAAGAGTGGCGTAATGAGGCTTACACCCAGCTCAATGGATTTCTGGATGGTGAATTCCATTTTTTCACCGCGTGACATGACCTGGCCCAGATGGATATGCAGGGGCGATTCACGGTCATCGGTTTCCGCGGTGCGAACATTCACCACCACGCTTTTTTTATCCGCGCGCAGGATCTCCGCGTCAAAAATCTGATTGCTGCCGTCAAAGAGCTGCACCGCCTGCCCGGCGCTCATGCGTAAGACGCGACCCACGTGATTCGCCGCGTCATCGCTAAGCGCCACGTCCTGGCCTGCGGTTAAAAATTCGGGGTGGTAAATGCGGGGTTTACGCATGTGTTGATTTCCGTGTAGTTGATTTTCCCCCTCACCCTAACCCTCTCCCGGGGGGAGAGGGGACAGATCGAGCCAATCATGCCTGGATCGAGCACAAGTCCGCTTTTCACCCTCTCCCCGGGGGAGAGGGCCGGGGTGAGGGGCCTTAATTTTCTCAGTGTAAGTTAGCGGTTTTGCGCCTGACAAGCATCAAGCACATAACGGTTATGATTTCCCTGCACCTTCGCGATACGGCGTTCGCGCTCACATTCCCAGTTATTGACCGGGTAAAGTTTATCCCAGGCGGTAAACAACTGCGTTTGCGAGCGTGACAGGGTGAGCTGGTACTGATCGCGCATATAGAAATAGGTGCGGGCGATCATGCCGCGGGCGCGGGCGGGCGGTTCTGCGAGTTTTTCTTTAAAATCGACCTTCATCTCGCACTGTCCGTACTGACCTTCGCCGCCGTTCCACTGGCTGTACATCAGGTTGCCGCGATCGGCGTTCACTTCGCCCAGCGCCGGTTGCAGGTTGTGCATGTCGCTTTCCATTTTGCGATAGACCGGATCTTTGCTGCAATTTTTGCGACCGCCATCCTGCCAGCACTGGCGCTGGTGGCCAAACTGCCAGGCCGGAACTACGTGCTCCCATTCAATGCGTCGGGCGCGGTTTTCATTTTTACGCACTTTATAACCGCACGATTCCAGATCGACGACGCCTTTTTTACCCTGCCAGTTAATCTTGCAGCCGCAATAAAAATCGCCGGGGGCATCTGCATGAATTTTAACGCCTGCCGCTTTTGCCTGCGAAAAACTGTTGATGCCTTGCGCCAGAGCAGGCATAGCGCAGCATCCTGCCAGCAGGCTAAGAATAAAAGTAAGTTGACGGAACATGTTGAACTCCAGGCCAGTTGAGCCCGCACCGTAGCGAATGGCGTTGCCGGATGCAATCAGTTAGCGCAGAAAAACACGTTAATGGTTCCGGTAATCAGACGCAGGCAATCAGGGGTTCACCGCAATGCACGCAGCGGTAAACGGCCTCATTGCGCAGCACTTTATTGTGCCGACGCACGGTAAGCTGATGCTCCTGGCAGCGACAGCGGTAAGGAAAGGTATTCTGACGAACAGAGTGAAGCTCAAACTGATGAGTGCGGTGGGCGGGAACGCCTAACACGCTTTCCATCATCCACTTCCACTCTTTCCCGTGCGGCGCGACCCGGCCAAAGTGCTTCCACACCAGCAAATGCGCCAGTTCGTGGGGAACGACTTCATTGATAAAAGCCTGCTCGTTTTCCAGTAACAGCACCGGATTTAAACGGATCTCATAGCGTTCGGCCCATGCGGTACCCGCGGAGGTTCCCCGCTGCTGATACACCAGTTTAGGTTCGGGATAATGTCGCTCGAGCTTCAGATTCGCCTGAGCGAGATGCTGGCGCAGGCTGCGCATAATGGCCTGTTGCAGAGCGATGGGGAGACGGGGCGTTTTCATAGGGGGCCAGAATAATGGGGCCGACGGACAAGTGCAAGACGTGCGGAGAGGAGAGCCCGGCAGCGTGCGCCGCCGGGCGACAGAGTTAATCGTGTGAACCAATCTCGCGCAGTTTGCGGCCTTTCATCAGGTTACGCTCGATGTGCTCAAGTGATACATGTTTGGTTTCCGGCACCAGCCAGATGGTCAGCACGATAAAGAACAGGTTCAGCGCGCCGTAGACCCAGAAGGTGTTTGCGTTGCCCAGCGTGTTGAGCATGGTCAGGAACGTTGCGCCGACAATCATATTGGCGATCCAGTTGGTCGCGGTTGAGCAGGTGATACCGAAATCACGGCCTTTCAGCGGCTGGATCTCAGAACACAGAACCCAGATTAACGGACCGGCGCTCATCGCAAAACCAACGATAAACATCAGCAGCATGGCAACAGCAATGTACTGCTCGTTTGGCGACTCGATACCAAAGTGCATCATAGTACCCAGAATGCCCATGCCCGCCGCCATCACCATAAAGCCCAGCGTCAGCGTTGGCTTACGGCCCCAGCGGTCCACCAGACCGATTGCGATAAAGGTCGCCAGCACGTTGGTCAGACCCACAATCACCGTGCCCCACATCTGCTCGGTGGTATTGGCGTAGCCTGCCAGTTCAAAGATTTTCGGTGCGTAGTACATGATCACGTTCATGCCGGTGAACTGCTGCATCACCTGAAGCAGAACGCCCAGGAAGACCGCGCGACGGAAATTGCTGTTCTCTTTAAACAGCGCCCAGCCGCTCTGTTTCACCTGCAGGCTTTCGCGGATCTCATCCAGTTCGTTTTTCGCTTCTGCGCTGGTATCACGCAGACGCAGCAGCACGCGCTCGGCATCGTGGAAGCGGCGCTTCGCGGCATACCAGCGCGGGCTGTCCGGCAGGAAGAACACGCCAATCAGCAGCAGGATCGCCGGGATGATGATAATGCCCAGCATCCAGCGCCATGCGCCGCTGTAGCTGAACGCGGTATCCGACAGGTACGCGCCTAAAATCCCGATGGTGATCATTAACTGGTACATCGAAATCATGCTGCCGCGAATTTTTTCGGGGGCGATTTCAGAGAGATACAGCGGAGCGGTATAAGACGCGACACCAACCGCCAGCCCCAGCAGCACGCGGGAGAGGATCAGGATTTCGACGTTCGGCGCGGCGGCGGAGAACAGCGAGCCGAGCACAAACAGAATTGCGCCGATCATCAGGCTTTTTTTACGCCCGAGACGGTAAGACAACCAGCCGCTGCCGACAGCACCGACGGCGGCACCAAACATCATGGAGCTGACCACCCACTCCTGAGTGTGCGGGCTGATTTTGAATTCATCAGCAATAAAGGGCAGGGCCCCTGCAATGACGCCGATATCCAGGCCAAAAAGTAATCCCGCCAGCGCGGCGAGGAAGCAGACAAAAAAGGTCATTGCCTTATTTGAGCGTCCCTTTTTTTTATTATCAGGCATGATGCCCTCCCGTTGGGTTATCTGTTTTATCAACGTCATAGACTGGCAGACAGATGATGTTGATGTAATCGCTTACACGATTGTCAAGAAATGTTAGTCAGGTAAAACATAGCATTAAGGAGGGGAGGGGCAAGGCAGGCGCGGTGTTTTCAGACTAAACCGAACGGGTGAGATAAGGTGCTGATGAAATCGCTTTCATCCCAGATGTGAAGGGGGTTACGCAGGCAAAAAAAATCCAGCCCGCAGGCTGGATTCAAGAGATGGCGGAGAGGTCTTACAGACCGGCCGCATCACGCAGCAGTTGCGCTTTGTCGGTTTTTTCCCAAGGGAAATGTTCGCGACCAAAGTGACCGTAAGCAGCGGTTTCTTTGTAGATCGGGTGCAGCAGATCCAGCATCTGGATCAGGCCGTATGGACGCAGATCGAAGAACTCGCGTACCAGCAGAGTCAGTTGCTCAGACGGCAGCTTTTCGGTGCCGAAGGTTTCGACCATGATGGACGTCGGCTCTGCCACGCCGATAGCGTAGGACACCTGGATTTCACAACGATCGGCAAGGCCCGCAGCCACGATGTTTTTCGCAACATAGCGCGCCGCGTATGCCGCGGAACGGTCAACTTTCGACGGATCTTTACCGGAGAACGCGCCGCCACCGTGACGAGCCATACCGCCGTAGGTATCAACGATGATCTTACGCCCGGTCAAACCGCAGTCGCCCATTGGACCACCGATAACGAAACGGCCCGTGGGGTTGATGAAGAATTTGGTAGAGGCATTCAGCCATTCCGCAGGCAGAACCGGCTTGATGATCTCTTCCATCACGCCTTCCTGCAGCGATTTCTGGTCGATATCTTCAGCGTGCTGAGTGGACAGGACCACCGCATCAATACCCACGATTTTGCCGTCGTCGTACTGGAAGGTGACCTGGCTTTTCGCATCCGGACGCAGCCACGGCAGGGTGCCGTTTTTACGCACTTCAGCCTGACGCTGCACCAGACGGTGTGCGTAGGTGATCGGCGCTGGCATCAGCACGTCGGTTTCATTGGTCGCATAGCCAAACATCAGGCCCTGGTCGCCCGCGCCCTGCTCCAGCGGATCGGCACGGTCAACGCCCTGGTTGATGTCCGGGGACTGCTTGCCGATAGCGCTCAGCACGGCACAGGAATTGGCATCAAAGCCCATGTCAGAGTGCACGTAGCCGATGTCACGAACGGTGTTACGGGTGATCTCTTCGATATCAACCCAGGCGCTGGTGGTGATCTCACCACCGACTAAAACCATCCCGGTTTTAACGTAGGTTTCGCACGCGACGCGTGCTTTCGGATCCTGCTCCAGGATTGCATCCAGTACCGCATCAGAGATTTGGTCTGCGATTTTATCAGGATGTCCTTCTGAGACGGATTCGGACGTAAAAAGGTGTTTTGCCATGTTCTGATTCACCTGGGGGTAATTTAATAAGCTCAGACCCTGCGCCATACACCCCGTTCAGGGTGACAGGTAAAAGACACAGGAAGTCTAAGTGTTAATCTGTATAGATGGATTAACATCTGGACGGCTATTTTAGGTCAATTCTTAAGCCCATTTCCAGCGTTTTTTTGACTCCTCCCACATTATGCGTGAAGCGTGTCTGGCGATTTTTCCTGGTTACGCAGCAAACCCGGCTTTTTTATTTTGCTTTTTACCCCCTTTGTCGGTATAAAACGCCGCACGCGGCTATCCCCCGCCACGCAGTGTTACGGGGGGTAAAAAAGCGCACGACAACATCATCGTGTCGCCACTTCCCGCCGGGTAAGCAGTTAATCTGTCTGAGCTTATCGCCGATCATCAAACGGTTGGCGTGGAGGTGATACGAAATAATGAACCGTTGTTTACCGCTGAATCTGTCACGCCGTCCGGTCGTGCATCTGTCTCCCGCAACCCGCAATTCTTTACTGCAATCCTGCCGATGTTATACCCATTTCGGCGCTTCTCAGGACTCCAGAGCCGGTAAGGCCTTGTGATTCCTGAACAAGGGCGCTCCTGGTCTGACAGGGGTTTTCTCGTGGTTTCGCCGGTCTGTCATCATTAAGTCCGGATACGTGTTTTACTATCATATGAACAAGAAACCGATCGCGCAGTCGATCACACAGCGCAATGTGCTGGGAAATCAGACTGTTTATGGGTTGTTATCGCAGTTTTTCGCTGCGATAGTGGTCAACTGTTTTACACTTACTAAGACAAATTGAGGTTCGCTATGTCTGACGACATTTCTATGGATTCGCCTTCGTCAGCAGGCGAACAGGGTGTACTACGCTCCATGCAGGAGGTTGCAATGAGCTCCCAGGAAGCCAGCAAAATGCTTCGCACTTACAATATTGCCTGGTGGGGCAATAACTACTACGACGTTAACGAACTGGGCCACATCAGCGTGTGCCCGGATCCCGACGTCCCGCAAGCGCGTGTCGATCTTGCTGAACTGGTAAAAGCGCGTGAAGCACAGGGACAGCGCCTGCCCGCACTGTTCTGCTTCCCACAGATCCTGCAACACCGCCTGCGTTCGATTAACGCCGCGTTCAAACGCGCGCGTGAGTCTTACGGTTATAACGGCGACTACTTCCTGGTTTACCCGATTAAGGTTAACCAGCACCGCCGCGTGATTGAGTCACTGATCCATTCCGGCGAACCGCTGGGTCTGGAAGCCGGTTCCAAAGCGGAACTGATGGCTGTACTGGCGCACGCCGGTATGACCCGCAGCGTCATTGTCTGTAATGGTTATAAAGACCGTGAATATATTCGCCTGGCGCTGATCGGCGAGAAGATGGGCCACAAGGTCTATCTGGTGATCGAGAAGATGACCGAAATCGCCATCGTGCTGGAAGAAGCCGAGCGTCTGAACGTGGTGCCGCGCCTCGGTGTGCGTGCGCGTCTGGCGTCGCAGGGTTCCGGCAAATGGCAGTCGTCCGGCGGTGAAAAATCCAAATTTGGCCTGGCGGCAACGCAGGTTCTGCAACTGGTGGAAATTCTGCGCGAGCGTGGTCGTCTGGACAGCATTCAGTTGCTGCACTTCCACCTCGGTTCGCAGATGGCCAATATCCGCGACATCGCCAACGGCGTGCGTGAGTCTGCGCGCTTCTACGTTGAACTGCACAAACTGGGTGTCAACATTGAGTGCTTCGACGTGGGCGGCGGCCTGGGCGTGGATTACGAAGGGACCCGTTCGCAGTCCGACTGTTCCGTGAACTATGGCCTGAATGAATACGCCAACAACATTATCTGGGCGATTGGCGACGCCTGTGAAGAACACGGCTTGCCGCATCCGACGGTGATCACTGAGTCTGGCCGTGCGGTGACCGCGCACCATACCGTGCTGGTGTCGAACATCATCGGCGTTGAGCGTAACGAATATACCGAACCGACCGCGCCGTCTGCGGAAGCCCCGCGCGCGCTGCAAAGCCTGTGGGAAACCTGGCAGGAGATGCACGAGCCGGGTACGCGCCGTTCGCTGCGTGAATGGCTGCACGACAGCCAGATGGATCTGCATGACGTTCACGTCGGCTACTCTTCCGGGTCGTTCTCGTTGCAGGATCGCGCCTGGGCTGAACAGCTTTACCTGAGCATGTGTCACGAAGTGCAGAAGCAGCTCGATCCGAGCAACCGCGCGCATCGTCCGATCATCGACGAACTTCAGGAACGCATGGCGGATAAGATGTACGTCAACTTCTCGCTGTTCCAGTCAATGCCGGATGCGTGGGGGATCGATCAGTTGTTCCCGGTGATGCCGCTCGAAGGGCTGAATCAGGCACCGGAGCGCCGCGCGGTACTGCTGGATATCACCTGTGATTCTGATGGTGCTATCGATCACTACGTGGACGGCGACGGGATTGCCACCACCATGCCGATGCCGGAATACGATCCAGAAAATCCGCCGCCGCTGGGCTTCTTTATGGTTGGCGCGTATCAGGAAATTCTTGGCAACATGCACAACCTGTTCGGCGATACCGAAGCGGTTGACGTGTTTGTGTTCCCGGATGGCAGCGTGGAAGTGGAGCTGTCCGACGAAGGCGACACCGTGGCCGATATGCTGGAATATGTGCAGCTCGATCCGAAAACGTTGCTGACGCATTTCCGCGATCAGGTTAAACAAACCGATCTGGATGCGGCGCTGCAACAGCAGTTCCTGGAAGAGTTTGAAGCGGGCTTGTACGGGTATACCTACCTGGAAGACGAGTAAGATTTCCCCTCACCCTGACCCTCTCCCGTGGGAGAGGGAACAGTTTGGGCGAACGAAAAGGCCATCTCCTGCGAGATGGCCTTTTTTATTTACGCCAGGTGGTCGTCTTCAAAACCCACGCGCACGGCTGCGTAGATATTGATCGGCGTTCGTGACATCAACGGGATCCACGCACCTTTATTAATGGTGGTGCCGTTGCCGTTTGTCGCCGCTGGCGCTTTCGGCGTCACCGTTCCCGGTTTAGCCGTTGCAGATCCAGGCGACAGGGTAGGGTAACTGGTGCCAGGTACAGGCCATTTCTTCGCACCCTGTGCAGGCTTAGGAGCCGGGGCGGGTTTCGGCGCAGGCGCAGGTTTTGGAGCCGGGGCGGGCTTCGGCGCAGGTGCAGGTTTTGGAGCCGGAGAGGGCTTCGGCGCAGGCGCAGGCTTTGGAGACGGGGCTGGTTTAGGTGTCGGTTTAGGCGCAGGTGCGGGCGTAGCGGCACCGGCTGCGGGCGGTTGCGCTGCATTCGAACCGTTCTGGTTCTTGTCTTTCGCCGACATACCTATACTCCAGGAGATATCATTGCCCGCTATTTTTTCATCTTTCGTCACATCTGAAAGTTTACTGGTATCGGTATTGATCGCGCCGCTTGTGCCCTTCCCGGTGGTGATGTCCCCCACGCTAATCGTCGATTTCTGCGTTTCCGCATAGTGCACTTCATCGACCGTATTCACGTAGACATCAACCCCGCCGCCTTTGATCTGTCCTTTCGGCGACACGCTGATACTGGTCCCGGCACCGCCATACGCGCCATCTTTCTCAACGTGATCCTGCACGTCGCTGGCATTGATTTTCCCGCCCACGTCCACGTGTCCGGTTTTGTTATCCGAAATCAGATGTGAACCGGCCATATTCAGATCGCCGCCAGTGTTAACGTTCAGCGCCTCTTCGGTATGAATGCCCGACTGCTGCCCGGTGGTTGCCGCGTCATTAAATTCAGAGCCACCGCCCCCGTTGGCGGCAGCATCAATGGCCAGCCCTTTCTTTCTCCCGCCGGTTTCAACGCTCACCCCAAGAGATAATCCCCAGTTAGCGCTGGAGGCGTCATCGCGGGCAGTATCCTGCACAGAGCTTACGTTCATATCGCCCGCCACATCGATATCCGCGCTCTTCGCCGTGATATCCGCGCCGTGCATCGTCATGTCGCCCCCCGCATTCACGGAAACGTTATTGCCGTTGATGGAGGTGTTTTCATGGCTGGTGGTGCTGGCAGACGACTGCGCTTTGCTGCCGTCATAGCCAAGCGACACCGCCGCGCCGAAATCCTGTTGGCCGATGCCTTTACTGCCAGAAATGGTCAGCCCGCCGTTATGCTCGCTGCCGGACGTCTCATAACGGGTGGTGGATTGCGCCGCGTTCAGGGAGACGTCCCCGCCTGCATTAATGCTCGCTTTATCCGCCGCGTTCATCTCAGTGCCGTTGAGTTCAACGTCATTTTTGGCGTTGATGGTGATGTTGCTGCCATTAATATGGGTGGTGTTTTCCGCGGTCGCGGTGCTGGTGGCGGCGGTTTTTTTGGTGTTACCGCCGATAGTGAGAGACGCGCCAGCCATGTCGCCAAACACTACATTACTCACCTGTCCGAGCGCTTCCGCACTCATGGATGCGCCATTCACATCCTGGCCATCCACCGCGTTTTTAATCATGGCGCCCGCTTTATCAACGCTATCGAGAAGGGAGCTATGCACCTCGCCGCTGAGACCGGCAAAACTTTCTTTGTGGGTTTGAGTCGTGCTGTGTTCATCCACGTATTTAGTGGTCGCCACATCGCCGGCATTAATCTCAACATTATTTTTCGCCGAGATATCCGCGCCGCCAATATCAGCCGTTTGACCGGCTTCAATCTTCACGCTGTCGCCGAAATTCAACTGGGCGTTGCTATTGGTTTTGCTCTGTTTCGTTTCCGTCTCGCTGACGGTTTCCATCCCCAGTTTGAAGCCGACGCCTGGATTGGTTTGACTGCCTGTTTCCACGTCCTTATCCGAATCAGGGGTCGTCATGGTACTGGATTTGCCGTTCATGGCCCCGCTTTTGGCTTCGGCGGAATAGCCCACCACGTTGGCATCAATAGAGGCGATAAATTCACGTGATTTGGTGGTGGACTGCTCCCAGGCGACATCTTCCGACGTTTTAATTGTGACATTTTCACCCGCATGAATATCGCCAGTTGCGGCGCTGTAGCTGCCGCCTTCCATCACCACGTCTTTAGCGGCGTTGATTTCAAGCGTGCCGCCCGCGTTAACATTTGCGCCAATCCCTTTTGCGCTGGCGCTCTGTTGATGTTGCTCAACGTAGCTGCCTGCGCCGGTAATCTGGCTGTCGATGGTGTGAGAGGCGTCGATTTGATGCAAATCGTTAAAGGTCACATCGCCGCTGGTGGCAGTCATGCTGATATTATTTTCAGCCGTGATATCCGCCGCGTTCGCGGTGATGGATTTCGCCTCCATGCTGATGTTGCCTTTCGCGGTGATGGCATCGTCATAGGCATGGATCTTCTGCTTACCGTTTTCGTCGCGCCCGACGCTGGCGGTCAGGGTGATATCGCCTTCGCGTGCCGACAGGGAGATATCGCCCCCGGCATTGAGCGCCGCACCGGTATTATTGATGTTGCCGTGCGCGGTGGTCATATCCAGATCCCCGCCCGCAGAAATCCCGCCATTGATACCGCTGCTGGCGTTGGTGATATCGCCCTCAGAAACCAGCGTCATATTGCCGCCGGATGCGATCCCGCCGCTCACATTGTTAATGGCGTCAGCGTTGACGTTCACCTCATTACCGGCGTGAATACTTGCCGTGCCGCTGCTGACGTCGCCGTTCTCAATCTGACGGAGCGTTTCCGGGCACAGATAGATCACCGGCACCAGCACATCCACACCGTTCACGCTTTGGCTGACGTACCAGACGATGTCCTGATCAAGCTGGCTACGCTGTTCGTCGGTTAGCGCTTCACCGACCACCAGGCCCAGTTCAGGATCTTTTGCCGCTTCTCCGGCATTGTTCATCAGATCCTGTACCAGCGCATCGCCTTCCAGCCCGTCGCGGATGGCAAAGAAGCTGCCGACGGATTCTGCGATCTGGCGGCGGATCAGCTCAGAGGTAAAGTAGTTGTCGCCAATGACCGTCACCGGTGACGCAGGTTTGTAGCCCACTTCTTCAAAGAAATAATCGGAACCGGTGAACTGGCTCTGGTCGATCATTTCCGGGCGGGTTTCATACATCGGCACAATATGATTAGCCGGAGTGGGGGAGGGCTTGCCCTCTTTTTGCGCAATGGCGGCCTGCTTAAATTCATCGGAGAATTCAAACATGCCAGGGATCGCGGCCATCTCTTCGATCACCGGCGTCGGACGGATGCCCGTGGCGATTTCACCGATCTTTTTGGGATTGACGATCACATCGTAACCCGCAAGGGCGGTATCAATGTTGTGATCGCCCACATCAACGGTGGCAATGGCGGTCTGGGTCTTTACCACGCCCGCTCCGGCAAGGCCGTTATTCAGCGTGCCGCCGTCATGGTTGAAATTGCGGCCTGCGGTGATCTCGCTCTTTTCCTGTGGCACGATATAAAACATCGTGTTTTTTAACGTTGCACTGTCGTAGTAATACCACTGCCAGTCCCTGGATAAATTCGCCATGCTGCTGTTGATCCAGTTTTCACCGAAAATTTTAGCCAGAGTGGTCTTAAGCTGCGGCGACTGGTTTGCCGCATCAATTAAGGAATACAGATACCAGTTGGTATCAACTTCAATGCCTTTATTATCGCCGATACCCCCAAAGACAAAATTCAGGTAATCATAGAGGGAATTAAATTCCAGCGTGGTGGAGTGATCCACCGCGACGCGCCAGTCATAGGTGATGATAATCGGCGTATCCAGCGGCGTTTTCAGGTAATCGTAAACGGAAAGGGAATGATATTTTGGCGAGTTGTAGATATCGCCGGTAATAGTAATATCCTGCGCCGCCTGAATCAGTCCACCTTCGTTAGTGATGCTGTGTGCGGTATATATTCCGCGCTGATTAACATTAATATTCCCCCCGGCGCTGATTTCCGCCTGATGCTCAAGCGTCAAATCAGAGGTAAGTAACGGCAGCGAGAAGACCGTATCCATGTTGATTTTCGTGGTCACGTTGGTGACAGTGGCATAATGCCCGTGACTCTT
>Ga0302349_1002357_pt1 | contig 12195 bp, 11 predicted proteins | sample PhyAR1_FD_202176 | JGI IMG/M metagenome (GOLD analysis project Ga0302349, IMG submission 202176) | Leaf surface microbial communities from alfalfa plants in UC Gill Tract Community Farm, Albany, California, United States - DLSL A.R1... | ecosystem: Host-associated > Plants > Phyllosphere >...
CCGAGACGGAGTCCGCCCTGCGGCCGCAGGTCCCGCCCGTCGCCGCTACCCAGCAAGCCTCCCGCATCACCCGCTACCGTTGGCTGATCTGCGCCCTGCTGTTCATCGCCATCGGCATCAACTACATCGATCGCCAGATGATCGGCATCCTCAAGCCCACGCTGCAGACGGACCTGGGCTGGACGGAGACCGACTACGCCAAGATCGTGTTCTGGTTCCAGTGCGCCTACGCCATCGGCTTCCTGACCTTTGGCCGCATCATCGACAAGGTCGGGGTGCGCATCGGCTATGCCCTGGCCTTCACCATCTGGACCATCGCCAGCATCGGTCACGGCATCGCCCATACCGTCACCCACTTCGTGCTGGTGCGCTTCACCCTCGGCTTCGGCGAATCCGGCAGCTTTCCGGCCAGCCTCAAGGCGGTGTCGGAATGGTTTCCGCAAAAGGAACGCGCCCAGGCCACCGGGCTGTTCAACGCCGGTACCGCCATGGGCCCGATCATCACACCTTTGCTGGTTCCGGCCATCACCCTGGCCTGGGGCTGGCGCGCGGCCTTCATCTCCATCGGTCTCGTCACCGCCCTGTGGCTGATCGCCTGGCTGCTGATCTATCGCCGCCCCCACGAGCACCCCAAGGTGAGTCGCGAAGAGCTGGCCTACATCCAGGCCGACGACGGCTCCCCGGTGGCGGCCACCCCGAGCGCCCCGACCAAGATCTCCTGGTTCAAGCTGCTGACCTTCCGCGAGACCTGGGCCTATGCCGCCGGCAAGTTCCTCACCGATCCGATCTGGTGGCTGTATCTGTTCTGGCTGCCGGACTTCCTCGGCAAGACCTACGGCCTGAACCTGAAATCCTTCGGTCCGCCGCTGATCGCCATCTATATCCTCGCCGACATCGGTTCGGTGATGGGCGGCTGGGGCTCCTCCAAGCAGATGAAGCTGGGCCGCAGCGCCAACCTGGCGCGCAAGACCACCATGCTGCTCTGCGCCCTGGCGGTCGTGCCCATCGTCACCGCCCAGTTCGTCTCCAGCCTCTGGCTGGTGGTCGGCATCATCGGCCTCGCCGCCGCGGCCCACCAGGCCTGGTCGGCCAACCTGATGACGCTGCCGTCGGACCTCTTCCCCAAGGAAGCCGTGGCCTCGGTGATCGGCATCGGCGGTACCGCCGGCGCCATCGGCGGCATGCTGATGACCACCTACAACGGCTACATCCTGGAGATCTTCAAGTCCTACCAGCCGATCTTCATCGTGGCCGGCAGTGCCTACCTAGTGGCCATAGTGGTCATCCATGTGCTCACGCCGCGGCTCAAGCCGGTACCGCTGGAGCGCATCTCGGTGGGCTGACCGGGGGTCGCTGACAAGGAAGCCGCCGGGTCCTCCCGGCGGCTTTTTTCATGCCTGCGGCTGTCCGGATCGCGCAGGGGGCTGTCCTGCTCGCGAGCGCAGCGGACCGGCGGGGCGCTCAGACTCGGGGACCCCGTCCTGGAGTCCCCCATGCTCAAGCAACCCCAGACCAAGTACCGCGCCTTCGCCGCGCCCCCGTTGCCCGACCGCCAATGGCCGAGTCGCCAGCTGACCCAGGCACCGCGCTGGTGCTCCACCGACCTGCGCGATGGCAACCAGGCGCTGATCGAGCCCATGGGGCTGGAGCGCAAGCGGCGCTTCTTCGCCCTGCTGCTGGCCGTGGGTTACCGGGAAATCGAGGTGGCCTTTCCGGCGGCGTCCCAGACCGATTTCGCCTTCGTGCGCGAACTGGTCACCGCGGACGGGCTGCCGGACGATCTCTGGCTGCAGGTGATGACGCCGGCGCGTAGCGAGTTGATCGAGCGCACCTTCGCGGCCTTGGTCGGAGCACCCCGTGCCATCGTGCATCTCTACAACGCCACCGCGCCGCTGTTTCGCCGGGTGGTGTTCGACCAGGATCGCGCCGCCACCCTGGCCATGGCGGTCGCCGGTACCCAGCGCGTGCGCGCCCTGTGCGACGCCCAGCCGGAGACGGCCTGGACCTATCAGTATTCGCCCGAGACCTTCTGCTTCACCGAAGCCGATTTCGCCCTGGAGATCTGCCAGACGGTGCGCGAGGCCTGGCAACCTTCGGCGGAGCGCCCGCTGATCCTCAATCTGCCGGCGACGGTGGAAGTGGCCACGCCCAATGTTTATGCCGATCAGATCGAAGGCTTTATCCGCGGTCTGGGCCCGGCGCCCCATGTAACCATCAGCGTCCATCCGCACAACGACCGCGGCACCGGCGTCGCCTGCGCCGAACTGGCCCAGCTGGCCGGGGCCACGCGGGTCGAGGGCTGTCTGTTCGGCAATGGCGAGCGCACCGGCAACGTCGATCTGGTGACCCTGGCGCTGAATCTCTACAGCCAGGGCATCACGCCGGGAATCGACTTCTCCCGCCTGGAAGAGGTGGCCAGCGTGGTGGAAGCCTGCAACCAGCTGACCATTCATCCGCGGCATCCCTATGGCGGTCGCCTGGCCCTGGCCGCCTACCCAGGGCAGGCCGCGCCGCTGGGGATCATCGATCCGGCCGATCTGGGCCGGGTGGCGGGCTAGGGGCGGGGGGCAGCTCCGTCTGGCCGCGATAGGCGGAAGGGGACACGCCCAGCACCTGGCGGAAGCGGGTGGCGAAGGCACTGGGGCTGGCATAGCCGTGGTTCAGGGCGACGTCGACGATGGCGTGACCGGCGGCCAGGGAGGTCAGGCTGGAATCCAGCCGTGCCCGCTGCAGCCACTGGCCGAAGGTCAGGCCGGTCTCCTTGAGGAACAGCCGACTCAGGGTGCGCTCGCTGACCGCCAGCCGCGCGGCGGCGCGGGTCAGCGTCCAGCGCTCGCCCGGGTGCTGGCGCAGATGACGGCAGAGTGCGGCGAGGGTGGCATCCACCGGCCAGGGCAGGTGCAGGCCGGCGGTGGGCGAGCCCTGCAACTCGTCGAGCATCAGCTGCAGGATATAGCGGGCACGGCCCTCGGCCGGTCGATCGGCAGGCAGGGGCAGGGCAGCCAGGATGAGTTCGCGCAGGAGCGGCGAGACGGCGATCAGCTGGCAGCGCGTCGGCAACTCGGCGCGCGCCTGGGGATCGACGAACAGGGTGCGCACCTCGACCCGGCCCAGCAGCTGCAGATCGTGCTCTTCGTCGGCGGGCACCCAGACGCCGCGCCCGGGCGGCACCACCCAGCGGCCCTGGGCGGTGTTGACGATGACGATGCCGCAGAGGGCATGGATCAGCTGCGCCTGGCGATGGCGATGGGGCGGCACCCGGTCGCCATGGGCATAGTCCTGGGCCACGGCGTGGAGGCCGTTGCACGAGCTGAAGTCGAGGTACATGGCCGTCAGGACGGCGCGCGGCCGGCCAGCCACTTGCCCAGCAGGGCATCCAGCTGCCGCTGCTCGGCCTCGCTGAGGGTGGCCAGGGCGCGGCGCTCGTTGTCCACGTGGGCGGCCATCAGGCCGTCGATCAGGGCGAAGCCGTCCGCGGTGAGGGCCACCAGGGTGCTGCGGCGATCCTCGGGATTCTTGCGCCGCTCGATCAGGCCGGCGCGCTCCAGGCGGTCGAGGCGATTGGTCATGCCGCCCGAGGAGATCATGGCCGATTCATAGAGCACGGTCGGACTCAGGGCATAGGGCTCGCCGGCGCGCCTCAGGGTCGCCAGGACGTCGAATTCGCCATAGTGCAGCCGGTGTTCGTCGAAGAAGGGCTGCAGGACATCGCGATTGAGCACCTGGGCCATCTCGCCCAGGCGACCCACCAGGCGCATGGGCAGGGCATCCAGGTCGGGGCGCTCGCGGTGCCACTGGTCCACGGCGAATTCGGCGCGATCGGCCATCCGGCTTACCTCGGAAATATATCTTGATGTTAAGATACTTCTCATAAAGAGAAATATCGCGTCACTCTGGAGATTGTCCATGCTTTCCCCGTCACCTTCATCCCCGAACACGCCCGCACCGCGCCAGGACGCCTTCCTGGCCGTCTTGCTGGTGCTGCTGGTCGGCCTGAACCTCAGACCCATCCTGGCCGCCATCGGTCCGCTGCTGGATGGCATCCAGGCGGCCACCGGCCTGGAAGGCAGCGGCGCCGGAGCGCTGACCACCCTGCCCATCGCCGCCATGGGCCTCTGCGCCCTGGGTGGCGCCCGTCTGCAGGCCTGGCTCGGCGAGCGCCGTGGCATCGCCCTCGGCCTGCTGCTGCTGGCCCTGGCCAATGCGCTGCGCTGGGAAGAGCCTAGCGGCCTGGGGCTGATCCTCACCGCCGGGCTGGGCGGCGTCGGCATCGCCCTGGTGCAGGCGCTGATCCCCGCCTACATCCGTCGCTGCCATCCGCAGCGCACCAGCACCCTGATGGGTCTCTACACCACCGGCATCATGGGCGGCGCGGCCGTGGCGGCGGCCACCGCCGCGCCCCTGGCCGAGCAGTGGGGCTGGGCCCAGGGCCTGGCGCTCTGGACCCTGCCGGTGCTGCTGGCGCTCGGCGTCTGGCTGGCCCTGGCCCGTCCGGATGCGCCGGTGCAGGACGCGGCCCCCCGCGCGCAACCCTGGCGGCAGCGCCAGGCCTGGCTGCTGCTGGCCTTCTTCGGCATCGGTACCGCGGCCTACACCCTGGTGCTGGCCTGGCTGCCGCCGTACTACACCGGCCTCGGCTGGCAACCGGCCGACAGCGGCCTGCTGCTGGGCGGCGTGAGTCTCGCCGAGGTCAGCGCCGGCCTGCTGCTGTCGGCCACCATCGCCCGGCTGCGCAATCGCCGGCCGCTGGTGCTGGGGGTGCTCGGCGTGGTGCTGGTGGGGCTGCTGTGCCTGGCGCTGGCGCCGCTGCAGCTGGCGGTGCCCACCGCCATCCTGCTCGGCCTGGGCATCGGCGCGCTGTTTCCGCTGTCGCTGATCCTGGCGATGGACAAGGTGCGCGATCCCGCCGAGGCCGGCGCGCTGCTCGGTTTCGTCCAGGGCGGTGGCTACCTGATCGCCAGCCTGGCGCCGCTGGCCGCCGGCATCCTGCGGGATTACCTGGACAGCCTGGCCAACGCCTGGCTGCTGATGGCGGTCGGCGTGGTATTGCTGATGGGCCTCGGCCTGCGCCTGACCCGCCCGGAGCACCCGGTCGTGGCGCGCGGCTACCAGCGGGCCTAGCTGTTTGAACCTAGCCGGCGCGCGGCAGGCGCAACTCCACGCAGAAGCCGCCCCGCGCGCGATTGCTGAAGGTCAGGGCACCGCCCAGGCGGCGGGTGATGGTCTCGACGATGGCCAGCCCCAGTCCAGCGCCCTGGGGGTTGCCGGCACTGTAGAAACGATCGCACAACCGCGCCAGCTCGGCCTCGTCCACCCCGGGGCCGCGATCCTCCACCCGCAGCAGGACGCCCTGGTCCTGGCTGGCCTCGATGCCGACTTCCACCGCGCTGCCGGCGGGGGCGAAGGCCAGGGCGTTGGTAACCAGATTCTGCAGCGCGATGGCGATGGCATCCGGATCGCCGAGCACCGGCGGTCCGGCCTGGGCCGCCAGCACCAGTTCCACCTGGCGCTTGAGTGCCAGAGGCGTCAATTCCGCCAGCTCTTCCCGGACCAGGGGCTCCAGGGCCGGCGGCTGGACCTGGGTGGCGCCGGGTTCCAGTCGCGCCAGGGTCAGCAACTGGCTGGCCAGGCGGGTGGCCCGGCTGACGCCCTGGCGCAGATAGCCGAGGGCTTCGTCGCGCTCCGCGGCCGTCTCGGCGCGCTGGGCGTTCTGCGCATGCAGGTCGAGGATCGCCAGGGGCGTGCGCAATTCGTGGGCGGCGTCGGCGATGAAGCGCCGCTCGCGATCGAGCAGGGCGCGCAACTGGGCGAGCTGGTGATCCAGGGCGCCGCGCATGGGTTGCAACTCCGGCGGCAGCGGGCCGGCCGGCAGCGGCGCCAGGCTATGGGGATCGCGCTCGCGCAGTCCGCGGGCGAAATCCTGCAGCGGTCGCAGCCCCAAGCCCAGCAGCAGCCAGAGCACCCCGACCAGCAGCGGCAGGCCCACCAGGGTCGGCCAGAGGGTATGGCTGACGATGCGCTGGATCAGGTCCTGGCGCAGGTCCTCGCGCTCGCCGACCCAGATGCGCAGGCCGCCATCGGCGGTACGCACCAGCATCCCGCACCATTCGCGCCCGTTCTCGAACACGTCGTGCAGGCCCTCCGGCGGCACCTCGGCCAGCCGCGGCGCATTGCCGGAGCGGGCCAGCAAGCGGCCATCGGCGGTCCAGACCTGGAAGGTCAGCTGATTCTCGTAGGGATGCGCCGGTACGCTGCCGGGAACGGGTTGCATGGCGCGATCGAAGACCCGGATCAGCTCCGGCCAGCTGGCCGCCGCCGGCGTGCCGGCCTGCAGCAGGCCTTCCAGCAGGCGCGCGCCCTGCACCAGCTGGGCGTCGTAGATGCCCTCGATCTCGCGATGGCTGTCGCGCAGCGCCAGCAGGGCGATGGCCAGGCTGCCGGCCAGCACCAGGGCCAGGGTGGGGGCGAGGATGCGGGTGCGGATGGCGATCATGGCTGACGCTCCAGCAGATAGCCCACCCCGCGCACGGTGCGGATCAGGCCGCTGTCGAGCTTCTTGCGCAGGTTGTGGATGAGCACTTCCAGGGTGTTGCCCGAGGCGGCTTCCTGCCAGCCATAGAGGGCGTTGCTCAGCCGCTCGCGGGTGATGACGGCGCCCGGTCGCAGCAGCAACTGGTGCAGCAGCTGGTATTCCATGGGGGTAACCACCACCTCGGCGCCGCGGTAGTGCACCACCTGGCTGGCCGGGTCGAGGCTGATGCCGGCGTGCTCCAGCAGCGGTTGCGCGCGGCCACAGCTGCGGCGGATCAGGGCGCGCAGGCGCGCCTTGAGCTCGTCCAGGTCGCAGGGCTTGACCAGGTAGTCGTCGGCGCCGGCATCCAGGCCCTGGATGCGATCGGCCTTGGCGTCGCGAGAGGTGAGCACCAGCACCGGCACCTGGCCGTCCGGCTGGCTGCGCAGCCGGCGCAGCAGGTCGAGGCCGTCGAGGCGCGGCAGGCCCAGGTCCAGCAGCACCAGATCGAAGCGCTCGGCGGCCAGGGCGTGTTCGGCGGCCAGGCCGTCGGCCACCCAGTCCAGGGTATAGCCCTCGCCGCGCAGGGCCATGCGGATGCCCTGGGCCAGGGCCGCATCGTCTTCCACCAGCAGTACCCGCACGACCGCGTTCCTCTCGCTGCCAAAGCTCTAGCCCGCCATCATCGCCGCTGCCCTGGCGCAGCGGCAGCGGCAACTGTTACCGGGCGTTGCATCCTAAGACTGCATTAAGCTTCGACATCGAGTCTGGCCACTCCAACCACGAGGAGTGTCGCCATGCGCCGCCTGTTGCTGCCATTGCTGTTCGCAAGTCCCCTGGCCCTTGCCGCCGAACCCCAGTGCACCCAGGCGGACAAGTCCACCTGGCAGGACGCCGAGAGATTCCAGGCGCAGCTGCGTGACCAGGGCTACGAGATCAAGAAATTTAAGATCACCAAGGGCAACTGCTACGAGATCTATGGCTTCGACAAGGACAAGCGCAAGGTCGAGATCTATCACGATCCGGTGAGCGGCAAGGCGGTCAAGAGCGAGATCGACAGCTGATGAAGACGGCGACCGTGCGGCTCTGGGATCCCCTGGTACGGCTGTTCCACCTGTCGGTCGCCGCCGCCTTCTTCGCCAACTACTTCTTCAACGAGAAGGGCGCCTTCTGGCACCGCTGGATCGGCTACTACGCCAGCGCCTGGCTGCTGGTGCGCCTGGTCTGGGGTTTCGTCGGCCCGCGCAGCGCGCGCTGGAGCGACTGCTGGCCGACCCGCGCCCGGCTGGACGCCCATCTGCGCGATCTCTGGCAGGGGCGACCCCATCACCGCCTCGGCCATTCGCCACTGGGCGCCCTGGTGATGCTGCTGATGATGGCTGCCATCGGCGGCCTGGGCGTCACCGGCTTCCTCATGCGCGAGGTGGATGCCCTCTGGGGCGCCGACTGGCCCGAGGACCTGCACGCCTGCTTCGCCAACGGCCTGCTGGCGCTGGTCTGCCTGCATGCCGTGGCCGCCGTGGTGGAAAGCCTGAGGGTGGGCGACAACCTGCCGTTGTCGATGCTGACCGGTCGCCGTCGTCCGCTCGACGACCGGTCTACGCCCGACTAGGCGCAGTGCCCGTCGAGGGTGCCCGGCGGATCCACCTGCACCGTCACGTGCTGCAGGCCATGGCGACTGCGCAGCAGCTCGCCCACCAGGGTCGGCAGGCGCAGGGGATCGCTGCCCGGCGCCGGAGTGATGTGCAGGGTGGCGATGCGGGTTTCGTCGGTCAGCGTCCAGACGTGCAGATGGCCCACCTCGGCCACCTCCGGCAGGGCGCGGACCGCCGCCGTGGCACCGGCCGTGTCGAATTCCCGCGGCGCGGCCTGCAAGAGCACCGCGCCGGCGTCGCGCACCAGGGTCCAGGCGGATTTGACGATCAGCAGGGCGACCAGGATCGACAGCGCCGGATCCAACCAGGTCCAGCCGGTCCAGAGGATGCCCAGGGCGGCGACGATGGCGCCCACCGAGCCCAGCAGGTCGCCGGCCACATGCAGCAGGGCGCCGCGCAGGTTGCTGTCGTCCTTGTGCCCGCCGTTGAGCACCACGAAGCCGACGATATTGACCACCAGGCCGATCACCGCCACCGCCAGCATGGGGCCGGACAGCACCTCGGTGGGCTCGCGCAGCCGCATGATGGCTTCCCAGCCGATCCACAGGACCAAGAGCAGCAGGGCGACGCCATTGGTCAGGGCGGCGAGGATGCGCACCCGGTGGAAGCCATAGGTGAAGCGCGCATTGGCCGCCTTGGCCGCCACCCGGTAGGCCACCAGTGCCAGCAGCAGGGCCGCGGCATCCGAGACCATGTGCCCGGAATCGGCGATCAGCGCCAGGGAGCCGGACCACCAGCCGCCCACAGCCTGGACGATGGCGTAGCCAAAGGTGAGGGCGAAGACCAGCTTGAGCTTGCGCTCGTTGTCGGCGGTTACCCGCGGGGCGTGGGAATGACCATGGCCATGGTCGTGGCCATGCTGATGGTCGTGGTCGTGGTCGTGGTCGTGGTCATGATCGTGGTGAGAGGTGGAGCCACTCATCTACAGGTCTCCGGAGCATTGAGGAGGCGGTTGGGCACAGGCCCTTCTCTGACCATCCTGAAGCCTGAAGTGACTTCAGGGTCAAGCGGGTCGGCAGTCATCTGACCCCTTGGTCATCTGTTACCGCGCATGAGCCGCTAAGACTTCATTAAGGTTCGCCCCTCAGGGTAGCGGCTCCCTGTCGCCGGAGCCCGCTCATGATCGCCTTCCCCAGTCTCCCCTCGCGCGTGCGCAGGGCGCCCTGATGCTGCTCGCAGCCTTCTCCCGCCCCCGCGCCTCGGGCTGGCGGCTCTGGCGCAATCTGCTGCTCCTGAGCAGTCTGAGTTGCCTGCTGTTGCTGGCCGACGACTTCCTGCAGCAAGGCTTCACGCCAAACAACCGCGCCGAGCTGGAAGCGGGCTATGTGGCCGCGCTCTGGGTGTTCAGCCTGGCGCTCTGGCTGAGCAATCTGCCGCGCCTGGCGGCGGTCATCCTGCTGGGGTTCGCCCTGATGCAGCTGCTGCAGCTGGGCAACCTGAGTTTCTTCGGCGAGCCGCTCAGCGCCATCGACATCCAGGCCCTGCTGGGCGACACCGCAGAGGTGCGCCAGACGCTGTGGCTCAGTCTGCCCGAACACTGGCCGGTGCTGCTGTGCGTGGGGCTGCCCTATGGACTGCTGATCGCCCTGCATCTCCAGCTGCCTGGCCGGGTGCCGCTGCCGGCCAGTCGCTGGGCGCTGATCCTGATCGCCGCTGTGCTGCTGTCCAAACCCTATCGCGCCACCTATCGCAATCTCGATGCCTTCGTGCCCAGCCCCGCGCGCAGCGGGCTGCACAACAGCCTCAACGCCTTTTCCGCCTGGGCCGTGCGCCTGGCCGGGCGTGACGACGTCCTCCTGCCGCCCACCGCCTATGCGCCCTATGGACTGGCCCAGGTGCCCAGCAGCGCGCGGCACGTCTGGCTGGTGGTGGCCGATTCCCTGCGCAGCGATCGCCTGGGCGCCTTTGGCTATGCGCGCGATACCACGCCACAGCTGTCGGCCTATCTGGCAGCCAATCCCCAGACCCTGATCCGCCCCGGGGTGGCGGCGGGGGTGGCCACCGACGTGAGCCTGCCCTACCTGCTCAATCCGATCCGCGAACCGGGTCAGGACGGGCGCCTGCGCAGCGGCGAGATCAATCTGTTCCGCTTCGCCCAGGCCGCCGGCTTTCGCACCCACTGGCTGTCGTCCCAGGAATCCAAGTTGCTGGCGCACCTGGGCAGTCGCTATCTGGACGTCGCCATCACCCGCGAGGACCATCCGCTGCGCTTCCTGCAACGCCAGGACCGTGCCCTGCTGGAGATCCTCGACGAACAGCGGTGGGCGCCGCGCAACTTCGTGGTGCTCAACCTGCGCACCGCGCACCTGCCCTATGCGCAGAACTATCGCCACGAGAGCACCCCGGCGCCCTGGTCGGATAGCGGGGCCGAGGGCCAGGCCAATGCCTACGACAATTCCCTGCACTATCTCGACGGCCTGCTCGCCGAGATCCTCGCCGACTTCGACCGCCTCGACGGCGAGCGCTATCTGATCATCACCGGCGACCATGGCCAGCGGCTGGGGGAGGGCGGTCACTGGGGGCACAACGACCTGGTGCCCGAGGTCAGCGACGTGCCGGTGATCGTGGTGGCGCGGGACGCGCCGCCCCAACCCCTGGCCGAGCTGCAGGGCGAGCGCTGGATCAGCCACTACGAGGCCGGCAGCTGGCTGGCGGAGCGCCTGGGGACCCGCATCGACAATCCGAATCGCCGCCCCGACGAACACTTCGTCCATGGCAAGCTGCTGTTCAGCGACAATTTCGTGCAGCGCGTCTGCGAATCGCCCACCGGCCTCGTGCACCAGCCGCCGCAGCAACTGAGCACCTTGCTGCTGGACACCTCGGCGGCGCCCTGCGGTTAGGGTCGCGGCCGTCTTACCCTTGGCTCCGGGGCGCCGCTACACTGCCGGCGCCTCTTCACCTCAGTCGCAGGATCCCGTCATGCCTTCCGCTTCTCCTGTCTCCCGCTATGCGCGCAGCGCCCGGCTGCTGCACTGGCTCATGGCCGCGCTGGTACTGCTGGCCTATGTACTGATCCTCAACCGCGGGCAGTTCGAGCGGGGCTCGCTGGAGCGCCAGTGGGTGACGCTCAGCCATTTCTGGGTCGGGTTGCTGGTGCTGGCGCTGGTCTTGCCGCGGCTGCTGGTGCGCCACCGCCATCCGGTGCCGCCGATCACGCCGCCGCTGGCGCGAAGCCTGGAGAGCGTCGGCCGGCTGACCCACTATGGGCTCTATGCCTTTCTGCTGGCCCAGCCGCTGCTCGGACTGTTCACCGTCTGGCTGACCATCGGCGCGGTCAAGATCCCCTCCAGCACCTGGGCGCTGCCTTCGCCCTTCCCGGTGGACCCGGCACTGGCGAAGACGCTCAAGGGCGTGCACCTCTGGCTCGGCAAGGCCTTCTACTGGGTGATCGGTCTGCACCTGCTGGCCGCGCTCTGGCATCACCTGGTGCGCAAGGACGACACCCTGAAGCGCATGCTTTAACGCGGCTCGAGGGCGATGATGCGGTCGCGACCGCCTTCGGCCAGCAGATAGCCTTCGCCCCGCGGCAGCAAGGCCTGGGGCGCGCGCAGGAAGGTCAGGATGGCGCGCGGGGCCGACTGGCGATCCCAGAGCAGCAGACGGGCGCGGTGGGTGGAGTCTTCGCTGATCCACAGGCCGCGGCGGTCGCAGAGCAGAAAGCTCGGCTCGCGCAGATCGCGCAGCGCCGGCGGATCCCGGCCATCGTCGCTCAGCTGGCGCACCAGGCCGCGGGATTTCTCGGTATAGAAGGCAGTGCCGTCCGGGCAGCGGGTAAAGGACTCCGCCTCGTCGAGGTGGTCGCGCAGCACGGTCAGGCTGCCATCGGCGGCGTCGTAGCGCAGCAGGCGTCCGGCCCCCTTGCGGTCTTCCACGGCATAGAGCCGCTTTCCTTCGGCCCAGAGGCCCTGGGCGTTGATACCGGTGAAGAGATCGCGACTGCCGGCGGCGTGGAACCAGCGGATGGGATGGGTGCCGCCTTCCTGGCTGTAGGCGAAGCCGTCCTGGTAGGGCACCAGGCCGTCGGGCTTG
>Ga0302349_1002359_pt1 | contig 12194 bp, 8 predicted proteins | sample PhyAR1_FD_202176 | JGI IMG/M metagenome (GOLD analysis project Ga0302349, IMG submission 202176) | Leaf surface microbial communities from alfalfa plants in UC Gill Tract Community Farm, Albany, California, United States - DLSL A.R1... | ecosystem: Host-associated > Plants > Phyllosphere >...
GTAGGAAATTTCACCAATAAATACTAAAATATTATTTGACAGGTAACTGTTTATTTTACTTGAGCTTGAAACTAAAATTGCAAGGGTTCCTAAGCAGGGGATTAACGAAGTAAACCCAGGGAATGGTGTGTCTTTAGAAAATAAAACAGCCGACAACAAAACTAATATAGCCCCGAGTGTACTTAAGGCGTTTGCCTTCTTCTTAATACTGGGAAAATTTTCCAGATTTACAATCGCAGCAAGTGATCCAATTAGAAATTCTGGCATCCTAGATAATAGAGAAAAATACATTAAATCCGTTCCACCATGAAAAATGCCATATGTAGAATAAGATAATAAAACGAATACAGATATCAATAGAAAAATTATCAAAACCTTTGTATTCTTTATTAACAAAAGTAAAATAGGCAAAACAAGATAAAACTGCATTTCAACTCCCAGAGTCCAAGTATGTAACAAAGGATTTTCAAAGCTTGAATTACCAAAATAGTTATCTAATGAAGCAAAATGACTATTGGATCCAAATAATAACGTCCAAAATAGAGCTTTCCTGAAAGTATAAGAGTCTGTGTTTACGAATACAATTGATACAATGATAGATGTAATAAATAGCATTATTAAATATGCAGGGACAATCCTTTTAATTCTGCTTTTATAAAAAGCCAATATTGAAAATTTTTTCTCTTTTATTTTAGAATATACTATGCTGGTAACTAAAAATCCAGAGATAACGAAAAACATATCAACTCCTACAAAACCACCCGGTAAGTATGTATTTGATAAATGGAAAATGAAAACAAATAATACAGCAATTGCCCGTAGGCCTTGAATATCTTTTCTAAACTTCATAAAAGCTTATATATGGTTGAAATTACATGTCAAATATAAAATAATAATAATAAATAAGATGATAATTTTACTTTTTTGACTTTGAAAAAATAATAAAAAAATTACGAATAATTATCCCAATAATGACCATCCTATCGAAATTAAATATATCCCAATAACTCTCGGTTGCTTGTCAATCGCCTTAATTTCTACCTCCTTTTACCAGTACTAGGTAAGGCTACTAAGAAGGCTATCATTATCTCTAAAATTGAGCATAAAGATCTGGGACCGTCATCAAAAGTCAATACTTACAAGTTGGTTAATGGCGTGGAAATTGCGATGACATTATAATTGATGCTGAGAAAGATGATTTGGGCAATCAGATTTCCGGTGAGAGACAATGGCAATCTGGTCAGTACAATCTCATTATATTATATAAAATTCCACTTTTAATATGAGTACTTTTAAGTCGATTCCCATTACTATTTCGTATTAGAGATATTCGCCTAGTTAAATATATCAAAGCCTTCCCAATTAAAGGAAGGCTTTGACTTTTTAATAATCGTTGTATAAGCATGGTGAATTACCGGTTTTACTTGACGGAATTGCGAATGATGTTATCGCTAATTATATTATTATCCGCTGATAGGAAGTTTGCTGATGTAAATGATTGTTGTATCAGTAGCTGTTGGGTAAGTACGTTCATTTCCTTTAACAGTCCACTCAAAACGTGTTCCTTCAGCGCCAATGTAAAGTCGGTTTTTCTTGTCGTGGTAAATATAATTCAGTTGTCGACGGAAAGGAAAATCAAGCAATTGCCCGTCCTTATCAGTAACCCTTACTAGTTTGTCGGGCTGCATTAACGGGCGTCCATATTCTTTGTCGATGATTTCATTGGGCTGTGGGCTGATTTTGTAGGATTCATTTTCGCTGATCTTTGTTTCTTTTCGATTGACCCGTACTTTATCATAAACTTCATAGCCATATTTACCTTTTCCGCTCCAACTTTTACCATGATCCAACGAGAATAAAAATGGAGTTGTCGAATGGTCCTGGAAGTTACTTAGAGCCATCAGTTCTCCCTGATACATACTGAAGCTTGGTATGCCGAGCCCGTCATCATTGACCATTTGCCATGAAGTTCCTTTATCCGTAGTCATATAAATCTTGTATATGGTGGCGACAACAAGGGTGTCGTCAATATTACCATAAATAGCCGATGTACCTCTAAGCTGTCCCGGGATACTCAATTTCGTCCAGTTAGCATCTTCCGTTTCAATATCGATATGACCCTTCGGCTCAGAATGGTCGTCCTTTTGGCAAGAGCTAAAAAACAGGCCGATGGCGCATACAAAAAGCAGCGGTCGTAGAGTCGTTTTAAATTGCATATTTTTTGCGATTTGAGTAATCAAACTGTGTGATTTCTAGTCTAATATAATTTTAAAGATAGTTATGATAACTGAAATTTTATTATATGCAAGGTTATTTATTTTATTACCAACTGCTCATACTCAATATAAGTGTCCTTTTGAGAAAAGTGTATAATTAAAACATAGAAATAGGCAAACGGGAAGAAGCCATTGTCATTGCATTGGAGTTTAAGAAGATGGGTTTACCTACTGAGGATGTTGCGAAAGAAACATGACTTTCTATCGAGGAAATTGAAAAGCTATAGTCAAGTATAATGAAGTTTATAGATATTTATTATAAGCCATTTCCGAAAAGGTGGTGCCTTCTTTTAGATAAACATCAAATCGAAATGGGGTCTATTTGAGCTGGATGTGGATATATTTCAGTAAATCTTTTGGTGGAGATTTAAACGTTATTGTGCTTGTACAATTGATCATATAGCTGGATGAGCTTTTTCCGAAGATATATAATTTCGTCATCACGTTGTAGTAGCTTTTCCATAATTACTTTTAACTCATCATCATGCTATTTAATTTTGGAATTGCAACAATAAAATGGACACCTAGTTAAGCTGCAATATTTTGTTTGTTTATTTTTCTGGCAAACTCCTCTGGTGATACCAGTATAGCTTCATTGATTTCGTATTATGTAATCGAGAAGCCATTAAGATCTAGGAACGGAGTTAAATTTTCCTTACCATTTGGCCTTATGGTTGTCTTGAATGTTTTTATGGTTTATTTTGTAGTCCCTGTTAAAAATAGAGTGTGTAATGTACCGGAAGAGTATATTTATCCTAATTTTGGAAAATACTCCCACGGTAAAGATTTTAAAAACGTAGAAGTTTTTGGAGATAAAAATTATAGGGGGAAAACTATTCTTTTTCTTGGTGATAGTCATGCAATGACATTCAAGCCTTATTTGGACACGCTAGGTAAAAAGTATGGATTTTCGTTCAGAACTATTACAAACGATGCCTATCCAGCTATTCCAAATATAGACTATAAAGAAATTCATGAGCCCAATAGATTGGATGTTTACAAGATGTTAGCGCCCAATATTAATAATGAAGTAAATAATGCTCACGTAATCATAGTTTTTTTCGCAAAGGAAGGAATTAGATGGAAAAAATGCGATAGATAAGATGATAGGTTCTTTGAGACCGCATCAAAAAATCATGTTTATTTCAGATTATCCTGGTGTTGATAGAAATCCTGTCAGATCTACTAAAGGATTTATTAAGAATAAAAGTGATAAAAGGTATAAAATAATATACGAGAATATTTCTCCTGAGGTTTTAAAGGTAATAAATAATTATACTAATTCAGAGTATATTGATTTGTCTGAATTCAAAAATTTCTTTGAGGATGCTCCATTTTATAAAGATACATTAATGTATTACGACAAATCTCATTTGAATAAATTCGGATCCATTAAATATTCCGAGTATTTAGGAATTAAAATTGTTGACGCGATTAAAAAAGCAATTAGATGATAGAATTGATTTTGGTATTGAATAGAATATAATACAAACATTTCTTTAAAATGAATGGAGTTTAGTGAAGAAAGCGAGGAAGCTTTGAAACACGGAACTCAAAAGGATAAAAACAAGAAGAAGTTCGAGGGGTATTATGTGCCTGCTCAATTAATATCCAATTAAAAGTTATTTTCAATGATGGTTGGAGGATAGTTTTTAATAAATTCCAATGTCAAGCTATTCGACGTGCATTCGCCCAAACAGCCGATCCTAACGCTGATAAAATGAAATTAGTGCAGCTGGTGAAAGACATTGTACCGGAATTTCGTTCTCAGAATTCGGTATTTACTTCGTTGGATCGGTAAATTTTATTTGTCCTTGGGCAGTTCGCGCGAGGTATACGGGCATAAAAGCCGATAAAAATCTTAATTAAAAGCCAGCCTACTATGACTCAGTAGGCTGGCTTTTTTTATAAAACGATCTGACCGTTAATGACTGCTCTCCTTACGAAGATGGCTACGGAACAATTTTAGTAACCGGGATTCTGTGCCAGGCTGCTGTTGCCGGCAATAGCCTGGTTGGGTACTGGAAAACGATTCAGATGCGCGGAAGTACTTGGATTATGGTCCCACCACTTTTCCGTAGTAAAAGCTTTCCATCGGATCAGATCTGTACGTCGTCGACCTTCTCCTAAAAACTCTATACTCCATTCATCCAGAATTCGGTACTTGTCGATATTGGCGCTCGTCACGGGATTGGGATCGGCAGCATTGGCAAAGTTCCGTTTTCGAACGGTATTGAAAAGTTCCGCAGCCTTTTCCTTGTTGCCTAATCTGAAATCGCATTCGGCAAGCATATAGTAAACTTCTGCCAGTCGGATAATCGGCATATCTGCTCCCCAGCGCAAAGTATTATTGGCTAGATTTGGGATCGGTACCTTCACCAGGCGTACGCCTGTATTTTCTTCGCCCTCAGACATTTTGGATGGCAGCTGATCTATGGAGCTATATTTTTTTCCTGGCCCAACTTCTGAAAAGCGTCCCACCTGATCGACAAAGTTTAAGGGCTTGTCCTTATATTCTTCACCGCCAAGAATGGTCTCTCCGCTAGGTGTTTTATGCGGACCAACGATAAACATACCCTCGTATTGGTCTGTGCTATGATAGACGTAGGGTGCCTTGCGCAGATCACCCTGGTCGAAGGTTTCAAAAGGTGAGCCTAACTTGAAGTCTGTGGTATAGAGTGAACCGTTTGGTTTCCTGGATGGCGTGAGGTGGGCCCCATTATTGCCGCCCATGTCCTGTGCAAAGAACTGCTTGGTATTGTAATGGTAGAAGTCGGCATAAAACCAATTGTACTCCAGCATCTTGAATTCGGAAGGCATAGACCAGATAATCTCGGGAGATTCATTGTTTTTAAATCCATGTACGCCGTTCCATTTGGTGTCTAGGGCATAGTCGCCATAAACCTTATTGACAATATCCTGCGCTAGCTTTTGGCTTTCAGCATACATCGCTTTGCCAATATAGGCTTCTGCATTGAAGTAGAGCTGCGCCAGCATGGCTGCCGCTGCCGCTTTTCGGATAGCCCCTTCTTCCTTGTCGCCCGCCTTCTTTGCCGGAAGATTTTCAATAGCGGCTTTGAGCAGCTTTTCGATATGTGCAAACAATTCCTGATCAGTATTGCGCGGTAGGGATTCCTGGTCTAAGGATTCGAAAATGGGCATCCCGCCGAAATAATCCAATCCACGCAAATAGAAATAGGCTATCAGCGCATCCAGCTGTGCGAGATCTGCTGCTTTTCGCTCATCGCTCAGGGCAAATTTGCCGTAGTCCAATTTACTCAGGTCGCTCTTGGTATCAAGTGCCAGGGCAACCCCCATCAGGGTCCCGCGCCAGCTTCCCCAGACCCAGTTGTCATCTGCCGTCCAACGGTGGTAATGATAGCGTTCATTCTCGCCGCCATTATACCAATGTCTGCCCTTGGTGGTAATGGCAAAATTGTCTGCTGTATATTCCTGTAGGCGCCAACGGTCTTCGCCCATATACCATTTGGCATGGGTAAATGGTCTAAATAAGGCCGCCTTAATATCTTTCTCACTCTTGAAAAAAGTGTCCGGTGTGACCGAACTATAAAATTCCTGGTCCAATTTGGTGCATCCGGATAGCAATAATGCTACGGATAATGTTGCTATGGAGATGTATTTTTTCATGTTTGTCATGCTAACTTTAAAAATTTACTTGTAAGCCCATCATAAAAGTCCTGGTCTTCGGATAGACATTGCGCTCTTCAAATCCCGGTTCAAGACCATTGATATTGACTTCGGGATCCAGGCCACTGTAGTTTGTAAACACAAAAAGGTCACGTGCAGTGGCATAGATACGCATTGATTTCAATGGTTTGATCCAATTTTGGTTAAACCGATAACCGATATTCAGTGCGTCAACTTTGAGAAAAGTACCTTTCTCTAACCAATAGTCGCTCAGCTCTTTTTCTCCTTTGATGTTTTTATGTTTGTCGTATGCCTCTTCCAGTACATTCTGTCCTTTTACATTGGGTAGGCTATAGTACATATTGATCATATTGAACACATCGTGGCCGATCCAGCTGCGCATATAGATGCTAGCATCCCAGTTTTTATAGCTGAACTGGTTGTTCCAGGAGAGCTGTAAGGTCGGAATAGCATTGCCGACAAAAGATTTGTCGCCGACAGTCTTGTTGCGGTCCCGCACATCAAAGGCATTTCCATCCTTGTCATAGAGCTTCCAGTAGCCGTCGTCCGTAAATCCGGCAAATTTCCAGAGGAAGAACTGGCCAATATCCTCGCCAGGATATAACCTGACAGCCGAACCGGGTGAACCTGGGGCGGGGAAGTCCTTCCGGTCAGTAAAGGTCTGGCTACCCCATAAGGTATTGAGCCTGCTTTTATTATGCGAAGCGACAATGCTGGTGGTATAACTGAAATTGTCATTGTCTACGGCCTTAAAATTCAGTTCAAACTCATATCCCGTATTTTGCATGCTGCCCACATTCATGGTGGTTTTGTCGTGGATCGCCGGCGGCTGGGATACGCTGATGTCGTAAATCAGATCATCGATCTTCCGTTTATAGATGTCAAAACGGCCGCTTAAACGGTTGTTCAGTACGGCGAAATCTAAACCAAGGTTGTATTCTTTTTTGACCTCCCATTTGATATCCGGATTTTGGTTGTGCATCACACCGTAGGTTCTGAACCATTTCCCATCCTGCAAAAACCAGGTGTCGGCGCTATACATCCGTGTGGCAACTTTTGCATCGAAGCCTTCATTGCCCGTTTCGCCGTAGCCTGCGCGTAGTTTTAAATCATTGATAAATGTGACATCCTTTAGAAAAGGTTCCTGGGAAATACGCCATCCTGCGGATAGTCCCGGAAAGAATCCCCATCTGTTTTTAGGCGCAAATTTGCTAGATCCTTCGTAACGTGCTGTTGCGGTCAGGATGTAGCGGTCCAAATAGGAATAGTTGACACGGCCGAAGAAGGCGGCAAGTTTGACCCAAGGGTTTTTCCAAGACCCAATGCCTGCTCGTCCGTCAGGCAAATAGGTTCCTGTTCCCATATCGTTTTCCCCGATGCCGTCTACTGGGAAATTAGAGTTTTCGGCCGAAAACCCCTGTCCATTAAAATCCTGGTAGCTATAGCCTGCCACAGCATTCAAGGAATGGTCAGCCCAGCGGTTCGTATAGTTGGCAGTCCATTCAAAAACGCGATCATTGAACCGGCTGTAATATTGCTTGGCAAACCCGTCCACATTGTTCTCCCGCGAAATGCGATGTTGCGCCGATCGGTAATAGTTGCCATGTTCGCTGTTGTTTTTAATTCCAATGGTTGCGCTGGTGGTCAGATGTTCTGTTAGGTTTAATTTTAAAGTCGCGTTTGCCAAAAGATATTTGAATTGCTTTTCATCGCTGCGGAGGCGCGCTTCAGCCACTGGGTTCCAGGTATCATATCCGCCCTCCAGTACGTTGTAGCCACTGACATCATTGGCATCGTAAGGTGTTTCCGTAGGATTCATCACCAAAGCCATGTTAAAAATGTCATTGTTGTTGAAGATGTCGCCATTGGAACCAAATGCTTTCACTTGGTTGTAACTTACATTGGTATTTAACTCCGCAAAACCGTCGAAAAATTTGAATGCACTATTGATCCGTCCTCCGATTTCATCCCGTTTAGACGTGATCGCCATTCCTTTGGCATCGCGTTTCGTAAAGGTGGTGTAGACATTGGCATTTTCGGAGCCGCCGCTGATGTTGGCGACTTGCCGATGGCTGAATGGATTATTGTTGGTGACCTCATCATACCAGTCTGTGCGGTGCCCCAAGTCTTCACCCAGACCATATTCGACAAATTTCTCCGCCGACAGGACCTTTGGACGTTTACGGATCGTTTCGACGAAATATTCAGAAGTGAAATTTACCTGAGCTTGGCCGATCTGTGGCCTTTTGGTCGTAATTAGGATTACGCCACCGGAGGCACGCGTGCCATAGATCGCGGCAGCTGAGGCATCCCGCAGCACGTTTATGGATTCAATATCTTCTTTTGCAACGGAGTTGATATCGCCGCCGGGCACACCGTCAATAACCACGAGGGGGCCCTGTGAGGCGTTGACCGAATTGACGCCGCGTAATTGTAGGGAGATACCCGCATTGGGGTCGGTTCCATTGGTGGAGATAACGCTGAGGCCCGGTACTTTACCCTGGATGGCCAGCAGGGGAGAGACAGCCCCCGCGACCATGTCTTTCTGCTTGATGCTCGATACGGCACTGGTCAATTCTTTCTTGTCAAGCGAGCCGTAGCCGACAACGACAGCCTCTTCGAGCTGCTGGGTGTCAGATAGCAGTTGTACGTTTACGCTGGTACCACCTGCATAAGGAATTTCCCTGGCGGTGAAGCCAATCATTCGGATCACTAGAATGGCGTTTTTCTCCACATTGGCTAGCGTAAAGACTCCATTGGCGTCGGTGGAAGTTCGGATATTGCTGCCCTTTACGGAGACCGTGGCGCCAACAAGGGGATTGCCCTGCTCGTCCTTTACACTGCCTTTGACTGTGGTCTGGGCCTCCTGCACATAGGGTGCATGGGGTAATGAATAAGCGGCTCCAGCAAAAAGACTGCTGCTGAATAGCAATAATTTAGTAGCCACTTTAAAACTGTTGATTTTAAAATTCATGTGCTAATGTTTATTAAAGAATATTGGTTGTTTACGATAGAAAGGCTTGACAGGCTTTTTTTGCTGTATTCAAGGTCAGCCGTCGGTCCCAGATCAAATGGATATGTTCAAATTCAAGATACTGCATATAATTGGTGTGATATGAACACTAAATGTACGGCATTAGCCTTATAGGCGCTATCACTTGAGACAATATGAGGATACTTTGAGACGATTTGTAAGGTCAGCTTTAACTTGAAATAATGTCGGTATTTGGAGAGCAGATATGTACTCGAATTTTAAGCTTAGACTTATTCATTGTAAGTCGAAACTCCTGAAACAAAAAAAGAGCTGATAAAATTTTATCAGCTCTTTTTTCGAATTTCTATATCACGAACGCACTTTAATGGCAGGCCACTGGCTCGGGGTAATCAGTTTTGGCCATTCCCTTCAGCAATTGGCCACAATGGCGCATCGACGCTGCGTAAGGATTTTCAATCGCTTTGTCGTAACTTAACCAATACCCTTTTTCCATCGGACAGTACTGTAGGTAAACGGCTTCATCTGTACATTTCATCGTTTCCATAATGGTAAATAGGGATTGCGTGACAGCAGAAAAAGATAGCTTCATCGCCTTCATATCCTTTGCAGATTTTAAGCTGGCAGCATCGGTCTTCATGGTCTGGCTCACCTTCTTTAGGCGCATCATGTCATCGAGCTGTAGACCCTTTAACCGGAAGTTCTGAACTTCCTTTTCGAACTGAACCAAATGTTCCTTACTGCCGACAAAGTTTTCGTCCATGATGTCTTTTTTTACTTCCATATAGGTTTTAAACAATCGGTCGCGTTGTTGTTGGGCAACATCCTGCCCATGGCTTGATTGACAGGAAATCATCATGAAACAGATCAAGCATATTGTATAAATTCCTTTTAAGTTATTTTTCATCGTTTTATTTCTTTTTAATGGCTGAAGAGAGCTCGAGTAATCTCGGTTTCATCTTTTTAGTCTTTGTTTATTTGATTTTGAATACGTTTAATTTCGAGCAGCATAAGATCTAAATGCTGTTTATTTAGGGAGTCTACCTGTTTTGTGGACAGTTGATTGATTGCCGGAACTAAAGCGCTCAGGTAATTTCTGACAAAGAGCTGTACATCGCTACGCTGTGCCTGTGAAATGATATCTGATCCTTGTGCAATTTTGGGATTGATAATCTGATTTACCTTTTCCAGAAAAAAGCGTTGTTGTCCACGTTTGAAAACATTTACGCGAGGGTCACCGCCCGGCAGGGTCCATACGGTTTGTCCAATATCATTCAAATATTCGTCAAGTCTGTAGGGATTTTCATTCGTCTGGGATTTCATATAGACATTATAGAGCATTCCCGGGCTCATCAACATGTTCAGCATCTGTTCCTGTTGATCGGTAATTTCCTTATTTGCATCTTTTCCGATTAGCTCCTGAATGTTTGTTGGATACAACCACAGGGGCGGCGTTAATACATGATCATTTACATACTGCATCGCAGCTTTGACCCTTTCCCTCGGAATAGCCGCATAGACAGTACCTTGTTGGCCCCGTACTTTTTTTGTAATCTCCTGACTGCCGATATTTTTCAAGACATGGTAAAGATAACGGTCGAACTGTGCGCGCACCGCTTTATGCATATCCTTTAGATTACTGTAATCATCTCCAGTTTCGGCAGTCCATGCTATCAAATTAGAAACGACTCTTTTCAGATTTTTGATACCATAGCTACTGGCCAACATCGAGTCATCACCGAGATCTTCCTTCTGACTGCGTGGATCCTCTTCGTTTCCTTCACCGCCAAACCACAACTTGGGGTTCGCCGTCAGGCTGTCCGTCACTTGTTTCGATAGATAAACTCGTTCGTCTTCGTCATTTGAAAATTGTGGAAGATACTGATAGCCCCATTGAATGGCCCATTTATCGTAGCTGCCGATGCGTGGATATATTCCCGCTAGCCCCACTTGGTCTTCGGGCTGCGCTACATAATTGAAACGTGCATAATCCATAATGGATACCGTATGGCCATTTTTTTCGACCCATTTCTTGTCGCGCAATTTCTCTACCGGAGTTTGGCTACTGGCCCCCATATTGTGACGAAGACCCAGACTATGTCCCACTTCGTGCGACGAAACAAACCGTATTAATTGCCCCATCACCTCGTCATCCAATTGCATTTTTTGTGCAGCCTTGTTTAGCGGTCCCACTTGTACCATAAACCATTGCTGAACGAGTTTCATCACATTATGATACCAGCCCACATGTGCTTCGATAATCTCGCCACTTCTGGGGTCTGAAATACGGGGGCCATAGGCATTCGCTTTTTCAGACGCGAAATAACGGATCACGGAGAATCGGGCATCCTCCAGGCTCATCGTTGTATCCTCGGGCCATTCCTTGCCCACAATGGCATTTTTAAATCCAGCCTGTTCAAATGCCTTATTCCAGTCATTGATTCCAGCAATCAAATAGGGACGCCATTTTTTTGGTGTTGCTGGATCGATATAATAGACAATCTGCTTTTGAGGCTCCACCAGTTCACCTTTTAAATAGTGTTTTATATCTTTCGCTTTGGGTTCAAGGCGATAGCGCTGTATAAAATTCAGCGTTTGGGACCGTTGATCTTTATCCGTGAATAGGATGTACTTGTTCGCAAAATAACCTACGCGTTCATCGAAAATTCTTTTTTTCATCGGTACCTTTGGTAGCAGAACCATGGAGGTATTGGTGGTAAAAGTCATTGCACCAGTCAAGCTTGCTGCGGGAGTACCCGATGTTGATGAATATGTTTTTGTCGTTTTTACTTCCAGATTGATCGGAAACACCTTCATGTCCGTAATAAAAGACCGGTCGTCCGCCAACGATGAAAGTTTATTTTCGGTTTTTATCTTGCTGTCAAAAGAAATTGCGGCATTGTCCTTCCGAAAAAGATCTGTCACCTCAACCAAATAACTGTTGCCTCCTGCTTGTAGTCCTTTGATATCCAAAATGGCGATAATCGGATCTTCCTGTGATTGCATTAACGCTGTACGAATGGCATCGTTTTCCGGAGCGTCCTGTTTATAAATTGCTGCCCGCAGCTGTATCCGGTCACCAAGACCTTTTTCAAAGTAGAGTGTTTGCTCATTTAGCTTTTCTCCTCCGTACATCGGAAATCCCTGTGGGGCTGAGACCAAACGGGTTACGGTGAGGAAATAGCGGTTCAACAAGCTATCAGGGATCTCCAGGTACCATTTTTTTTCAGACTCTATGACATTGAAAACGCCTGATC
>Ga0302349_1002361_pt1 | contig 12186 bp, 12 predicted proteins | sample PhyAR1_FD_202176 | JGI IMG/M metagenome (GOLD analysis project Ga0302349, IMG submission 202176) | Leaf surface microbial communities from alfalfa plants in UC Gill Tract Community Farm, Albany, California, United States - DLSL A.R1... | ecosystem: Host-associated > Plants > Phyllosphere >...
CCTCGCTGTCGATGATCGTGGCCCTGCTGATCGGCGTGGTGCTCAATATCTGGTTCGAGGACCAGATCTTCTTCCTGATCGCGGCCCTGGCCACCTTCGCCACGGTGGTGGTATGGCTGATGATCCTTCTCTCCCATATCGGCATGAAGCGCGAGCTGGCGCGCAAGGGCCTGGCCTCCGCTGGCTTCCAGATTCCTTTCTGGCCACTGGGCAGCTACATCGCGGTGGCCTTCATGGTCTTTGTGATCGTCATGATCGGCGTGGTGCCAGATACCCGCAGCGCGCTGGTCACCGGAGCCATCTGGGTTGCGGCGCTCGGTGCTTGCTACTGGTTCTTCGTGCGCGGCAAGCGCGTACCGGAAATCGACGAATTCGACGCGGATCCGAATTCGGTGCCCGAGCACGGGGAGAATGTCGGCCAGCAGGCCGAAGGCCCGCGTTCCTAGGAACGCCATGTCCTTGAGGGGCCACGGGTACGGCATTGCGCCGTACCCGTGGCCCTTTTCTTTTGCCCTGGACGCTGGGTTTCCTGGATGCGCGAGGGTATTTGGTATACCCATAGTGTCGTTTGGATTCGGCAGATTCAAGGGAGCCTTCGGCATCTTGCCCGGATCGCTATCTTTTGGAATACCAAATGGGCTACAGTGTGATCTGGAAGGCATCACGCTGTTTGAAAGAAGCAACCAATGACCCTTATGCTCAACGCCTCGACGCTCCAGGCCGTGCTCGATATGCGCTCCACGGTCCAAGCCGTCGACCGGATCTTCGGCGATCTGGCCAGGGGCACCGCGGCACAGCCGACCCCATCGGCGATGGCAGTGCCGAGCGCGGATTCGAGCTTCATTATCATGCCCAGCGTAGCCTCCGAGCAGGGACTGGCCAGCGTCAAGCTGCTTGCCGATATCCCCTCCAATGCCCAGCGCGGCCTTCCCTCGCAGCGTTCGCTGATCATGCTGGCCGACCAAATCACCGGCGGCCCGCTGGCCATCCTCGATGGCAAGGTCCCCACCCGGATCCGCACCGCCGCGGCCACCGCGGTGGCCACGAAGCACCTGGCCCGCCCGGATAGCACGGTGCTGGGGCTGATCGGCGCCGGCGCCCTCGCGGTGGCCCACGTCGAGGCCATGCTGTGCGTGCTGCCCTTCGCCAAGGTCGTGGTGTGGTCGCGGACCGGGCAGCGCATTGCCGAATTCAGCCAGGCCGTGGCCGGCCATGGCCTGGAGGTGGTGGTGGCGCCGGACCCCGAGGCCGTGGTGGCCTCCTGCGATGTGCTGTGCACGCTCACCCCATCGGTGGAGCCGATCGTGCAGGGCCAATGGTTCCAGCCCGGCCAGCACATCAATGCCGTCGGCGCCCGGCCGCGCCCGGGCGAACGCGAGATCGATGGCATCGGCATGGCCCGATCCAGGGTCTTTGCCGACCATCTGGGCACCGCCCAGGCCAAGTCTGGCGACTATCTGATGGCGCTCGCCGAAGGCGCGATCGCCGCCGATGCCATCGCGGGGGAGCTGGGGCAAGTAGTCGCCGGCGAGCTGGCCGGCCGGCGCGACCGGCAGGAGATCACCCTGTTCAATTCGGTGGGCATCGGAGCGCTGGATCTGGCGATCGGGCGCCTGGCCTATGACCGGGCCGTGGAGCAGCGCCTGGGCCAGGACGTGGACCTGTCAAGCTAGGCGCAAATAGATCCAGAACACCACCATGGCAGCGAGAGGAACCCATACCATGCTCATCAGCAATGCCCGCCCCTGGGCCGGCGACCCCAGCGATATCCTGGTCGAGGAGGGGAAGATCGCTTCGATCACCGCCCACGACCCGTCGCGCCAGCTGGGCGCGGGCGATGTGGACGGCCGCGGCCGGATCCTGATCCCGGCCTTCTCGGACGTGCACGTCCACCTGGACTCCACCCGCATTGGCCTGCCCTTCCGCGAGCACACCGGCCGGCCGGGTGTCTGGGGGATGATGAGCAATGACCGGGAGAATTGGCGCGAGGCCGAAATCGGGATCAACGAGCGCGTGGCCGGCACCCTGGAACGGATGATCGCTCGCGGCACCACCCGCGTGCGTTCCTTCGCCCAGGTGGATGTGGATACCAAGCTGGAAAAGTACGAGGCCGTCGTCGCGGCGAAAGAGAAGTTCGCGAACGAGGCCGAGGTGCAGATCATGGTCTTCCCGCAGGCCGGCATCCTGCGCGAGCCGGGCACCGAAAGGTACCTGGAAGACGCGCTGAAGGCCGGCGCCGACGTGATGGGCGGCATCGATCCCTGCGAGCTGGACCGCGACCCGGTCCGGCACCTCGACGTGGTCTTCGGCCTGGCCGAGAAGTACCAGGTGGAGGTCGATATCCACCTGCACGAGCACGGCACCCAAGGGGTCTTCTCCGCGGAGCTGATCGCCGAGCGCACCCGCGCGCTGGGCATGCAGGGCAAGGTCAACCTGTCGCACGCCTATGAGCTGGGCAGCGTCAACGAGGCCACCAGCCGGCGGCTGGTCGACACCTTCGCCGAGCTGGACATCTCGTTGACCTCGGTAGCCCCGAGCACCTCGAACCACCTGCCGCTGGTGCAGCTCACTGAGGCCGGGGTGCGCTTCGGCCTGGGCGAAGACGGCCAGCGCGACTACTGGAGCCCCTACGGCAACTGCGACCTGCTGGACCGGACCTGGCAGCTGGCCTTCGTCAACGGCTTCCGCAAGGATGAGCTGATCGAGCACGCCCTGGCCGTGGCCACCATCGGCGGCGCCTCGATCATGAGCCACGAGGTGCCGCGCCTGGCATCGGTGGCCGACCGCCCGGGCGTGGCCCTGGGCGACCGAGCCGAGCTGGTGCTGGTGGACGGCGAGAGCATCGCCTCCACCGTGATGGACCGCGGCACCGACCGCACCGTCATCCATGAAGGGCGCGTTGTCGCCGACGGGCTGAAGGTGCTCTCGGTGGCGGACAGCTACTAGGAAAGGCGGATCAATGCCAATGGCCGAGCGGGAATGCGAGTCCGTCCGGCCGCTGCCGGAGCAGGACTTCGGCATCGGTCCCGTGGTGTAGATTTTGCGCTAGTGCGTGTGCCAGGTTCCCGGCTTTTTGATTCAGAAGCACCAGGGAAAATTGCCTGAGCTGGATGCCCTCATGAGTTGGGGAGAGCCGTTTGCCGCTCGTTCGCAACGCCATCATTTTGGTCCTCGCAACCGCTGGCAACGGTGGCCCGCGCACAGCCTTCCGGTTGCAGGCTGGAAGTGCTGCAACCGGACCTGGCGAACATGCCACCGCACACAAGACCTGAAGCCGATCCTGCCGCCACAGGTGCCTGCTTTTGGGCTAAGCGCCATTCTTGGAGCCGGACCTTTCCTTGGGCTGCTGGCGGCAGGTCCGCTGATTCCGTGCGCTTCGGATTTCGAAGGACAGCACCTGGCCACACGTGGCTCGCCTGTAGTGGCATGTCCCCATCTAATTGCGGCCTTCGTGCTTCCCATGGAGTGCGGAGCCTTGCCGCGCCGCAGCACTTCGATCCCGATGTTCAGCGATCGGGGCGCTCTGAGCGTGCGGGTTCTAGGCGCCTTTTCTTTGACTTGTTCCGTAGAGCTCGTCGCTGATCTGGTCGATGAGTCCTTGAACCCGATGGGCTTTGTCTTGCCAGTATTTAGTACCCTCGTGAATCTGCGGGGTATCCGCGCTGGCGTTCGATTCGATGAGCTCAATGAAGTGATCCCGGTACGTGCAGAGGGACGTAAACAGGTCATCGAGCTGATCGTCATCAAGCTGGACGTGCAGCCATCTTTGAAGCACAGCATGGCTCCTTTCTGGTTGTGCCATCAGGGGTGCGCCCGGCGCTGTTCGGGCGCACCCCTGGATGACCACTGGTGAGGTACGCTCATCAGGGACGGTGTGCTGGAGGTGAGCGGGAGTAGACCCTGAGCGGCTTGGATCTGCCCAATGTCTGTTCACTGGCCCTGGAATGGCCCGTTTCTTCCGGACACCGCTGACTGGGTCGCGGAACACCGTCGATCGCACTGCATTGGCGCGTCCGAGGCGGTTGGCCTTGACGGACTGCGGTGGATAGCTCGAGCTCGTACATGGCCAAAAGCAGTTCGTCATCAACGGCCAACGGGTGGAACGCCGGGTGTGTGAGATCAGGCATGGCGCATCATCTCCATACATGTTCACAGGGAGCCCGCAGGGCTAGCTGGTGATTTCTTTCGGATCCTCGGTGCGCTTGGCTGCGGCGACTTGGATGCGGCGGGGCTTGGCGCTCTCGGCGAGGGCGATGTCCAGGCGCAGCACCCCATCAACGTAGGTGGCCTGGATGCTTTCGGCATCCAAGTGGTCGCCGAGCACAAGCTCTCGGGTGAAGTGGCCCCACAAGCGTTCCGAGCCGGTGAGATGTTGCCGGCCTTCGGGCTTGGCACGTTCAGCGCGGATCGTCAGGATGTTCTTTTCCACTGCCATGTCGATCTGGTCAGCGTCGACCCCCGGGAGGTCGAATTCAGCATGGAAGCCTTCGTTGTCCCTCCACGCCTCCATGGGCATCGGATGGACTGGCTCGGTGCTGAGCTGGGTGTTGAAAGCACGCTGTACCAGGCGGTCGAAATCGCGAAGTACCTCGGTCTGCATCATCTGAACTCATTCCTTTCTCGCTTGGCGGTTTGTGATGGTGCAATTCACTTTCCGCTAGATCTATGTCTAGCGATGTAGATTTTATAGCATGGAGTTCAGGGGCAGGCAAGCAACTTGAGGGGAAAAAGTGGCAAAAAATTCTGCGGCTGTCGGCAGTGTTATTCCTTCGTATTCAATCGCCATGGCAGCTAGGAGCGTGGGGGTAAGCGTGCAGACAGTCAGGCTCTATGAGCTGCGTGGCTTGATCTCCCCGGGGCGTACCGCTGGCGGTACCCGAAGATACCGCGAGGAAGATTTGGCAAGGCTGAAACAGATTTCTGTGCTGACAGATCGCGGAGTGAATTTGGCAGGTATTGGCATCATTCTGGACCTGGAAGCTGAAAATGATGCGCTGAGAAACCGGTTGGATGCCCGTCCCTAGAGCAAGGGTGCAGGCTGAACAACAATCCCGGAGGAACAGTGCGCCTTCCATCTGCGTCAACTGCGGAACTCGATGACCGCGGAAGGCCCATCGGGCCAAGCAGGGCCGGCCTGCCGAACCTGCCAGGGCCTTGGGGCGGTATCGAACTAGGCGCTGCGGCATTTTTGCTGGCGGACCTGCGCTGCCAGTGGCCGGGCCTCGGGCAAACAGATCCCAGGATACGGGCAAATCGCCGACTCGCGGAGGGAAAATCCTGGGATAGAAGTGCATCAATCCGGCATCCCGGACAATAGGTGCGTTGTGGCCCACATTAACCCCGGAGCATCGGCTTAGATGGTTCGAAGTCACTATGCACAAAGGGGTTGCACCATGCCGAGCACCGTAGAAACCAGGGAACCGACCAAGCCGTGGGATGTGCTGAGGTTTGTCCTCTATAGCGGGATCGGCATTGCCGTATTCTTCGTGCCGGTCACCCTGAACGGCAAGAGCACCATCGCGCTGGACCATATTGTTTCCTGGGTCCGCGAAGCCATTGGCGCCGGCGTGCCCTATTACATCCTGGCGCTGCTGGCCGCCGGCACCATCATGCCCTTCGCCACCGGTGGCTGGCGCACCTCGCCCCTGCGCGGCTTTTTTGCCTTCGCCAACGTGGTGGGCCTGGCCGTCGGCGCGGGGCTGGTCTTCGGGTTCGGTCCGGCCTGGCTCATGGACAAGGACATGGGCCCGTTCCTGCTTAATTCCCTGGTGGTTCCGGTGGGGCTGATTGTGCCGATCGGCGCAATCTTCCTGGCCATGCTGGTCAGCTACGGGCTGATGGAATTCATCGGAGTCTTCTGCCAGCCGATCATGAAACCGCTGTGGCGCACGCCCGGCCGTTCCGCGGTTGACGCGGTGGCCTCCTTCGTCGGCTCCTACTCGCTGGGCCTGCTGCTGACCGACCGCATGTACCGCTCGGGGCGATACACCGGGCGCGAAGCGGCCATTATCGCCACCGGGTTCTCCACGGTGTCCGCCAGCTTCATGGTGATCGTCGCCAAGGCGCTGGATCTGATGGAGCACTGGAGCACCTACTTCTGGCTCGCCCTGGTGGTGACCTTTGCGGTCACCGCGATCTCGGTGCGGATCCCGCCGCTCTCGCGCATCCCGGATGACACCTACCAGAACATCGAGCACATCCCGGAAGAAAAGGTCACCGGCAACCGCTTTGCCAAGGCCTTCGGCGAAGCCATGCTGGCTTTGCACAGGGCGCCGGGACTGTGGCGCAATATCGGAGAGAACATCCTCGACGGGTTGAAGATGGCGATGGCGATCCTGCCCTCGATCCTCTCCATCGGCCTGCTGGGACTGGTGCTGGCCCGGTTCACCCCGGTCTTCACCTGGCTGGGCTACCTCTTCGCGCCGTTCGCCTGGGTGGTAGGACTGGATGACCCGTTGCTGGCTGGCAAGGCCTCGGCCACCGGCATCGCCGAAATGTTCCTTCCCGCCACCCTGGCCGCGGGCCACGAGTCCTTGGAACTTCGCATGGTCATCGCCATTATCTGCGTCTCGGCGATCATCTTCTTCTCCGCCCTGGTGCCGTGCATCCTGGCCACCAGCATCCCGGTGAAGCTGTGGCAGATGGTGGTGATCTGGTTCCAGCGCGTGGCGTTGAGCATCCTGATTGCCACCCCGCTGGTGAACCTGGTCCTCTAGCGGTGTCCCGCGGGAAGCCGGCCTCCTAGTAGCCTTCGTGCATCGCCGCCAGGTCTTCCAGGCCCGGCAGGTGGTAGCCGCGGTGCTCATCCCAGGGGACATCGATCTCGTCGAGTGAGACGTCCCATTGGGCCTCGGGCAGGGCCTGGCGCAGCGCGGTCAGCGCCGCCAGCCAGTGCAGCAGGCTGGGGGCCATTTCCACGGGGTCCGGACAGATCTTGGTGGAGCCGTTGAGCACCTCGTTGTCGCGCTGGGCCGGATAGAAATACAACGTCTCGCCGTCGAATTCGAAGGCATCGTTATGGCTGCGGGCCAGGGCCATCAACTGCTGGTGCTCGTCCTCGCTCAGGGCGATGGCGCGGGTTGCGGTGTAGTACAGGGAAGTCGACATGCACCTAGCCTAGGCGATCACCAGCAGCAGCCCGGACCAAAGGCCAGCGCGTGCTTCCAGGCATCGGCTATTAGGTGTGCCAAATAAGCGCAATGCTGGGACTTCCGCCAACCAGGGTACTCGCATTGGCCCGCATGCCGACCCGATCCGCACGCTCATCAAGAATTGCGATGGCCGTGGCATCACACGTGTGGTGGTCGCGGGGCGAATCATCATCGAGGAGGCGCAGACCCAGACTGTGGATACCAGCGATGACCAGCAGCGTGCCCAGGCATTCCTGGAGAAGTGCATGGCGTCCTTCAGCAACAGCGACTACAAGCGACGCCCCGCCAGCGAGCTGTTCCCGCCGGGCTTCCCGGTGCGCTAGGGATCCGCGCTAGCGCGCCGAGGCGCCCACCAGGTAGGCATTGCGCACCCGGATCAGCCTCGGCATGTACCAGCCGAGCACCAGGCGCTCGACCAGCCAGCCCAGCGGGCCAAGCGGGGCTTCGAAATGGATCTTGTCCACCATGAGCGTGCCTTCGCCGCCGCCGTCGTAGAACTCATGGACATGGTGGAATTTCTTGAAGGGGCCTTTGACCTGCTGATCAGTGAAGGCCGCCGGAGCGTCCAGCTCACTGATTTCCGAGGTCATGCGCACGGGGACGCCAAAATGCCTGGCCCGCCAGGTGACCTGTTCGCCGAGGGAAATCTGCCCGCTGGTCACCCCGCCGATGGCCCGTTCCGCGGAATCCGCCATCGAAGAGGCATGCGCGTCGATGCTCAGGGATTTCTCGAAGAGCTCCTGTCGAGGCATCGTGGTCCTGGTGAAGCATTCGAAGTAGACGGCCATGGCATCAGTGTGCCATAGTCCCGGCCTTGCCTCGCACGCTATGCAGTGTCGCCGATGTGCCCGGCCGCGCCGGTATCCAGCACGCGCTCGACAAAGGCCGCGTATTCGTCGATGTAGTGCTGCAGGAACTCGCGGGTGCGCGCGTCGGTGACGTTGCCCTGGGCGTCGAAGGCGCCGGCGTCATAGTGCACGTAGGCCTCCGGGGCGTTGAGCTGCGGCACATTCAGGAAGCTGAGCACGCTGCGCATGGAGGACTGCATTACCGCGGTGCCGATGGCACCAGGGGAGGCGCCGATGATGCCGGTGGGCTTGCGGGCAAAGGAATTTGTGCCCCAGGGGCGCGAGGCCCAGTCGATGGCGTTCTTCAGCCCGCCAGGAATGGAGCGGTTGTATTCGGGGGAGACGATCAGCAGCCCATCCGAGCCTTCGATGGCCCGCTTCAGCGCGGTGCCCTCCGGCGGGTAGTTTTCGTCGTAGTCGTAGCTATAGAGCGGCAGGTCCTTGATCGGAATTTCGGTGAAGCTCAAATTGGCCGGAGCCAGCCTGATCAGGGCATGGGCGAGGGTCCGGTTGATTGAATTCTTGGCCAGGGATCCCACGATGTAGCCGATGTTGTAATTAGCCATGGTTGCATTCAACACGTCCTGTGATGCGCTGTCCAGGGCTGGTCAGCCAGCTGACAAGGCGGGAATTCCAGGACCGGCTAGTGGGCCAATGGCCCGATGGATTGCGAGCGCAGCAGCCCGGCCTGCTTTCCGAGGCCAGCCGCGGGCGACGGAGCAGGCCCCGTGGCCCGCGGCCCACTCCTGCTTTAGGCCGCTTCGCCGCGCACGATCGCGCCCTGGGCCACCACCGTGCGCACGTCGGACAGCGCAGCGGCGCTTTCCAGCGGGTTGGAGCCCAGCAGCACCAGATCGGCCACGCCGTGGCGGACCAGCCGGCCCACGCCGCGGTGATCCACGCCCAGCAGCTTGGCCGGGGCGGTGGTGATGGACTGCAGCGCCTTGAGCTTGCCCAGGCCCGCATCGGACAGGGCCTTGGCCTCGGCCCCGATCGGGGTGACGTCGGTGCCGAAGGAGTCGGTGCCGCCGATCACCGTCACGCCCAATTCATTGGCGGCCCTGGCGGCCTCGGCCAGCACCGGGCCGTATTCGCGCCCGCGTTCGGCGAGCACCGGATCGCTGGAATCGGCCATGCCGGCAATGCCGTACAGGGTCGGGGTGAAGTAGGTGCCCTGCTTGGCCATGCGCACCATCGTCTTCTCGTCCATGAACACCCCATGCTCGATGCTTTTGACTCCGGCGGCCACGGCCCCGGCGATGCCCTCGGCACTGTAGCTGTGGCAGAGCACGCCCGCGCCCTTGGCCGCCTTCACGATCGCGGCCAGCTGCTCGCGCCCGTACACCAGCTCCAGCGGATCCTGCTCGGCCAGCCCGGCGCGCGGATTGGCGCGGGTCTTGATCACGGTGGCGCCGCGGGCGATGTTCACGCCGGTCAGGTACGCCAGGTCCTTGGGGTCGGTGATCTGGTGGCGCAGCGCAGCCAGCGGGGCCAGATCCGGATCAGCCAGGATGGAGTCGGACTGGTCGGGGGAGACGAACAATCCCGCGGCGTGCATCCGCGGGGCCAGGCCCGGCGCGAAGTCCGGCACCCTGGCCAGCGCGATGTCCTGGTAGAAGCTCGACGAGCCGCTGCGCACCGTGGTGGCGCCGTGGCTCAGGATCAGCGCCGCATCCTCGAAGGCCTGGGCGTGGACATGGGCATCGACGAATCCGGGAAGGATGAACTTTCCATGGGCGCTGATGCGGGTGGCACTGGCAGCGTACTTGGCTACCGCCTTGCGGGTCTCGTCCCGGGTGCCCACCGACTGCACGATGCCGCCGGCGAGCACCACCACTGCGTCTTCGCTCAATTGGCCGGTGGCCGGGTCGATGAGCGAGCCGCCCTCGACGATGACCGGAGCGCTCTTCACCGTGGAAGGACGGTGCGCCGCAGCGCTCCGGCCCGGGGGTTCGGCCCCCTGGGCGATCCCGGGGACCATGCCGGCCAGGCCCAGGCCAGCCAGGGCGGCGGCTCCGGCCAGAACGTGCCGGCGTTCGAGTTTTGCGGTGGGCACCGGGCCGGTGCTGTGGTCGTGTTCGCACATGGTTGATACGCCTTTCATGGAGCGGATTGTGACCCATCCTACGCGTGAACGCACCACAATTCCATAAATGGAATACCAAATATTACCTTCAATTCAAGGATCACCCCCTGATTCCTGCATATATGGATAATTTGGTATTCAGGCAAGCTCGGGGTGGCCACGGCCGGCGATGGCAGCAGGCCAACCATGGCAGAATCAGATCATCATGAATGAGGCAGAAACTTTCACCTTCCGCACCGCAGACCTGCTCATCGAGCTGGCCACGCCCGGGGACTATGAGCGGGTGGGGGAGCTGACCGCGCAGTCATACTTCGCCGCAGGGCACTTCGAGACCCCCGAGCATGACTACCTGCAGTTTGTGCGCAAAGTCCAGGAACGTGCCGAGCAATCCGAGATCTATGTTGCGCGGCGCCAAGGGGAGATCATCGGGTCAATGACCCTGATCCAGGTCGGCAGCGACTATGCGGATATTGCCCTGCCGGGCGAACTGGAGATCCGGATGCTCAGCGTCGATCCGGCCGCGCAGCGCGCTGGTGTCGGCCGCGCCCTGGTCAACGCCAGCATCGAACGCGCTCGCCGGCTGCCCGGAATCCATTCGGTCAGCTTGACCACCGGGGCCACCTGGCATTCGGCCCGGTCCCTCTATGAGTCCATGGACTTCGCCCATGCGCCACAGCGCGACTGGACCGTTCCCGGGACCGGCATCAAGCTAGTGGTGTACACGCTGGAACTCTGAAATGGGCGTCAAAGCCCAAACGCAGGAAATAATGAGGTGTCGTCCAGGTGTTTTTTGCCAACTGTCCTCCCCGCGTGAATAGAATGGCGCTATGAGTGCCCTTCGCCGTTCTGCCGTTGCCCTGTCCGTCGCTGCCCTGGCCCTGGGATCGCTGAGCGCCTGCAGCGCTGGCGCACCCGATCCTGCCCCGGTGGCCGACGAGCTGGTTTCGGCCATCAACTCCGGCGACTTCTCCAAGGTGCAGTTCGCCACCTCCGATGCCCAGGCGGTGGCCAAGGCCCAGGAAACGGCCTTCGGCCCCATGGGCGATATCAAGCACAACAGCACCGTGAGCTCGGTGGCCGAGGACGAGGAAGAAACCGACGGCGTCAAAACCGCCACGGCCGACATCACCACGGTTTGGGATGTCGACGAAACAGATAAGGACCTGAGCTACACCACCAAGGCCGTCTGGGAATATGACAAGGACGCCGAGCAGTGGAAGCTGCGCTTTGATCCATCCGTGCTCGCACCGGATCTGGAAACCGGCGGCTACCTCAAGGCCAGCTACCAAGCCGCCGACCGGGGCAGCATCACGGCCGCCGGCGGCAAAAAAATTGTCACCAACCGCCCGGTGATTCGCGTCGGCATCGACAAGACCCGCACCGAAAAAGCCAATTGGGAAAAATCGGCGGCGCAATTGGCCAAGCTGGTGGACATCGATGAAGAGCAGTACGCAAAAACCGTGCTCGCTGCCGGCGACAAGGCATGGGTCCAGGCCATCGTGCTGCGCGACGACGCCACCCGGGAAGTCACCGACGCAGAAATCAACAAGATCCCTGGAGCCACCTTCCAGGAAGACGAAATCCCCCTGGCACCCACCCGCTCCTTCGCCCGCCCGCTGCTGGGATCTGTCGGCGAAGCCACCGCGGAAATCATCAAGAAGTCCGAGGGCAAGATCGAGAGCGGCGACCAGGTCGGCATGTCTGGATTGCAGTCGGCCTACAACGACACGCTTTCGGGTACCGACGGCGTTGTAGTCTCTCGGTACAACACCGAGAACAAGGCTGAAGCTGAACTTTTCACCGCTGAGCCGGTAGCCGGCAAGGACGTGGAAACAACTTTGGACATGGACCTGCAGCAAAGTGCCGACCAGCTGCTGGAAGACGCCGATTCCAATTCGGCGATCGTCGCCATCCGCCCCTCGGACGGCAGTGTGCTGGCGGCCTCCTCGGGCCCCGTGGACACTGGCCTGAACACCGCCTTGCAGGGCGCCTACGCCCCGGGGTCCTCGTTCAAGGTGATCAGCGCGCTGTCGATGCTGCGTGAAGGATCCACCCCGGATTCGGAGGTCAAATGCCCGGCCACCACCGTGGTTGATGGAAA
>Ga0302349_1002362_pt1 | contig 12182 bp, 10 predicted proteins | sample PhyAR1_FD_202176 | JGI IMG/M metagenome (GOLD analysis project Ga0302349, IMG submission 202176) | Leaf surface microbial communities from alfalfa plants in UC Gill Tract Community Farm, Albany, California, United States - DLSL A.R1... | ecosystem: Host-associated > Plants > Phyllosphere >...
AAGGCATTTTGGCCTTTGCCGTCTGCCCCGGCTTCACCATGACCGGCATGGCCGACGATTATCTGGCCAGCCGGGGCGGCGACAAGCTGCTCGCCGATATTCCGCTGGGCCGGGTCGCCAGCCCGGACGAGGTCGCCGCGGCCGTCCGTTTCCTCTGCACCGACGCGCCGCCCTCGATGACCGGCGCGGTCCTCGACATCAATGGAGCCAGCTATGTCCGCTGATAGCTGGAAGCTGACCCTGCCCTGCACCCGCGACGAGGCGGAGGCGATCGACGCGGCCGACGATCTGGCGATCGAGGCGGTCATCATGACCACCGAGGAGATAGAGGACGACCGCGAGCATTGGCGGCTCGACGCCTATTTCGAGGCCGAGCCCGATGCGGCGACCATCGCGGCGATCCGCGCGCTGGTGCCGAGCGCGGGCGGCCGTCCCGCCACGGTCGAGCATGTGCCCGCGCAGGATTGGGTGACGATCAGCCAGGCCGGATTGGAACCGTTGTCGGTCGGGCGCTTCTTCGTCCATACCGGCGACGAGGCGGTGCCGGAGGGCTTACGCGGTTTCCATATCCCGGCGGGACGCGCGTTCGGGACGGGGCATCACGAGACGACCAGCGGCTGCCTCGCCATGCTCGACGCGATGGCTTCGGAGACGGTGGTCAATGCGATCGATGTGGGCACCGGCACAGGCCTGCTCGCCTTCGCCGCGCGGCATCTCTGGCCCGAGGCGAAGATCGTCGCGACCGATATCGATCCCATCGCGATCGACGTCACTGCCCAGAATGCCGCGATCAACGGCGTCGACGGGGTCGAACTGATCGTCGCCGACGGGGCGCTCGCCGATCCGATCATGGCGGGTGCTCCCTATGATCTGGTCATCGCCAATATCCTGGCCGGGCCGCTGATCTCGATGGCGCCCGAACTGGCTGCGATCGCGGGGCCGGGGGCGACCCTGGTGCTGGCCGGGCTGCTGGAGACGCAGCGGGCGGATGTGGTTGCGGCCTATGAGGCCTGTGGCTGTACGCTGGAGACGGTCGACCGGCGTGGCGACTGGAGCGTGTTGCGGTTGCGGGCGGCAAAGGAGCGGTTCGTGCCGAATGCGCCGTTCGACCCCAAGGGCCGCGACGGCTGGGCGTTGGATATTTGACCTCTTCTACTCCCCCCCCGCGGGGGGGTGGGGTTGGGGGTGGGGTTGGGGGAGGGTAAGGCCACGGGCGACAGTCTCGGTGAGACTCCTGGCCCTCCCCCCGACCCCCTCCCGCCTGCGGGAGGGGGGGCGCGCGGGGCAGCCTTCCCCTTACGAAAACGGAAATCCCTGCGATTGCCATCCCCTACGCCAGTCAGGCATAAGCCCGTGCAAAGACTAGAAGGAGAGGTCATGGCATCGACGTTGGTCGAACTGGAACGCCGCCGCGAGGGCGCGCGGGTCGGTGGTGGCGAGAAGCGCATCGCCGCGCAACACGCCAAGGGCAAGCTGACCGCGCGCGAGCGGCTCGACGTGCTGCTCGACGAGGGCAGCTTCGAGGAGCTCGACATGTTCGTCGAGCATAACTGTACCGACTTCGGCATGACCGAACAGGTCGTCCCCGGCGACGGCGTCGTGACCGGCTCGGGCACGATCAACGGGCGGCTGGTCTTTGTGTTCAGCCAGGACTTCACCGTCTTCGGCGGCTCGCTGTCGGAACGCCATGCGCAGAAGATCTGCAAGATCATGGACATGGCGATGAAGGTCGGTGCGCCCGTCATCGGCCTGAACGATTCGGGCGGCGCGCGCATCCAGGAGGGCGTCGCCAGCCTCGGCGGCTATGCCGAGGTGTTTCAGCGCAATGTGCTGGCGAGCGGCGTGGTGCCGCAGCTCAGCCTCATCATGGGGCCATGCGCAGGCGGAGCGGTCTATTCCCCCGCCATGACCGACTTCATCTTCATGGTGAAGGATTCCAGCTACATGTTCGTCACAGGCCCCGATGTGGTGAAGACGGTGACCAACGAGGTCGTGACCCAGGAAGCGCTGGGCGGCGCGGTGACGCACACCACCAAGACCGGCGTGGCGGACGTGGCGTTCGAGGACGATATCGAGGCGCTGCTGGCGGCGCGCGACTTTATCGACTTCCTGCCCGCCAACAACCGCGAGGGCGTGCCCGAGCGGCCGACGGCCGATGCCTGGGACAGACAAGAGGAAAGCCTCGACACGCTGATCCCGGCCAGCGCCAACCAGCCCTATGACATGCACGAACTGCTGTCGAAGGTCGTCGACGAGGGCGACTTCTTCGAGGTGCAGCCCGCGCACGGGGCCAACATCATCACCGGCTTCGGCCGGATCGAGGGGCGGACGGTCGGCTTCGTCGCCAACCAGCCGATGGTGCTGGCGGGGGTGCTCGACATCAATGCCAGCCGCAAGGCGGCGCGCTTCGTGCGCTTCTGCGACGCGTTCGAGATCCCGATCGTGACCTTTGTCGACGTGCCGGGCTTCCTGCCCGGCACCGCGCAGGAGCATAACGGCATCATCAAGCATGGCGCGAAACTGCTCTTCGCCTATGCCGAGGCGACGGTGCCCAAGATCACGGTCATCACGCGCAAGGCTTATGGCGGCGCCTATGACGTGATGGCGTCCAAGCATTTGCGCGGCGACCTCAACTATGCCTGGCCGACCGCCGAGATCGCGGTGATGGGCGCGAAAGGCGCGGTCGAGATCATCTTCCGGGGCAAGACGCCGGAGGAGATCGCCGAGCGGACGGCGGAGTACGAGGCGCGCTTCGCCAACCCGTTCGTCGCGGCGTCCAAGGGGTTCGTCGACGAGGTGATCCAGCCGCATTCCACCCGCCGCCGCATCGCCTTGGGCCTGCGCAAGCTGCGCAACAAGGATCTGGCCAATCCGTGGAAGAAGCATGACAATCTGCCGCTCTGAGATGGTCGCGGGCGAGGGAACCCTCCCCCATCCCCTCCCGCCTGCGGGAGGGGCGTGCCTGGGGCCAGCGTCTGCCCAGAACCTCTCCCCTCCCGCAGGCGAGTTTCAGGTTGGTCATGCCCCCGGCATGACCGAAACGATGCGGGGCATCGTTTACCTGAAACTGGGCTGGGGGAGGGCTGGCGCTCTCGTCGCGCATACCCGCTGGAGACACGCATGACCCTGGGCCGCCTGAACCATATCGGCATCGCCACGCCGTCGATCGAGGCATCGGTCGAGACCTATCGCCACCTGCTCGGCGCCGACGCGATCGGCGAACCGTTCGACCTGCCCCCGCAAGGCGTGCGGGTGTGCTTCATCGACGCGCCCAACACCCAGATCGAGCTGATCCAGCCGCTTGACGAAACCTCCCCCATCGCCAACTTCCTGAAGAAGAACCCGGCGGGCGGGCAGCATCATCTGTGCTTCGAGGTCGCCGACATGGCCGCTGCCGTCGCCGAGCTTCAGGCCAAGGGCGCGACGTTGCTGGGCCAGCCGCGCATCGGCGCGCATGGCACGCCGGTCGTCTTCCTGCATCCGCGCGACATGGGCGGGGTGCTGGTCGAGCTGATGGAAACACCGGGAGAGGGACATTGAGCGACGCCATGCTGCGCGTCGAACGCCAGGGCGACGTGCTGGTCCTGACGCTTAACCGGCCCGAGCGCCTCAACGCCGCGCCGCCTGCGCTGTTCGATGCGATCCGCGAAGCGCTCGACGCGCGCGGCGATGCGCGCGCGGTGCTGATCGCGGGCGAGGGGCGGGCCTTTTGCTCGGGCGCGGATATCTCGGGCGGCGATGTCGGTCCCGATACTGTCCACCGGGCGCTGGTCGAGCATTACAACCCCGCGATGCTGGCGCTCGCCGACCTGCCCATTCCCGTGGTCAGCGCGGTGCGGGGCGCGGCGGCGGGGATCGGGTGCAGCCTGGCGCTGGCCGCCGATTTCTGCATCGCGAGCGAGAATGCCTATTTCCTCCACGCTTTCGTCAATATCGGGCTGGTGCCCGATGGCGGGGCGAGCTGGATGCTGCCGCGTCTGATCGGTCGGGCGCGGGCGGGCGAGATGATGATGCTGGGCGAGCGGGTTCCGGCGGCCAAGGCGCTCGACTGGGGCATGATCTACAAGGTCGTGGCCGACGATGCGCTCGACGCCGAAGCCCTGTCCCTCGCCGAACGGCTGGCGGCGGGGCCGAGCGTGGCGCTCGGGCTGATGCGCCGTGCGCTCCAGGCCGGGTTCGACAGCGACTATGCCACCGCGCTGACCCGCGAGGCGGAAGACCAGCGCACTGCCCGCGCGACCCAGGACGGCGAGGAAGGCGGCCGGGCCTTTTTTGAAAAGCGTCCGCCGCGTTTCCTCGGGCGGTAGGATACGGCCCCTTGCGCACGCATGATGATTTCGCTCTAGTGAAATAAAATAAGAGTGGATGAGGAGTGGCCGATGGCCGAACGCCCTGAGCTGTCCGATTGGGAAGCCCTTGCCGCGCGCGAGGTGAAGGGCCGCGATCTCGACTGGCAGACGCCCGAGGGGATCACGGTCAAGCCGCTCTATACCGCTGCCGATGTGACCACCGATCCCGGCCTGCCGGGTTTTGCGCCGTTCACGCGTGGCGTGCGGGCCAGCATGTATGCGGGCCGCCCCTGGACGATCCGGCAATATGCGGGCTTTTCGACCGCCGAGGAATCCAATGCCTTTTATCGCCGCAACCTGGCGGCGGGGCAGAAGGGGTTGTCGGTCGCTTTCGATCTGGCGACGCACCGCGGTTATGACAGCGATCATCCGCGCGTGACGGGTGACGTGGGCAAGGCGGGCGTCGCGATCGACACGGTCGAGGATATGAAGATCCTGTTCGATGGCATTCCGCTGGATGCCATGTCGGTCAGCATGACGATGAACGGCGCGGTGATCCCGGTTCTGGCCTTCTTCATCGTCGCGGCCGAGGAGCAGGGGGTTCACCGCTCCAGGCTGGAAGGGACCATCCAGAACGACATCCTCAAGGAGTTCATGGTCCGCAACACGTACATCTATCCGCCCGAACCGAGCATGCGGATCATCTCGGACATCTTCGCCTATACCAGCGCCGAGATGCCCAAGTTCAACAGCATCTCGATCAGCGGCTATCACATGCAGGAGGCGGGGGCGACGCAGCTTCAGGAGCTGGCCTTCACCATCGCCGACGGCATGGAATATGTGAAATATGGCGTGGCCTCGGGCCTCGACATCGACAAATTTGCTGGCCGCCTGTCCTTCTTCTTCGCGATCGGCATGAACTTCTTCATGGAGGTCGCCAAGCTGCGCGCCGCGCGCGTGCTGTGGCACCGGGCGATGACGCAGCTGGGGGCGAAGGACGAACGCTCCAAGATGCTGCGCACGCACTGCCAGACGAGCGGCGTGTCGCTGACCGAGCAGGACCCGTATAACAACGTCATCCGCACCACCATCGAGGCGATGGCAGCGATGCTGGGCGGCACCCAGTCGCTCCATACCAACGCGCTGGACGAAGCGATCGCGCTTCCCACCGATTTCTCCGCCCGGATCGCGCGCAACACGCAGATCGTGTTGCAGGAGGAAACGGGGATGACGAAGGTCGTCGATCCGTTGGGCGGCAGCTATTATGTCGAGAGCCTGACGCAATCGCTGGTCGATGGCGCGTGGGAACTGATCGAGCGGATCGAGGCCGAAGGCGGCATGGCCAGGGCGGTCGCTTCGGGCTGGCCCAAGGCGATGATCGAAGAGGCGAGCGCCGCGCGCGCCGCCAAGGTCGACCGGGGCGAGGATGTCATCGTCGGGGTGAACAAATACCGGCTTCAGGATGAGGCACCGGTGGAAATCCTCGACATCGACAATCATGCGGTGCGCGCGGGGCAGGTGGCGCGGATCGCGGCGGTGAAAGCCGCGCGCGATGAGGCGGCGTGCCAGGCCGCCTTGGATGCGCTGCGCCAAGCCGCCAAAATTCCTCCCCTGCAAGTGGAGGTGGCATCGCGGAACGGTGACGGAGGGGGGGCACCCCTCTCGAGCGTGGACACCCCTCCGTCAGCGGCTGACGCCGCTGCCACCTCCCCCGCCGGGGGAGGAATGGGCAAGAATCTGCTCGCGCTCGCCGTGGAGGCGGCGCGGGCGCGCGCGACGCTGGGCGAGATTTCCGCCGCGCTGGAGGATGCGTTCGGCCGCTACGGTACGCAGCCGACGCCGGTGTCGGGCATTTACGGCGGTGCGTATGCCGAGGACGAACGCTGGGCGCGCCTGCTGCGCGGCGTCGAGGCGGTCGAGCGTCGTCTGGGCCGCAAGCCCCGGCTGTTCGTCGCTAAGATGGGCCAGGACGGGCATGACCGGGGCGCGAACCTCGTCTCCTCTATGTTCGGCGATCTGGGGTTCGAGGTGGTGCCCGGCCCGCTCTTCCAGACGCCGGAGGAAGCCGCGCAACTGGCGCTGTCCCGCGACGTCGACGTCGTCGGCGCCTCCAGCCTGGCGGCGGGGCACAAGACGCTGATCCCCGAACTGATCGGCCACCTCCGCGAGGCGGGGCGCGCCGATATCAAGGTCATCGCGGGTGGCGTTATTCCCGCACAGGATTATCAGGCGCTCTACGATGCCGGGGTGCAGGCGATTTTCGGCCCCGGCACCAACCTTGTGAAGGCGGCCGAGGATGTGCTGAGGCTGCTGGGCCATAATATGCCGCCCGAGACGGGCGAATGACAGGACATGACGTGATGACGACGACCACCGCGCTTCGCCCCGAGGCGACCTTGCGCACCGACTGGACCCGCGCCGAGATCAGCGCTCTGTTCGACCTGCCCTTCACCGAGCTGCTGTTCCGCGCGGCCGAAGTCCACCGCGCGCATCACGCGGCGGATGAGGTGCAGCTCTGCACGCTCTGCTCGATCAAGACCGGCGGCTGCCCCGAGGATTGCGGTTACTGTTCGCAAAGCGCGTCAGCGGAAAGCGACGTGAAGGCCGAGAAGCTGATGGACGTGCAAGCCGTGCTGGCGGCGGCGGCCGAGGCCAAGGCGGCGGGCTCGCAGCGTTTCTGCATGGGCGCGGCCTGGCGGTCGCCGAAGGAGCGCGACATGGACAAGGTCGTCGCCATGGTCGAGGGGGTGAAGGCCATGGGGCTGGAGACCTGCATGACGCTGGGGATGCTCGATGCGCCCCAGGCGCAGCGTCTGGCCGAGGCGGGTCTCGACTATTACAACCACAATATCGACACCTCGCCCGAAAACTACGCCAACGTCATCACGACGCGCTGCTTCGAGGACCGGCTGGAGACGCTGTCCAACGTGCGCGAGGCGGGGATTTCGGTGTGCTGCGGCGGGATCGTCGGCATGGGTGAGACGCGCGGCGACCGCGTCGGCTTCGTCCATGCGCTCGCCACGCTGCCGCGCCATCCGGAAAGCGTACCGGTCAATGCGCTGGTCCCGGTCAAGGGCACGGTGCTGGGCGACATGCTGGCCGATACGCCGCTGGCGCGGATCGACGATATCGAGTTCGTCCGCACCGTCGCCGTCGCGCGCATCACCATGCCGATGAGCATGGTCCGCCTGTCAGCCGGGCGCGAGAGCATGTCGGCGGCGACCCAGGCCTTGTGCTTTATGGCGGGGGCGAACTCGATCTTCACCGGTGACAAGCTGCTGACCGCGGGCAATGCGGGGGACGATGCCGACGCCGCGCTGTTCGCCAAGCTGGGCCTGAAGCCGATGGAAGGTGCCGAGCCGATGCGGGTGGCAGCCGAGTGATTTCGGTTCACCCCATCTTGATCACCCCGGCGAAGGCCGGGGTCCAGATGCGGTGAACCATCGATGGTGCGACGCATCGGCCTCCCCCCGAGGTGCTGCGGCGCGCCATCGACAAAAGGGGAACTGGACCCCGGCCTTCGCCGGGGTGGTGCTTCCCACAAGACATTCGACACGGACCAACGACATAAAAGGAGAGGTATCCCCGTGTTCCAGAAAATCCTGATCGCCAATCGCGGGGAAATCGCGTGCCGGGTCATCCGTACCGCCCGCGCGATGGGCATCGCCACGGTCGCAGTCTATTCGGACGCCGATGCCAGCGCGCCGCATGTCCGGCTGGCCGATGAGTCGGTCCGCTTGGGGCCAGCGCCCGCCGCCGAAAGCTATCTCAAGGCCGAACTGATCCTCGCCGCCGCCAAGGCGACCGGCGCGGACGCGATCCATCCCGGTTACGGCTTCCTGTCCGAACGTGAGAGCTTCGCGAAAGCCTGTGCCGAGGCGGGTGTCGCCTTCATCGGCCCGCCGCCGAACGCCATCGCCGCGATGGGCGACAAGATCGAGTCGAAAAAGCTGGCCAAGGCGGCGGGCGTCAATGTCGTCCCCGGCTATCTGGGCGAGATCGCCGATACCGCGGAAGCGGTGCGTATCGCCGCCGACATCGGCTTCCCCGTCATGATGAAGGCGTCGGCCGGGGGCGGCGGCAAGGGCATGCGGCTCGCCTGGTCGGAAGCGGATGTGCGCGAGGGCTTCGAGGCAACCAAGCGCGAGGGGCTCGCCAGCTTCGGGGACGACCGCGTCTTCATCGAGAAATTCATCGAGTCCCCCCGCCATATCGAAATCCAGGTGCTGGGCGACCAGCATGGCAATATCGTCTATCTCGGCGAGCGCGAATGCTCGGTCCAGCGCCGCCACCAGAAGGTGGTCGAGGAAGCGCCGTCGCCCTTCGTCACCCCCGAGATGCGCCGCGCCATGGGCGAGCAGGCGGTCGCACTGGCCCGCGCGGTCGGTTATTATTCGGCGGGCACCGTCGAGCTGATCGTGTCGGGCGCGGATACGACGGGCAAGAGCTTCTACTTCCTCGAAATGAACACCCGGCTCCAGGTCGAACATCCCGTCACCGAGGAAATCACCGGCCTCGATCTGGTCGAGCAGATGATCCGCGTCGCTGCCGGAGAGCCGCTGGCCTTCGGTCAGGACGAGGTGACCCTGACCGGCTGGGCGATCGAGAACCGCGTCTATGCCGAGGACCCGTATCGCGGCTTCCTGCCCTCGACCGGGCGGCTGGTCCGCTACAACCCGCCCGCCGAACATTCGGACGACGAAACCCGCGTCCGCGTCGACGACGGCGTCGCCGAGGGCGGCGAGGTCAGCATGTTCTACGACCCGATGATCGCCAAGCTCGTCACCTGGGCGCCGACCCGCGAAGCCGCGATCGACGCCCAGATCGCCGCGCTCGATGCGTTCGAGATCGTCGGGCCGGGGACCAATATCGACTTCGTCTCCGCGCTGATGCAGCATCCTCGCTTCCGCGCAGGGGCGCTGTCGACCGGCTTCATCGCCGAGGAATATCCCGACGGCTTCCAGGGCGCGCCCGCCAGCGACGACCTGACCCGCACCCTTGCGGCGGTCGCCGCCTTTGCCGCCACCGCCGAGGCCGATCGCGCGCGGCGGATCGACGGCCAGCTCGGCCACCGCCTGCAACCGCCCGCCGACTGGACGGTGCGGATCGGCGGAGCGGATCATCAGGTCCATGTCTCGACCGACGGCATGACCGTCGATGGCGACGACCTGGACCTCGCCATCGCCTATACGCCCGGCGACCGGATGATCGCGGTCGAGGACGAAGATGGCGAGACGCTCCACGTCCGCATCGCGAAGACGCGCACCGGCTTCAAGCTGACCACGCGCGGTGCCAGCCACATGGTCCGCGTCCTCCCCGCGCGCGCGGCGGCTTATGCCCAGCACCTGATCGAAAAGGTGCCGCCCGACCTGTCGAAATTCCTGATCGCGCCGATGCCGGGCCTGCTCGTTCGATTGGACGTCGCCGAGGGTGATTCCGTCGAGGCGGGCCAGTCGCTGGCCGTCGTCGAGGCGATGAAGATGGAAAACATCCTCCGCGCCGCCAAGTCCGGCACGGTGAAGACGATCAGCGCCAAGACCGGCGACAGCCTGGCCGTCGATGCGGTGATTCTCGAACTGGAGTAAACTCTACCGCCCTCACCCTTCCGGCGCTTCGCGCCTCCCTCCCTCTCCCAATGGGAGAGGGAAGGGGCCTGCCCGCGATAGCGGGTGGGAAGGGTGAGGGTAGATTATCCGGCCGCCTTCTCCGCACGCGCCAATATCCGCTCGGCCTCGGCCAGATGCAGGCGTTCGACCATCTGCCCGTCCAGCCGGATCGCGCCCAGCGTCGCTTGCGCGGGGTCGGCAAAGGCGTCCATCACCTTCCGCGCCCAGGCGATTTCCGCCGCATTCGGGCCGAACCCTGCATGGGCCGCCGCAATCTGGTTGGGGTGGATCAGCGTCTTGCCGTCGAAGCCCAGCCGCCGCCCCTCCGTGCATTCCGCCGCCAGCCGCTCGGGCGCGTCGAGGGCGTTGCATACGCCGTCCAGCGCGATCAGCCCGGCGCTGCGGGCCGCGACGACGATCTGGACCCGGAGCGGCAACAACGCCTCGGGCGCGGGCGGATAGGGCAGGCGCATCTCCTTCGCCAGATCGTTGGTGCCCGCGACCAAAGCGGTCAGCCCCAACCCCGTTGCCGCCTGCGCGATCGCGCCGAGCGACAGGATACCGCGACACGTCTCGATCATCGCCCAGAGCGGCACGTCCGGCCCCAATGCCGCCCGCGCGGCGGCAAGCGTCGCGACATCGTCGACCTTGGGTATCAGCACCGCCGCCGGACGCGTCGTCGCCAGCGCGGCGAGGTCGTCCATCGCATGGGACGTATCCAGTCCGTTTGTCCGCACGACCAGCAACCGCTCGCCAAAGCCGCCCTCGCGCACCGCCGCCACCGCCGCATCGCGCGCCATGGCCTTGGCGTCGGGGGCGACCGCGTCCTCCAGGTCGAGGATCACCGCATCGCTGTCGAGCATGCGCGCCTTGGCGATGGCGCGGGAATTGGAGGCGGGGAGGAACAGGGCGCTGCGCAAGATCATGGCGCGAGCATAGCGGCGTCATGCCTCTGGTAAAATGGCGGAGTCGCGCCATAATCGAAGGCGCAAAGGGGGATGATGACATGACCGCGACGCTGTTGCTGCTGGGGCTGACGATCACGCTCTACGTCTGGCCGGACCTGCCGGTCAGCCGCTGGCTGGCGGGCATGATGGTCGAGGCTCCGGCGCGGCTGCTCGGGCGGGTCCGGCCGGGGCATTGGGCGATGATGGCGCTGGGGGTGGCGCTGCTGGGCCTCGCCATCTGGTTCGAGATCGATGAGATTCGGATGCTCGCCGCGGCGGCCGCGCCGATGGGCGATCTGGTCATGCTCGCCTCGGCGATCGAATGGGGCGGCGTGGCCGAACTGGTGATGGCGGCGGTCCTGTCCTCCTCGATGCTGGCGCGCTGGCCTGTTTTCGGTCGCTGGGCCGGGCGGATGTCCGCCAGCCGGACCGCTCGCCCGCGCCGGGTGGAGCGACCCGCCAATGACAGCGACGACGGCGAGGGGCATAGACGCGCCGCCTGATCCCTTTGCGGGGGCGGAACGAAAGCGTCAGGCCGCCGTTCACCCGCTGAATGCTCCGCGATCCGCGCCTCGCCAAAAATCATGCGCGTTTCGCGTGCCTTGGGCTGTGCGTCGTCCTTTCCGCCTGTGAGCCCGGCATCCTGGATCCCGCCGGGCCGATCGCGGCGGGCGAGCGCAGCATCTTCTTCAATTCGCTGGCGGTGATGCTGGCCATCGTGGTGCCGGTCATCATCCTGGCCTTCGCCTTTGGCTGGTGGTTCCGCGCGAGCAACACCCGCGCCAGGCATCTGCCCGAATGGGCCTATTCGGGGCGGCTGGAGCTGCTGGTCTGGTCGATCCCCGCGCTGGCCATCATGTTCCTGGGCGGCATCGCCTGGATCGGCAGCCATGATCTCGATCCGCCCAAGCCCATCGCGTCGAAGGCCAGGACGATGACAATCGAGGTCGTCGCCACCGACTGGAAATGGCTGTTCCTCTATCCCGAACAGGGGATCGCGACGATCAACCGGCTGGTCGTGCCGGTCGGCACGCCGGTGAAGTTCCGGATCACCTCGGCGGGCGTCATGAACAGCTTCTTCGTGCCGCAGCTGGGCAGCCAGATCTACGCCATGTCGGGCATGGACTCGACGCTTCACCTGCGCGCCGACAAGGCCGGGCGCTATCGCGGGCTGTCGGCGCATTATAGCGGGGAGGGCTTTGCCGATATGAACTTCTTCGTCGATGCGGTGCCGCAGGCGAGCTTCGACCGCTTCGTCGCGACCGCCAAGGGCGGACAGGGCAAGACGCTCGACTGGAACGAGTTCGTCGCGATGGCGCACCCCAGCCGCAACGTCCGCC
>Ga0302349_1002363_pt1 | contig 12181 bp, 9 predicted proteins | sample PhyAR1_FD_202176 | JGI IMG/M metagenome (GOLD analysis project Ga0302349, IMG submission 202176) | Leaf surface microbial communities from alfalfa plants in UC Gill Tract Community Farm, Albany, California, United States - DLSL A.R1... | ecosystem: Host-associated > Plants > Phyllosphere >...
CGACCGAGGTTGCCGCTCAGCACTTTGGTGCCGCCGTGATGCGAGAAAGGTTTGTCGATAGACGCGATCACGTCGGCGTCAAGCGACGCGCTGGCCCCTTCGCGCCAGTCCAGCTCGCCATTATTCAGCCACGGCTCCAGGGTGTAACGCGACAACCCAAAACCCGCCACGGTATTGACGTCTTCATGCAGCAGGCCGCCTTTCAGCAGTTCGCGCATCAGCACCGGCACGCCGCCGGACGCCTGGAAATGGTTGATATCTGCCGGGCCATTCGGGTACAGGCGCGCCATCAGGGGGACGACTTCCGACAGCTCAGAGAAGTCATCCCAGTTAATGATGATGCCCGCCGCCCGCGCCATCGCCACCAGATGCATGGTGTGGTTGGTGGAACCGCCCGTTGCCAGCAGCGCCACAATCCCGTTAACCACGACTTTCTCATCGACCATTTTACCGAGCGGCATCCATTCGTTGCCGTTACCGGTGAGGCGGGTAACCTGGCGCGCCGCAGCGACAGTCAATGCTTCACGCAACGGTGCGTCCGGGTGCACAAAAGACGAGCCCGGCAACTGCATCCCCATAAATTCCACCACCATCTGGTTGGTGTTGGCGGTACCGTAAAAGGTACAGGTACCCGGCGCATGGTAAGACGCCGCTTCGGATTCCAGCAGCGCCTGGCGATCCACTTTGCCTTCAGCGTAGAGCTGGCGAATGCGGACTTTTTCTTTATTCGGCAGGCCGCTGGCCATCGGGCCGGACGGTACAAAAATCGCGGGCAGATGACCAAAAGACAGGGCCGCCATCGCAAGGCCCGGGACGATTTTATCGCACACGCCTAAATAGAGTGCGCCATCAAACATGTTGTGCGAGAGGCCGACGGCTGCGGACATAGCGATCACTTCACGACTTAACAGCGACAGTTCCATCCCATCCTGACCCTGCGTAACGCCGTCACACATTGCCGGAACGCCGCCCGCAACCTGCCCCACCGCGCTTACTGAGTGCAGGGCTTTACGAATGATTGCCGGGTAATGTTCATACGGCTGGTGGGCGGAGAGCATGTCGTTATAGGAGGTAATAATCGCGATATTGTTACGCAGCATGCTTTTCAGTGAGGCTTTATCTTCCGGCTGGCAGGCGGCAAAACCGTGCGCCAGGTTGCCGCAGGCGAGAGATGAGCGATGTACCGTTTCGCTCTTCGCCTGTTCGATACGTGCGAGATAGGCGGTGCGGGTGTCACGCGAACGTTCACTAATACGTTTTGTTACCCGTAACATTATTGAGTTCATAAAGGCTCCTGATATTTATCTGTCCGGGCCGGTAACATCATGTGAATTTGTAACTGGTCTTACACACACTGAAGCCGCAGCCCTGGGGCAAAATCGCTTCAGCCAGTGTAATAAAAAAAGCCCCGCTGGTGAATCCAGTCGGGGCTTAAAAGCTGAAAAAATGTACGGGGTTCTGCGTTAGATCATGTTACCGGTAAAATAACGCATTTCCGGCCACATCACCATTACTCAAATTCGTTCCAGGAACGACCATCGCGGGTGATCATCGCAACGGATGCAACCGGTCCCCAGGTGCCTGCCTGATATGGTTTCGGCGCGTCGTTGTCCATTGCCCAGGCTTCGGTGATGGAGTCGACCCATTTCCAGGCTTCTTCCACTTCATCGCGGCGCACGAACAGGGCCTGGATACCACGCATGGTTTCCAGCAGCAGGCGCTCATAAGCGTCCGCCAGATGCGTCTCGTTAAAGGTTTCGGAGTAGCTCAGATCGAGTTTGGTGGTTTGCAGGTTGTGCTTGTGATCCAGCCCCGGCACTTTATTGAGGATCTGAATATCCACGCCCTCATCCGGCTGCAAACGAATAGTCAGCTTGTTCTGCGGCAGATCCTGCCAGGACTCTTTGAACAGGTTAAGCTGCGGGGTTTTGAAATAGACCACAACTTCAGAGCATTTCGCCGGCAGACGTTTGCCGGTGCGCAGATAGAACGGTACACCCGCCCAGCGCCAGTCGTCGATGTCCACGCGGATCGCCACGAAGGTTTCGGTGCTGCTGGATTTATTCGCGCCCTCTTCTTCCAGGTAGCCCGGCACTTTTTTGCCCTGCGCAAAACCGGCGGTGTACTGCCCGCGCACGGTTTTCTCGCGCACGTTTGAGCGGTCGATGCGGCGCAGAGATTTCAGCACTTTTACTTTCGCATCGCGGATGCTGTCAGCGGAGAGATCGGACGGCGGCGACATCGCAATCATGCACAGGATTTGCAGCAGGTGGTTCTGGATCATGTCGCGCATCTGCCCGGCCTGGTCGAAGTAACCCCAGCGCCCTTCAATGCCCACCTCTTCCGCCACGGTGATTTCCACGTGATCGATAGCGCGATTATCCCAGTTATTCACAAACAGGGAGTTGGCAAAACGCAGCGCCAGCAGGTTCAGCACCGTTTCTTTACCGAGGTAGTGGTCGATACGGTAAACCTGGCACTCTTCAAAATACTGGCCGACCTGGTCGTTGATTTCACGCGAGGTGTCAAGAGAGGTGCCGAGCGGTTTTTCCATGACCACGCGTGCTGGTTTGGCGTTAAGCTTCGCTTCGCCCAGTCCCTTGCAAATCGCGCCGAAGGTGCTTGGCGGCATGGCGAAATAGTTAATAGTGACGCGGTTTTTCTGATCCAGCATGTCGCCCAGGCGCTTAAACGCTTTGGTGTCATTGACGTCAAGATTGCAGAAATCGAGGCGTCCGCTCAGCGTGTCCCAGAGACTTTCATCGATCTTCTCTTTCATGAAGGTTTCGAGCGCTTCGCGTACAATTTTGGTATACGCCTCTTTATCCCAGTCAGCACGTCCGACGCCAAGGATACGGGTATCCGGGTGGATCTGACCTGCTTTTTCCAGTTGATACAGGGAAGGCAGCAATTTTCGACGTGCGAGGTCGCCTTTCGCGCCGAAAATGACCAGGTCACAGGCCTGGGCTGTTTGCGTTACCGCCATGTCATTCTCCTCAATTGTCTATCCTGGTGCTTATGCCAGGCGTCATTGTAATTTTATTACGGTGCACTGTACTGCTTTTACGGAATTACCGAAACCGTTACCTTTGTCAGAGCGTGCGCTTGCGTTAAATCTGATGCACTTAAGGATAATCGCCCTGAAAACTCAGGGGTTTTGCCCAGGAAGTTTGTCGCTAAAATCCGACTCTGATCATGTAATGAAAAAAAACAACAAAATTCCTTGTTGTTATTCCCCTTTCATCAAAGCGCAGGGGTAATATCGGCTAAAACGCATCGCGGTTTCCTGTTGCTGAAACCGATTTTAGCTATGAGCGCCCCATCAAACATGAATATGCTGGAAAAAATCCAGTCTCAACTGGAACACCTTAGCAAATCAGAACGTAAAGTCGCGGAGATTATCCTCGCCTCCCCCGATCGGGCAATCCATTGCAGCATTGCCACGCTGGCCCTCGACGCAGGCGTCAGTGAACCCACGGTCAACCGGTTCTGTCGCAGCCTCGATACGCGAGGATTCCCTGATTTTAAGCTACATCTGGCGCAAAGTCTGGCGAATGGCACACCTTATGTTAATCGCAACGTTGATGAAGATGACAGCGTTGAAGCCTATACCGGCAAAATTTTTGAGTCTGCAATGGCCACGCTCGATCACGTCAGGCAGTCGCTGGATATGTCAGCGGTCAACCGCGCGGTGGATTTACTGACCCAGGCAAAGAAAATTGCCTTTTTCGGGCTGGGTTCGTCCGCAGCAGTCGCCCACGACGCGATGAACAAATTCTTCCGCTTCAATGTGCCGGTGGTTTACACCGACGATATCGTTTTGCAACGTATGAGCTGTATGAATTGCAGCGAAGATGACGTGGTCGTTCTGATTTCGCACACCGGTCGCACCAAGAGTCAGGTTGAGCTGGCACAACTGGCGCGTGAAAGCGACGCATTAGTGATCGCCATTACCTCAGCAGGTACGCCGCTGGCGCGGGAAGCCACCCTTGCCATCACACTTGACGTACCGGAAGATACTGACATTTATATGCCCATGGTTTCGCGGCTGGCGCAGTTGACGGTCATTGATGTGCTGGCAACGGGTTTTACCCTGCGTCGGGGCACAAAATTCAGAGATAACTTGAAGCGAGTCAAAGAAGCACTCAAAGAATCGCGCTTTGATAAGGAGCTCCAAATTCGGGGCGAAGATATTAAAAGTTAATAACAAAGTTGTAACTTATTACCTCATTCGGTTAAGTTCTTTATTTGCCGTTCCGACGCAGCGAACGACCGAATTCATGTTCACGCAACACCTGGTTGTATCAGTTAACGGAGTAATACATGTCCAGAAGGCTTCGCAGAACCAAAATCGTAACCACCCTGGGTCCGGCCACCGACCGCGATAACAATCTTGAGAAAATTATTGCTGCTGGCGCTAACGTGGTTCGTATGAATTTCTCCCACGGCACACCCGAAGATCACAAATTACGTGCCGATAAAGTGCGCGAAATTGCGGCAAAACTGGGACGTCATGTTGCGATTCTGGGTGACTTACAGGGCCCTAAAATCCGTGTTTCTACCTTCAAAGAAGGCAAAGTTTTCCTCAACATCGGCGATAAATTCCTGCTGGACGCAAATCTGGGCAAAGGTGAAGGCGATAAAGAACGCGTCGGTATTGACTACAAAGGTTTGCCTGCCGATGTCGTGCCGGGCGATATCCTGCTGCTCGATGATGGTCGCGTGCAGCTCAAAGTCCTCGAAGTTCAGGGCATGAAAGTGTTCACCGAAGTGACCGTTGGTGGGCCGCTGTCGAACAATAAAGGCATCAACAAACTGGGCGGTGGCTTATCTGCCGAAGCGCTGACCGATAAAGACAAAGCCGACATTCTGACCGCCGCACAAATCGGCGTGGATTACCTGGCCGTCTCCTTCCCGCGCTGCGGCGAAGATCTTAACTATGCCCGCCGTCTGGCGCGCGATGCCGGTTGTGATGCCAAAATCGTTGCCAAAGTAGAGCGTGCGGAAGCCGTGTGCAGCCAGGATGCGATGGATGACGTAATTCTGGCGTCTGACGTGGTCATGGTCGCGCGTGGCGATCTGGGCGTTGAAATCGGTGACCCGGAACTGGTTGGGATCCAGAAGGCGCTGATCCGCCGCGCCCGTCAGCTAAACCGTGCGGTGATCACCGCCACCCAAATGATGGAATCGATGATCACCAACCCAATGCCGACCCGCGCCGAAGTCATGGACGTGGCAAACGCCGTGCTGGATGGTACCGATGCGGTGATGCTCTCTGCGGAAACGGCAGCAGGCCAGTACCCGGCTGAAACCGTTGCGGCCATGGCGCGCGTCTGTCTGGGTGCGGAAAAGATCCCAAGCATCAACGTGTCCAAGCACCGTCTGGACATTCAGTTTGATAACGTGGAAGAAGCGATTGCGATGTCTGCAATGTATGCCGCGAACCACTTGAAAGGCGTGACGGCGATTATCAGCATGACCGAATCGGGCCGCACTGCGCTGATGACCTCCCGTATCTCCTCTGGCCTGCCGATTTTCGCCATGTCCCGTCATGAACGCACGCTGAACCTGACGGCGCTGTATCGTGGCGTTACGCCGGTACATTTCGACAGTCATTCCGATGGTGTTGTGGCGGCTAACGAAGCGGTAAACCTGCTGCGCGATAAAGGTTATCTGGTGTCTGGCGATCTGGTGATTGTGACTCAGGGCGATGTGATGAGTACCGTGGGCACTACCAATACCACGCGTATTTTGACCGTCGAGTAATCCCTTCCGTTTTGCCCGGCAGCGCAAGGTTGCCGGGCAAATTCAACGCTTTTTACTTCTTCGGGAACAACTCTTTACGCTTGTACGGCTCTTTATCACCCGGTTTGCGGGTTTTAAGCAGCTTTAAAATCCAGGTGTACTGCTCGGGACGCGGGCGCACAAAAATCTCCACTTCTTCATTCATGCGACGGGCGATGGTGTTGTCATCCGCGGTCATCAGATCGTCCATCGGCGGGCGCACCTGAATGGTCAGACGATGCGTGCGACTGTCATACACCGGAAACAGCGGCACCACGCGCGCGCGGCAGACTTTCATCAGTCGGCCAATCGCCGGAAGGGTGGCTTTGTAAGTCGTAAAGAAATCGACAAATTCGCTGTGCTCCGCGCCATGATCCTGGTCGGGCAAATAATACCCCCAGTAGCCCTGACGCACGGACTGAATAAAAGGTTTAATGCCGTCATTACGCGCGTGTAAACGTCCCCCAAAACGGCGGCGGACGGTATTCCAGACGTAATCGAAAACTTTGTTGCCCTGGTTATGAAACATCGCTGCCATGGGCTGTCCCTGAGAAGCCATCAGCATTGCCGGAATATCGACCGCCCAGCCATGTGGCACGAGGAAAATGACTTTCTCATTGTTGGCGCGCATTTCATCGATGATCTCCTGCCCTTGCCACTCTATGCGCGGCAGGACTTTTTCAGGACCGCGTATCGCCAGCTCAGCCATCAGCACCATCGCCTGTGGCGCAGTAGCAAACATTTCGTCAACGATCGCTTCACGCTCTGCATCGCTCTTATCGGCAAAACAGTAAAGCAGGTTAATTTGTGCACGACGTCGTGCGCTTTTACCTAACCGTCCGCCAAAGCGTCCGAGTTTCGCCAGCAGAGGATCGCGCACGGAAGGTGGGATCATCGCCACGCCAGCAAATGCCAGCACCCCGAGCCATGCGCCCCAGTAGCGCGGATAAAGAAACTCCGTCTCGAATTCGGGGAGGTATTCGTTGTTATTTTTTTTTGGTTCCATGCATCGTCCAGGGCTGCAAAAAAGATAATGGATTAGTGTAGCGAGGCACGGGGATGTGCACAAAAGAAAAAGCCGATGCTGATTCAGCACCGGCTTTAATCGCATGCTTCTTAATCGAACCGAAGCTGCGGCAGGACTTCTTTCACCTGCGCCAGGTAATCGCGGCGATCCGAACCGGTCAGCCCTTCTGTTCTTGGCAGCTTCGCCGTCAGAGGGTTAACCGCCTGCTGGTTGATCCACACTTCATAGTGCAGATGCGGGCCCGTGGAGCGCCCGGTATTGCCGGAGAGTGCAATACGATCGCCACGTTTAACTTTCTGACCCGGCTTCACTAACAGCTTACGCAGGTGCATGTAACGGGTGGTATAAGTACGACCGTGACGAACCGCTACGTAGTAACCTGCAGCGCCGCTACGTTTCGCCATGACCACTTCACCATCACCGACGGAAAGTACCGGTGTGCCCTGCGGCATCGCGAAATCGACGCCTTTATGCGGCGCAACGCGTCCGGTCACCGGATTCAGGCGACGCGGATTGAAGTTTGATGAGACGCGGAACTGTTTGGAGGTCGGGAAACGCATAAAGCCTTTCGCCAGCCCGGTGCCGTTACGATCGTAAAACTTGCCGTCTTCCGCGCGGATAGCGTAGTAGTCTTTGCCGTCTGAACGTAAACGTACGCCCAGCAACTGGCTCTGTTCGCGCTTGCCGTCGAGCATTTCACGGGACATCAGCACCGAGAATTCATCGCCTTTTTTCAGCTTGCGGAAATCCATCTGCCACTGCATAGCCTTGATCACCGCGCTGACTTCGGCGCTGGTTAACCCGGCTTCTTTGGCGCTGGAAACGAAACTGCCGCCCACGGTGCCTTTCATCATGGCATTGACCCAGTCACCTTTCTGGATTTCGCTGCTCATTTTGAAGCCGTTATCAACGCGGTCATAGGTACGGGTTTCACGGCGCGACATTTCCCATGTCATGCGCTGCAATTCGCCTGAATCGGTTAAGGTCCAGGAAATCTGCTGACCGATTTTGAGATTGCGCAGCTCTTTATCGGCAGAAGCGAGCTGGCTGATATCGCCCATATCGATGCCGTACTGATTCAGAATGCTGCTTAAGGTATCGCCGGTGGAAACCACATATTCGTGGACGCCGGTTTCATTGGCTGTTTTGTCATCCAGCTCATCCTGCGGAATGTCTTCCACTTCGTCTGGCATAGCCTGATCGATAGGTTCACTGGCTTCGGGCAATAAAGAACGGATTTCATTCTTTTCCAGTTCGATCGTTTTAACAATGGGGGCTGTTTCGGGGTGGTAAACATAGGGTCGCCAGACGGCGACCGCTAATGTGAGAACAGTAAGCGACCCCAGCATGACGCGATGGGGTCGTGGCAGGTTATTAAATGCCAGGCTAACCGCACGAGCTATCTGTTGCACGTATTCACTTCCTCGTTAATCTCCTTTCAGGCAGCTCGAATACTGGTTTGCGAGTTGAGTAAGGAACTGCGGATAGCTCTCTTTGCTCAACTTGATACTGGTTCCTAACGGATCCAGCGTGCCCATGCGAACCTGGGTGCCTCTCGCAACAGCTTCAACGACGGCCGGCCTGAATTGTGGCTCAGCAAAAACGCAGGTTGCTTTTTGCTCAACCAACTGTGTTCTGATTTCATGTAAACGCTGCGCACCAGGTTGAATCTCAGGGTTAACGGTGAAATGGCCGAGCGGAGTCAGACCGTAGTGTTTTTCGTAATAGCCATAGGCGTCATGAAAAACGAAATATCCTTTACCCTTGAGCGGTGCCAGCTCGTTACCTACCTGAGCATCGGTTTTGGCCAGACTGGCCTCGAAATCTTTCAGGTTGGCGTCAAGTTTGGCTCGACTTTGGGGCATAACTTCTACTAATTTTTGATGGATTGCAACCGCGGTCAGGCGCGCCACTTCTGGCGAAAGCCAAATGTGCATGTTGTAGTCGCCGTGATGGTGATGAGCGTCACCATTTTCATGATCGTGATCGTGATCGTCGTGCTCATCTTCGTCGTGTTCCGCGCCTTTCATCAGTAACGGCTTCACGCCAGGAAGCGTAGCCATGATGACCTGTTTCTGTTCCGGGAGCGTGGAGACGGCCTTTTGCATGAACGCTTCCATATCCGGTCCAATCCAGACCACTAAGTCCGCGCTTTTTAAGCGTTTTACATCGGACGGGCGCAATGCGTAATCATGCTCAGAAGCCCCATCGGGCAGTAATACTTCTGTCGTAGTGACACCATCAGTAAGGGCCGATGCAATGAAGCCGACAGGCTTTAAAGAAGCGACTACAGCAGCGTTAGCACCGGTCATGGCGCTACCCCATAATGCAGCGGAAAGTGCTGCGCAAAGAAGCGTATTTTTATGTAACATAATGCAACTTATCATCGTAATGGATAGGTGAAATGTGATAATATAACATTTCATCACTTGTGCAAGCCCTTAAACGCTATGACAAATTTAGTTTCACTGGAAAAAGTATCGGTCTCCTTCGGGCAACGCCGCGTCCTGTCTGACATTTCGCTTGAACTGAAGCCCGGAAAAATTTTAACGCTGCTTGGGCCAAACGGTGCCGGGAAATCCACGCTGGTGCGCGTGGTATTAGGCCTGGTAGCTGCGGATTCCGGCACAATCAAGCGTGACCGTCAGTTGCGTATTGGCTATGTGCCGCAAAAAATTCATCTTGATGCCACGCTGCCTTTGACGGTCAGCCGCTTTATGCGCCTGCGTCCGGGCACGCGTAAAGAGGATATTTTGCCTGCGCTCAAACGCGTTCAGGCAGGACATCTTATTGATGCCCCTATGCAAAAACTCTCCGGCGGTGAAACGCAGCGCGTTCTGCTGGCCCGCGCCCTGCTCAATCGCCCGCAACTGCTGGTGCTGGATGAGCCAACCCAGGGAGTGGATGTGAACGGACAGGTTGCGCTTTACGATCTGATCGACCAGTTGCGGCGTGAACTCGACTGCGCGGTGCTGATGGTGTCACACGATCTGCACCTGGTGATGGCAAAAACCGATGAAGTGCTTTGCCTGAATCACCATATTTGCTGCTCCGGCACGCCGGAAGTGGTGTCCATGCACCCGGAATTTATTTCGATGTTTGGCCCACGCGGTGCGGAACAACTTGGTATTTATCGTCATAACCATAATCATCGCCATGATTTACAGGGCCGTATCGTTTTACGCCGGGGAAATGGACACTCATGATTGAATTATTACTGCCCGGCTGGCTGGCCGGTATTATGCTGGCCTGCGCGGCTGGCCCGTTGGGTTCGTTCGTTGTCTGGCGTCGGATGTCCTATTTTGGCGATACGCTGGCACATGCTTCACTGTTAGGCGTGGCATTTGGTCTGCTGCTGGATGTGAATCCGTTTTATGCGGTGATCGTCGTGACGCTGCTTCTCGCCGCCGGTCTTGTCTGGCTGGAAAAACGCCCTCACCTCGCCATTGATACCCTGCTTGGGATCATGGCGCACAGCGCGCTGTCGCTGGGTCTGGTGGTAGTCAGTCTGATGTCCAACATCCGTGTCGATCTGATGGCCTATCTGTTTGGCGATCTGCTGGCGGTAACGCCGGAAGATTTAGTTTCTATCGCTATTGGTGTGGCGCTGGTCATTTCTATTTTGCTCTGGCAGTGGCGCAATTTGCTCTCTATGACCATCAGCCCGGACCTGGCGTTTGTGGATGGGGTGAAGTTGCAGCGCGTTAAACTGCTGCTGATGCTGGTTACGGCGTTAACCATTGGCGTGGCGATGAAGTTTGTTGGCGCGTTGATTATCACATCATTGCTGATTATCCCGGCCGCTACTGCCCGTCGCTTCGCCCGTACACCTGAACAGATGGCGGGGATTGCAGTCGGTATCGGCGCGATTGCCGTGACCGGCGGATTAACGTTTTCGGCGTTTTATGACACGCCCGCCGGACCGTCGGTGGTGCTGTGCGCGGCTGCGCTGTTTATTCTGAGTATGATGAAGAAGGCGGCGACCTAATACCACCCTCACCCTGACCCTCTCCCTGAAGGAGAGGGGACAGATCGAGCACGCACTGGCCTTTTCCCCCTCTCCCTCGGGGAGAGGGACGGGGTGAGGGGTAACACTTAAGGCATCGCGGGCGGCGTGATCCCGAAGTGATCCCAGGCCCTTACCGTTGCCATGCGTCCACGCGGGGTACGTTGTAAAAAGCCCTGCTGGATCAGATAAGGCTCCAGCACATCCTCAATGGTTTCACGCTCTTCGCCGATGGCAGCCGCCAGGTTATCCAGCCCAACCGGGCCACCAAAGAATTTATCAATGACCGCCAGCAGCAGCTTACGATCCATATAGTCAAACCCTTGCGCATCCACGTTAAGCATATCCAGCGCCTGTGCCGCGATATCCAGTGAGATAGTGCCGTCATGCTTCACGTCGGCAAAATCACGCACGCGGCGAAGCAGGCGATTAGCGATACGCGGCGTACCGCGCGAGCGTTTGGCGACTTCATATGCGCCCTCTTCGCTCATCTCAAGGCCCATAAAACGGGCGCTGCGGCCAACGATATGCTGCAAATCCGCCACCTGATAAAATTCCAGGCGCTGCACTATGCCAAAGCGGTCACGAAGTGGTGAGGTTAATGACCCCGCACGCGTGGTCGCGCCGATAAGCGTAAACGGCGGCAAATCGATTTTAATTGAGCGCGCTGCCGGCCCTTCACCAATCATAATGTCGAGCTGGTAATCTTCCATTGCCGGATAGAGCACTTCTTCCACCACGGGCGACAGGCGGTGGATTTCATCAATAAACAGCACGTCGTGCGGTTCAAGGTTGGTGAGCATGGCGGCCAGATCGCCTGCTTTTTCGAGTACCGGACCAGAAGTGGTACGCAGATTAACGCCCATTTCATTCGCAACGATATTCGCCAGGGTAGTTTTACCGAGACCAGGCGGGCCGAAAATCAACAGGTGATCGAGCGCGTCGCCACGCAGTTTGGCGGCCTGGATAAAGATTTCCATTTGAGAGCGCACCTGCGGCTGCCCGATGTACTCATCCAGTAATTTCGGGCGAATAGCCCGATCCACCACATCATCGGGCATGACGCTTTCAGCCGAGACGAGACGGTCTGCTTCAATCATCCTTTACCTCACATCGCCGCGCGAAGCGCTTCACGGATTAGGGTTTCACTGCTGGCATCCGGACGGGCGATTTTGCTGATCATCCGGCTGGCTTCCTGAGGTTTATAGCCCAGCGCCACCAGCGCGGCAACCGCTTCCTGCTCGGCATCGTCGGTCGCCTGACTTGCCGGGGAGGTCAACACCAGATCGGCGGCTGGCGTAAACAGATCGCCATGCAGACCTTTAAAGCGGTCTTTCATCTCAACAATCAGGCGCTCAGCGGTT
>Ga0302349_1002364_pt1 | contig 12181 bp, 8 predicted proteins | sample PhyAR1_FD_202176 | JGI IMG/M metagenome (GOLD analysis project Ga0302349, IMG submission 202176) | Leaf surface microbial communities from alfalfa plants in UC Gill Tract Community Farm, Albany, California, United States - DLSL A.R1... | ecosystem: Host-associated > Plants > Phyllosphere >...
GCCGATCGCCGGACTGGTCGGGGCGACCGTCAGCGTGCCGGTGCTCATCGCCCTGCTCGTCTGCCTCATCCCGACCACCATCGGGGCGCTGCTCTCGGCGATCGGCATCGCGGGCATGGACCGGCTCGTGCAGCACAACGTCCTGGCGATGTCCGGACGCGCGGTCGAGGCCGCCGGCGACATCACGACGCTGTTGCTCGACAAGACCGGCACGATCACGTACGGCAACCGCCAGGCCTCACGCGTGGTGCCCGTCCCGGGCGTCACCGTCGCGACGCTGATGGAGGCCGCAGCCCTGTCGAGCGCCGCGGACAGCACCCCCGAGGGTCGCTCCATCGTCACGCTCGCCGAGCAGGACGGCATCACGCCCGGCAACCCGGCGGGTGCGGTCGAGGTGCCCTTCACGGCGCAGACCCGCATGTCCGGGCTCGACCTGGCCGACGGATCGCAGATCCGCAAGGGTGCGGCCGCCGCCGTGCTCGCCTGGGCGGGCTCCACCGACGCCGCCGTCGTCGCCGCGATCGACACCGCGGTCGCCGAGATCTCCGACCAGGGCGGCACGCCGCTCGTCGTCGGGCGCCGCTCGGCCTCGGGTGCGGTCGCCCTGCTCGGCGTCGTGCACCTGAAGGACGTCGTGAAGGACGGCATGGCCGAGCGCTTCGCGGAGCTCCGGAGCATGGGTATCCGCACGGTGATGATCACCGGCGACAACCCCCGCACCGCCGCCGCGATCGCTGCCGAGGCCGGCGTCGACGACTTCCTCGCCGAGGCCACGCCGGAGGACAAGCTCGCCTACATCCGGAAGGAGCAGGAGGGCGGGAACCTCGTCGCGATGACCGGTGACGGCACGAACGACGCCCCGGCTCTTGCGCAGGCCGACGTCGGCGTCGCGATGAACACCGGCACCACCGCTGCGAAGGAGGCCGGCAACATGGTCGACCTCGACTCCGACCCGACGAAGCTCATCGACGTCGTCCGGATCGGCAAGCAGCTGCTCATCACCCGCGGGGCGCTCACCACGTTCTCGATCGCCAACGACGTCGCGAAGTACTTCGCGATCATCCCGGCGATGTTCCAGGCGGCGTTCCCGGGCCTGGCGGCGCTGAACGTCATGGGGCTGCACAGTCCGGCGTCGGCGATCCTGTCGGCCGTCGTGTTCAACGCGCTCGTCATCGTGGCGCTCATTCCGCTGTCCCTGCGCGGCGTGCAGTACCGCGCCGCCTCGGCATCGTCCGTCCTCGGACGCAACCTGCTCGTCTACGGGCTCGGCGGCGTCCTCGTCCCCTTCATCGGCATCAAGGCGATCGACCTCGTGGTCGGTCTCATCCCGGGGTTCTAGACCATGGCTTCCTCATCACGTTCCTTCTTCCGCTCCACCGGTGTGGCCGTCCGCCTCACCCTGCTCGCCACCGTCGTGCTCGGCGTCGCCTACCCGCTCGCGGTGTGGGGCGTCGGCCAGGCGGCGTTCCACGACCAGGCGAACGGATCGATGGTCACCGACTCCTCCGGCACGGTCGTCGGCTCGTCGCTCATCGGGCAGTCCTTCACGGGCGACGGCGACCAGGCCGACCGCTGGTTCCAATCGCGTCCGAGCGCCGCGGGCGAGGACGGCTACGACGCGAACGCCTCGTCCGGCTCGAACCTGGGGCCGAACAACCCCGACCTGCTGCAGAGCATCGAGGAGCGCCGTGCCGCGGTGGCGAAGGCCGACGGGGTCCCGGTGTCGCAGGTACCGGCGGACGCGGTGACGGCTTCGGGGTCCGGCCTCGACCCGGACATCAGCCCGGAGTACGCGCTGCAGCAGGTGTCGCGGGTGGCCGACGCCCGTGGGCTGTCCGAGTCGACGGTCCGCACGCTCGTCGAGCAGCACACCGAGTCGCGGCAGGCCGGGTTCCTCGGCGAGCCGGTCGTGAACGTGCTCGAGCTCAACCTGGCGCTCGCCGCCGCACGCTGACGCCGGCGCTCCCGGCGGCCGCGTCGTGCCGCTCGTGCCGCCGCGCCGGGTCGCCGGGTCGAACCACGAATCCGACGTCGAACCAGGCGCTGCACCTGGTTCGACGTCGGGAACGTGGTTCGACACCCACCGCGACACCCACCGCGACACCGCCGCGACACCGGCACACCACCACGACACCAGCAACGACAAGCGAGAGGATGAGCACGTGAAGCGCGGGAAACTCCGGGTGCTGCTCGGCGCCGCTCCGGGTGTCGGCAAGACCTACACGATGCTCGAGGAGGGCCACCGGCTCCGTGCCGAGGGCCGCGACGTCGTGGTCGCCGTCGTCGAGACCCACGAGCGCGCCGCCACCGCAGCCCTGGTCGACGGCCTCGAACTCGTCCCCCGCCGGCTCGTCGAGCACCGCGGGGTCGCGCTCGACGACATGGACCTCGACGCGGTCGTCGCCCGGGCCCCCGAAGTCGCCCTCGTCGACGAACTCGCGCACACGAACGCCCCGGGCAGCCCGAACGACAAGCGCTGGCAGGACGTCGAGGTGCTCCTCGCCGCGGGCATCAGCGTCATCTCGACGGTGAACATCCAGCACATGCAGTCCCTCGGCGACGTCGTCCGCGAGATCACCGGCACGGTGCAGCGCGAGACCGTCCCCGACGCCGTGGTCCGCGCCGCCGACCAGATCGAGGTCGTCGACCTGTCCCCGGCGTCCCTGCGCGAACGGCTCTCCGACGGGCTCGTGTACCCGGCCGCCCGCATCGACGCCGCGCTCTCGAACTACTTCCGGCTCGGGAACCTCACCGCCCTGCGCGAGATCGCCCTGCTCTGGCTCGCCGACGAGGTCGACGACGCACTCAAGGCCTACCGGGCCGAGCACGGCATCGACCACCGGTGGGAGACCCGCGAGCGCGTGCTCGTCGCGCTCACCGGCGGGCCCGAGGGTGAGACCCTGCTGCGCCGCGGTGCCCGGATCGCGGCCCGGAGCGCCGGCGGCGAGCTCGCCGCCGTGCACGTGACGACGAACGACGGGCTCCGCGAACGGCATCCCGGTGCGCTCGGCACGCAGCGCACCCTGCTCGAGCAGCTCGGCGGCACCTACCACCAGGTCGTCGGCGACGACGTGCCGTCGACCCTCGTGCGGTTCGCGAAGTCGATCGACGCGACCCAGATCGTGATCGGCGTCAGCCGTCGGAGCCGCCTCGCCGCGGCACTGACCGGGCCGGGGATCGGCAACACCGTGGTCCGCGAGTCCGGTGACATCGACGTGCACGTCGTCACGCACGAGCGCGCTGGCGGCGGCTTCGCCCTGCCGAAGCTCGGCGGGAGCCTGTCGCGTGGGCGGATCGCCGCGGCGTTCGCCGTCTCGCTGCTGCTCGGCCCGCTGCTGACCTGGCTGCTGTCGCTCGGCAGCGATCCCGACTCGATCACGGTCGACGTGCTGTCCTACCAGCTGCTCGTGCTCGTGGTCGCGCTGATCGGGGGGATGTGGCCGGCGGTCTTCACCGCGGTGCTGTCCGGGCTGAGCCTCGACTACTTCTTCGTGCAACCCCTCTACATGGTCACCGTCCAGCAGCCCTGGCACCTCGTGGCGCTCGTGATGTACGTCATCAGCGCCGTGCTGGTCAGCTTCGTGGTCGACCGGTCGGCCCGTCGCAGCCGCGCGGCGCGTCGGGCTGCCGCCGAGTCCGGACTGCTCGTCGGCATCGCCGGCAGCGTGCTCCGCGGCGACGACGCCCTGCAGGCCCTGCTCGACCGCACCCGCGAGGCGTTCGGCTTCACCGGCGTGCGGATCCGGCAGGGCGACGAGGTGCCGGCCACGTCGGGGACGTTCGGCGAGGCGCCGGACGCGACCACGAGCCTCCCGTCCGGTGCCGTCCTCGAGTTCTCCGGCGCACCCGACGACCCGACCCAGCGCCGACTGCTGCGCGTCGTCGAGCAGCAGCTCGACGCCGCCGTCGAGCACCGTCGCCTCACGCGCACGGCGGTCGACGCCGAACGGATCGCCGCCGCCGACCGCGTGCGGAGCGCGATCCTCGCGGCCGTCGGCCACGACGTGCGCCGCCCGATCGCGGCGGCCTCCGCCGCCGTGCAGACGCTCCGCGCGTCCGACATCGAGCTGTCGGCACCCGACCGGGAGGCACTGCTCGCCACCGCCGACGAGAGCCTCCGTCAGCTGGCGGTGCTGCTGGCCGACCTGCTCGACGTCAGCCGGGTCCAGGCCGGTGTGCTCGCCGTCACCCCGCTGCCCACCGCGCTCGAGACGGTCGTCGCCCCCGCGCTCGACGAGCTCGAACTCGGCCCGGACGACGTCGACCTCGATCTGCCCGCCGACCTGCCGCCCGTCCTCGCCGACCCGGTGCTGCTGCAGCGGGTCGTCGTCAACCTGCTCGCGAACGCGCAGCGGTACGCGCCGGACGGCACCCGTGTCCGGGTCGCGGCGAGCGCCTTCGGCGGTGGGGTCGAGCTCCGTGTGGCCGACCACGGTCCGGGCATCCCCGAAGACCGCCGCGACGAGGTGTTCCAGCCCTTCCAGCGGCTCGGCGACACCGACAACGAGACCGGACTCGGCCTCGGGCTGGCGCTCGCCCGCGGGTTCACCGAGGGCATGGGCGGCACGATCGAGGTCGACGGCACCCCGGGCGGCGGGCTCACCGTCGTCGTGCGGCTGCCGATCGCCGGACACCTGGGAGTGGAGGTCAAGTGAGCACCAAGGTCCTCATCGCCGACGACGACGCGCAGCTCGTCAGAGCCCTGTCCGTCACGCTCGCCGCCCGCGGGTACGACGTCGTCACCGCGCGGGACGGCCGGGCCGCGATCGACGCGGTGATCACCGAGCGCCCGGACATCGTCATGCTCGACCTCGGCATGCCCCGCCTCGACGGCATCGGGGTGCTCGAGGGCATCCGCGCCTGGTCGCAGGTTCCCGTGCTCGTGCTCTCCGGCCGGACCGACTCGTCCGACAAGGTCGACGCGCTCGACGCCGGAGCGGACGACTACGTGACGAAGCCGTTCCAGATGGACGAGCTGCTCGCCCGACTGCGGGCGCTCGGGCGTCGGCAGGCGTCGGCTGCGGCCACTGCTGGTGCCACACCGACCGTGACGATCGGTGACCTCGTCGTGGACCTCGTCGCGAAGCAGGTCACGCCGCCGTCCGGTCCCGCGATCCGGTTGACCCCGACCGAGTGGCGCCTGCTCGAGGTCCTCGTCACGAACCCCGGGCGGCTGATGACCCGCGAGATGCTCCTCACCGAGGTGTGGGGTCCGACGCACGGCAACGACTCGGGGTACCTGCGGCTCTACATGGCGCAGCTGCGGCGGAAGCTCGAGCCCGAGCCGTCGCACCCGCGGTACCTGGTCACCGAGTCGGGCATGGGGTACCGGTTCGACCCGAACGGGGCGTGACGGGCCGTGGCGGGCAGGTGGCGGGAGGCTGTCGTGCCCGTGTCGTGGTGCTGTCGCCCCCGGCGTTCCTAGGCTCGGCACCATGAACGAGATGCGGATCGCCACCCTCCGACGTGAGCGTGGCTGGACCCAGGAACGCCTGGCCGAGACGAGCGGCGTGGCCGTCCGGACCGTGCAACGCCTCGAGGGTGGCAAGGACGCGAGCCTGGAGACCCTGTCGGCGATCGCCCACGCCCTCGAGGTGCCGGTGCGGGAGCTCTTCGCGCAGGACGACCCCGCGGAGCTGGAGCCGGGTGTGCGCGGTCTCGACGAGCGAACGGAGGCGGCGGAGGCGGCGGCAGCGGCGGCGTCGGCGCAACAGGCCGCACGCGACCGGTTCGTGGCCGGCTTCTGGTCGTTCTCGACCGCCGTCGGCGTCGTCTTCGGCGTCGTCACCGTCCTGCTCCTCGTCCTGCACGTGTGGTCCCCGCTGGTGTTCCTGCTCGTCGGGGCGTACTGGGCGGTCCGGCTGCCGGTCGGGCGGTTCCTGCTCGACACCGTGCTGGGTGCGCGGCTCGACCGGCGCTGGCCGCTGTCGTCCGCGACCGACGTGCCGGTCCGTGCCGCGCGCTGAGCCGACGCCGGTGGTCCCTTAGGGGCGTCCAAGGCTGCGCCGACGAACCGCGCACGTGGGGGTCGCACGCTCGGGGACATGACCGAGACGATCCCCGCCGAGCACCCGCGCCTCCTGCCGCCACCGACCCCGGGACCACGTGCCCTCCGCGAGCGCCTGGCGGGGCTCGTCCGCGGTCGTGCCGACGCCGCACGGTGGGAGCGCCCCGCGTTCCTCGGGCTGCTGCTGGTCACCGGCCTGCTCTACCTCGTGAACCTCGGCGTGAACGGCTGGGCGAACGCGTTCTACTCCGCGGCCGTGCAGGCGGGCAGCCAGAGCTGGGAGGCGTTCTTCTACGGCTCCTCCGACGCCGCGAACGCGATCACGGTCGACAAGCCGCCAGCGTTCCTCTGGGTGATCGGCATCTCCGTCCGGCTGTTCGGGCTGAACTCGTGGTCGATCCTCGTGCCGCAGGCGCTCATGGGCGTCGCGTCGGTGGCGGTGCTGTACCGGGTCGTCCGGCGTCGGTTCTCGGCCGGTGCAGCCCTGACGGCAGGTGCGGTCCTCGCGACGACCCCGGTCGCGACCCTGATGTTCCGCTACGACAACCCGGACGCCCTGCTCGTGCTGCTCACCGTCGGGGCGATCGCCCTGACGCTGCGCGGGATCGAGTCCGGGCGGATGCGGTGGGTGGTCTGGGCCGGTGTGCTCGTCGGGCTCGGGTTCCTGACGAAGCAGTTGCAGGCGTTCCTCGTGCTGCCGCCCCTGGTCGGGGTGTACCTCGTCGCGTCACCCCGCCCGGTGCTCCGGCGGGTCGGGCACCTGGTCGCGGCGGCGCTCGCCGTGGTGGTCTCCGCCGGGTGGTGGGTCGCGATCGTCGAACTCGTGCCGGCCTCGGCGCGCCCCTACGTCGGCGGGTCGCAGACGAACAGCTTCCTCGAGCTGACCTTCGGCTACAACGGCCTCGGCCGGGTCACGGGCGACGAGACGGGCAGCGTCGTGCCGGGCGGCACGACCGGTGCGGGGTCGTGGGGCTCGACCGGCCTGACGCGGCTGTTCGGCTCGGAGTTCGGCACGCAGGTGACCTGGCTGCTGCCGACCGCGCTCGTGCTGCTCGTCGTGTCCCTCGTCGCGGTGGGGGTCCGTCGTCGTCGTGACCCGCGGCTCGCGACCGTCCTGGTGCTCGGCGGTTCGCTGCTCGTCACCGGGCTGGTCTTCAGCTTCATGGGCGGCATCTTCCACCCGTACTACACGGTCGCGCTCGCGCCGTACATCGCGGGCCTGGTCGGCATCGGCGCCGGGCTCCTGTGGCAGCGCCGCGCGGTGCTCGCGTGGCGCATCGTCGCCGCCGCGGTCGTCGCGCTCTCCGGGGCGTGGTCGTTCGCGCTGCTGTCCCAGGCGTCGTCCTGGCAGCCGTGGATCCGATGGGTCGTCGTCGGCGCGACCGTTGCCGGGACCGTCCTCGTGCTGCTGCCGCCGCGCGGTCGGGGCCTCGCCGGGGCGACGGTGGCGACCGTGCTCGTCGCGGCGCTGCTCGGGCCGACGGCGTTCTCGGTGCAGACCACCACGGTCGGGCACACGGGGGCGCTCCCGTCGGCCGGGCCGAGCGTCACGACGAGCGGGTCCGGCGGTGGTCGCGGTGGCATGCCCGGTGGTCAGGGCGGACCCGGCGGACAGGGCGCACCAGGTGGTCAGGCAGCGCCCGGTGGTCAGGCAGCGCCCGGCGGAGCACCGGGCAGCCAGACCGGCACCGGGCAGAACACGAGCGGGCAGAACACGAGCGGGCAAAACACGAACGGGCAGAACACGAACGGGCAGGGCGCTGCCGGCCCGGGGACCGCGAGCGGCACCGACGGCGGCGGGAACGCCCGCGGCGGCGGCATGAACCTGCTCGGCGGCTCCACCGAGGTGTCCGACGATGTCGTCGCCGCGCTGTCCGCGGACGCCGACGACCACACCTGGGCCGCCGCGACCGTCGGGTCGAACAGCGCCGCCACGTACCAGCTCGCCACGGGCGACCCCGTGATGGCGATCGGCGGGTACAACGGCACCGACCCGGCCCCGACGCTCGCCGAGTTCCGGACCCTCGTCGCCGCGGGGGAGATCCACTGGTTCATCGGCGGCAGCACGAGCACCAGCGGCAGCGGGAGCGACGCCGCAGCCGAGATCGCCGAGTGGGTCGCCGCACACTACGAGGCGACGACGATCGACGGCGTGACGCTGTACGACCTCACGCCGACGTCCTGAGGGCCGTCCACGGGTCCGCCCCGCCCGTCCTGGCCCGCCCCGGCGCGTCGATGGAGCAGAAGACGTCGAGTGCCCCGGTCACACCCGACGTCTTCTGCTCCACCAAAGGAACGGGAACGGGAACGGGGACGGGCGCGGGCGCGGGGACGGGCGCGGGCGCGGGCGCGGGAACGGGAACGGGCACGGCCACGGGCACGGGCACGAGCAGGTCCGGGCGGTACCGTCGGTCCGTGACGATCGTGAACCGAGCACTCCGCTGGACCGCCTGGATCGTGACCGTGGTGGTGCTGCTCGCGGTGGTGTTCCTCGTGTACGCGAACACCGTCATGCAGGGCACCCGGAGCGCCGCGCTGCAGGTCTGGCGCGACGACCGCGTGGCCGTGCGCGACGCCGGCGACAGCGTCGTGATGACCCCGACGGGCACCGCCGACGGCCGAGGGATCGTCTTCATCCCCGGCGCGAAGGTGGACCCCTACGCCTACATGGCGACCTTCCGGCAGGTCGTGGCGTCGGGCACCACGGTCGTCATCACGAAGCCGACGCTCACCCTCGCGTTCTTCGACACCCGCCCGCTGTCGACCTTCGAGGCGCACGCCCCCGAGGTCACCACCTGGGCGGTCGGCGGGCACTCGCTGGGCGGCGTCCGTGCGTGCCAGCTCGCGCCGGACGCCGACGGGCTGCTGCTGCTCGGCAGCTACTGCGCGGACGACATCGCCCGCTGGTCCGTGGAGGTCCTCAGCCTCTCCGGCTCGCGTGATGGCCTGTCCACGCCGGAGAAGGTCGCCGCCGCTCGCGACGAGCTCCCGTCGACAGCACGGATGGTCGAGATCGAGGGGGCGAACCACGCAGACTTCGGTGCCTACGGCGACCAGCCGGGTGACCGGACGGCGACGATCTCGCGGGATGACGCCCGTCAGCAGATCAGCGCGGCCATCGAGGACTGGGTGCGCCGGCTGGGCTGACGCGACCAGACGACGGACGGGAGGCTCGGTGCCAGCTGGCACCGAGCCTCCCGTCCGTCTCGCGGTCCGCGACCGTCAGTGGATGCGGCCCGCCTCGTGGTCGCGACCGGTCCGGCGGCCCGTCGCACGGGCGACGAAGTACAGCACCACGCCGACGGCCAGCAGGAGCGCCGCGTACAGCCACACCTGCCCGCTCTGCTGCGTGAGCAGCAGGATGCAGGACGCGACGCCGAGCACCGGCACCCACGTCCACACCCGGAAGTGGTCGTGCTCGACCTTGTCCTTCCGCAGCACCAGCACGGCGATGTTCGTGCTGATGAACACGAAGAGCAGCAGGAGCACGACGGTCTCGGCGAGCGTGCCGACGTCGCCGACCAGCGTCAGGAGCATCGCGACGACGGTGGTCGCGACGATGGCGACCCACGGCGTCTTCCGGTTGGGCAGCACCTTGGCGAGCAGGGCCGGCAGGAGCCGCTGCTCGGCCATGCCGTACGTGACGCGGCTCGCCATGATCATCGTGAGGAGCGCGCCGTTCGCGACGGCCACCAGGGCGATGATGCTGAACACCCAGTCGGGGATCGGGACACCGGTGGCCGAGACGACCGCGAGGAGCGGACCGCTCGAGTCGGACAGCTCGGACGCGGGCAGGGCGATCGAGCTCGCGAGCGCGACCAGCACGTAGACGACACCGGCCGTGGCGAGGGCGCCGAAGAGTGCTCGGGGGTAGACGCGGCGGGGCTCGCGGACTTCCTCGGCGATGTTCGCCGAGGTCTCGAAGCCGACGAACGAGTAGTAGGCGACGATCGCGGCGCTCAGGGTGGCGAGCGCGGGGTTCGCCTCGGCGGGGAAGGCACCGATGCGCGAGACGTCGCCGCCGCCGCCGCCGAGCATGACCGCCACCACGACGATCACGATGACCAGGCCGGAGACCTCGATGATCGTCATGACGACGTTGCTCTTGAGCGAGTCGGAGATGCCTCGGGCGTTCAGGCAGGCGATGAGCGCGAGGAACACGATCGCGGTCGGCACCGGCGGCAGGTCGACGAAGGTGCCGAGGTAGTCGCCGGCGAACGCCAGGGACAGCCCGGCGGCGCTCGTGACCCCGGCGGCGAGCATGCTGAACCCGACGAGGAACGACACGATCGGCGTCTTGTACGCCCGCTCGGCGAAGACCGCGGCACCGCCGGCCTTCGGGTACTTCGTCACGAGCTCGGCGTACGAGCCCGCGGTCAGCAGGGCGAGCAGCAGCGCCAGGACCAGCGGTGCCCAGAGCGCACCACCGACGTCCTTCGACAGGGTGCCCATCAGGGCGTAGATGCCCGCCCCGAGCACGTCGCCGAGGATGAAGAGGAACAGGAGCGGGCCGGTGATCGCCTGCTTGAGCTTGGAGCCGGAGCCGCTCTGCGGGGGAGCGGTGGTGTCGCTGGTCATGGTGGTGCCTTCCGTCGCGCCCAGCGTGGCGACGCACGGCTCCCCGGACTCTCGGTTCGTCCGATCCGCGCGGCGACCGACGGCAGCGGCGCCACCGATCCTGCACAGGTGACGACTCCGCGAACTCTCTCCACAGTCGTTCGGCGAGCCTGAGTGCCGGGGCTGGAGCGGTCCTAGACTCGCCTGGAACGATCGCGCACGACCCCTGTGGTCCGCACCGGACCCACCACCCAACCAGTCCACGGAGGATGTCCATGACGATGCCGGACCGCCGCACACCAGCGCGACTCGCCGACACGCGGGCGCTCCTGTTCGACCTGGACGGTGTCCTCACCCCGACCGCGGACGTGCACATGCGTGCGTGGAGCCGACTCTTCACCCCCTTCCTGGCGGAGCACGGGGTGGCGCCGTACACGGAGCAGGACTACTTCGACCACATCGACGGCAAGCCCCGGTACGACGGCGTCCGCTCCCTGCTCGAGGCACGGCGCATCGACCTGCCGCAGGGTTCGCCGGAGGATGCCCCGGGCAGCGACACGGTCTGCGCCCTCGGAAACCGGAAGAACGCCGAGTTCACGGCCGAGCTGACCGAGCACGGCGTGGAGCCCTACCCGGGCTCGCTCCGGTTCCTCGTCGCCGCGATCGCGGCGAGCATGCGGGTCGCCGTGGTGTCGAGCTCCGCGAACGCGACGCAGGTGCTCCGCACGGCGGGCATCCTCGACCACTTCCCGGTGGTCGTCGACGGGCTCGTCGCGCGACAGGACGGTCTGGCCGGCAAGCCCGCGCCGGACACGTACCTCGACGCCGCCGGCCGCTTCGGGCTCGCCCCGGCCGACTGCGTCGTGGTCGAGGACGCCACGAGCGGTGTCGAGGCCGGCCGGAACGGCGCCTTCGGGCTCGTCGTCGGCGTCGACCGCGGCGCCGGTGCGGATGCGCTGCGCGAGCACGGCGCCGACGTCGTCGTGCGCGACCTGGCCGAGCTCATCGACCAGCTGCCCAGCTGACCCCCGTCCCTCCCCAGACCCCCGAACTCCCTCCCACGGAGCACACTGCATGAACCCCATCACCTCGGACCCCCTCGACCGCGTCCGCTACCCGGTCGACGAGTGGGCGCTCGTCGAGACCGAGTACACGCCGGACGAGCAGGGCGTCGCCGAGACGAACTTCGCGGTCGGCAACGGCTACCTCGGCCTGCGCGGCAACCTCGACGAGGGCCGCGGCGGCGTGCAGTACGGCACCTACGTCAACGGCTTCCACGAGACCTGGCCGATCCGGCACGCCGAGGACGCCTTCGGCTTCGCCAAGACCGGCCAGACCATCATCAACGCGCCCGACGCCAAGGTCATCCGGCTCTACGTCGACGACGAGCCGCTCGTGCTGGCCGAGGCCGACATCCTCCGGCACACCCGTCGGCTCGAGTTCCGCGGCGGCTACCTGTACCGCGAGACCGAGTGGTCGACGCCCTCCGGCAAGCGCGTGCTCATCCGTGCCCGTCGCCTGGTCTCGTTCACCGACCGGCACCTGGCCGTGATCGACTACGAGGTCACCGTGCTCGACGGCGATGCCTCGATCCTGCTCTCGAGCCAGATCCTCAAC
>Ga0302349_1002375_pt1 | contig 12147 bp, 7 predicted proteins | sample PhyAR1_FD_202176 | JGI IMG/M metagenome (GOLD analysis project Ga0302349, IMG submission 202176) | Leaf surface microbial communities from alfalfa plants in UC Gill Tract Community Farm, Albany, California, United States - DLSL A.R1... | ecosystem: Host-associated > Plants > Phyllosphere >...
GTGCTGCTTATCAATTTAACATTTCCCTATTTAGCTTTTTGGCACCCTTGCTTGAATTCGGATGCAAGGGCCTTTTCTCTTTTATAGGTTTTTTTCTATGCCACACAGAAAACTGTTTCTACAGCAAAATTCGCTCTTACTTGTAACCTGCTCACAGCCAGCGATGGTTTTACTCATGGATGAACGTAATTATCATTCATACAATGATGGTGATGGGGCTAGCTACTTCGGTGGGTATTTTTGTAACTTCCCAGCAAATATTGACATTCCTCTGGAAGGAATATGGAATGTCGTTATAGAACCAGCGCACTACCAAACAGGCTCAAAATTAACGTATAGTCTCAATGTTCAATAGTTTTAACCATTAGCCCCGAGCTAAATACAATCAACAAAAACCGTCAGATAGCGCCTGTTGATGACTGATTTAGCATGGGGCCTAGCATGAACTGCTCAAAATAAGCATCTCAAGCTGAATTAATCAATGAGTCTCCAAGACTGAATGAAACCGTTTTAAATAAATGCTCTAAACGATGTAATTCAATATCTTCCTTTAAGAAAATATAGTTGTGGTGATCGTTAAAAAGTATTGGGACAGCCCATATGATAATTTTAACGAGGAGCACCATCATCAGCATTGTTGCAACAAAACCGATAAAAAGAATCGCTGAACAGCAGATTACACATGCAAATTTCTTCATTTAAGTTAAAAAAGTCAGTTATTTGACTTAAACCATACATTTACCAAGGTAAACAATTTACATACGACAGTAAAATTCATCATACAAAAATTATTAGAAATCGCTCCCTCTCTATGTAACCGTTTGAACTGTCGATTATTTATCTATAAAAACGAAATAAGAAACTCTACGAAGCACTCTACGCTTATGCTTAAAGAAAAGACTACCGTCATTTCGGGGCAATGTGGCACAAAGCTGTAAAACTCGCTGGAATTCGTCGCCGTAATCCGTACCATACACGCCACGAAGTTGAACTGGCGATAACCGCCAAGGTTGAATGCAGTTGGCCTTGCTCATCAGGCCTGATAGCGTGCCAGTTCAGAAAATGATTATTGCACGTTGGGACTTTTACCCTGCGAGCCTCATAACACCGGATACATATTCAATGTCAGAAGAACAAACCATCAACAAGAAAGAACAATACAATCTCAACAAGCTACAAAAGCGCCTGCGCCGCAACGTGGGTGAAGCCATCGTCGATTACAACATGATCGAAGAAGGCGACCGTATTATGGTTTGCTTATCCGGTGGCAAAGACAGTTACACCATGCTGGAAATCCTGCGCAACCTACAACAAAGCGCGCCTATCAATTTCAGCTTGGTCGCCGTGAATCTGGATCAGAAACAGCCTGGTTTTCCCGAGGATATCCTGCCTGCCTATTTAGACAGCATTGGCGTAGAATATAAAATTGTAGAAGAAAATACCTATGGCATAGTTAAAGAAAAGATTCCAGAAGGCAAAACCACCTGCTCACTCTGCTCTCGTCTACGTCGTGGGATCTTGTACCGCACCGCGACCGAACTGGGCGCCACTAAGATTGCATTAGGCCATCATCGTGATGACATGCTGCAAACGTTGTTCTTAAACATGTTCTATGGCGGCAAGCTGAAAGGTATGCCACCTAAATTGATGAGTGATGATGGCAAGCACATCGTTATTCGTCCGCTGGCTTACTGCCGCGAAAAAGATATTGAACGCTTCGCTGAAGCACGCGCTTTCCCAATCATCCCGTGCAACCTGTGTGGCTCACAGCCGAACCTACAGCGTCAGGTCATCAAAGATATGCTGCGTGATTGGGATCGTCGTCATCCGGGCCGCATCGAAACCATGTTTAGCGCAATGCAGAACGTAGTACCTTCGCATCTTGCTGATATTAATCTGTTTGATTTTAAAGGCATTCAGCACGGCGGCGAAGTTGTCGACGGCGGTGATTTGGCGTTTGACCGCGAAGATCTGCCGCTAATCCCCGTCGGATTGGCTGATGATGAAGATGCACCAAACTTCGATAACGCGGCACGTTTGGACGTCGTTGAAGTGAAATGATGGTTTATAGATAGATTAAACGCCGCGTAATGCGGCGTTTTTTTATACTGAAAATTCAGATTCTGAATATAACAGAACCTAATTAGCGCCATTAGTCTCTTTGTATCGATGACCTGATTTTATATACAGTTATCAAATTACAGACAAAAAAATGCCGACTAAAAGTCGGCATGTTACGAATTAAATGTGCTATGCAATAATTCAAAAAATTAGGAAGTAAGACAATATGGAGCGCAACGCCCATCGCTTGGCGTTGCATTCACCTGCGAAATGAAGTTTGCCCTACCTCTAAAGGATAAATGTTGATATGGCTCAATATCGCGGGCTGTTTTGGCTATTCATACCGATTTCTTTGATTTGCCACAAAAATTTCGCCGTGAGCTTTTACAACCATTTACTGCGTTTTAACCAGACCACAACGAAAATACACAATAAAACTAGCAAAAAGCAAAACGTGGCAAACGCAACCGGTGAAGTATTACCTGGAATACCGCCTAAGTTCACGCCAAACAGCCCGGTTAAAAACGTCGTTGGCAGAAACAGCATGGCCAGCAATGACATCGTATAGGTACGGCGGTTCATCGCATCCGCCATCAGGTTTGAAATTTCATCAGCCAGAATAGCGGTACGCGCAATGCTGCCGTCTAAGTCATCCAAGCCACGGCCAAGTCGATCCGAAATGTCCTGCATACGGCGGCGATCGTCATCGGTCATCCACGGCAAACGCTCGCTGGCCAAACGGGCAAACACATCACGCTGTGGAGCCATATAGCGCCGGAGCACAATCAGCTGTTTGCGGATCAGCGCAAGCTGTCCACGCTCCGGTACCTGTTGATCAAGAAGGTTATCTTCAAGATCGATGATTTTGTCATGCAGGTCTTCAATGAATTCGCTGGCATGGTCAGTTAACGCATCGGCGACCTGTACTAATAAATCACCGCTGCTTACTGGACCAGTACCGTTTTGCAGATCGGTCAGCACTTCGTCAATGGCATACACTTTACGATGGCGCGTCGACACCACCAGCTTGCCCGTCATATAGAGACGTATCACCACTAATTGGTCGGGACGTGAGTCATTATTAAAGTTAATGCTACGCAGCGTAATCATGGTGCCATCGCCCAAGCGAGTCACCCGAGGACGCATGCTTTCGCCTGCTAGACATTCGCGAACGGAGTCAGGTAACAGCACGGAGCTTGTCAGCCAGCGTTGTGTTTCTTCACGAGCGTAGTCCAAATGCAGCCAGCAAGGATGCTCGCAGGTCGCCTGCGTGAGATCCGTAACCGGAATGCTGCCGCCTTTGCCGTCGAGCTGCAAAGCATAAACAGCATCCTGAATTTTTAACTGTTCACCCGAAATGACATTAGTATCAGTCACGGCATCCTCTTTCAGTCGCAAAAAAACGATATCTAATACTAGCCTTAACGTTTTGAAATTTAAACCTTCAGGGAAATTTCACTCAACATATGGCGTAAATAAATACGCCCTTCAGATTGGCTAAAGGGCGTAACGATAAGTCGCGTGATTTAAGCGGGGTCAATCACCGCGGTTGTGAGTCGTGACGTGCAGCATAAGCGATTTTTCTGATCAAAAATGTCTATCTGCCATACCTGATGGCGGCGCCCAACGTGTATTGCCTTGCACACGCCTCGAACTCGTCCTTCACGCACCGCGCGAATATGGTTGGCATTAATTTCTAACCCGACAACCTGCTGCTGTCCTTCACTGCACAAATACCCAGCCAGCGAGCCTAGCGTTTCGGCTAATACCACCGAAGCCCCACCATGCAGCAGTCCGAAAGGCTGTGTCGTACGGCGGTCGACCGGCATCGTCCCTTCAAGTTCATCATCACCCATACGGGTAATTTGGATATCAAGATGTCCGACCATACAATCGGCACCGGTTTGATTAAGCTGCTCAAGCGTTGCCGCACGTTTCCAAATCATCGAACAATCTCCAAAAGTGCCTGTAGTGGATGGCGTAATCCGTTTCCTTCAATGCGTTTAACCTGGCTGCGGCAAGAATAGCCGGGAGCAAGACAACGCTGACGCGGCAAGCGTTGCAGTGCCTGATGCCACGATAGCTCATAAATCCCCAGCGAGTTAACAAGGTTCTTACTCTCATGGCCGTAAGTTCCCGCCATTCCACAGCATCCAACGCTAACATTTTCCAAGGTAGCACCATAGCGGGCAAATATTTTCTGCCATTGCTGCGTGCTGGCAGGCAAGGCCGTGGTTTCAGTGCAGTGGCCGAACAAATACCACGATTCCCCGGTTTGCGGCGGTGTATCCTGCGGCTGAGGCAATGCTTTTTGCAGCCACTCATGGACCAGCTGCACGCTGAAATCTCCCCGCTGGTCGCCTAAAATCTCACGATATTCATCGCGGTAGCACAGGACTAAAGCCGGATCGACACCCACCATTGGCATTCCCAAACGCGCAACGCGATTGAGGAAATCTGCCGTTTTTTGGGCCGTTTTGGCAAAGCGAGTAAGAAAGCCTTTGATATGTTGCGCCTTACCATTGGGCGAGAACGGCAACAGAACGGGCTGAAACCCTAAGCGCTCGACCAAGCGCACAAAATCTGCCACTACCTGAGCATCATAGTAAGTCGTAAAGGGATCTTGCACGATCAACACATGCCGCTGGCGATCTTGCTCGCCCAGCTTTTCGAGCTGTTCTAAGGTGGTTTGATAGGCGCTGTGCCCGGCTAGCGACTGTTTAAGCGTCGGCGTCGACAGTAAAGGTAAGTCCACCATGCCAATACGTTTTTCACTCATACTGCGCAACCACGGCTGGCTGAAGAAGAAGTTAAATACCTTAGGCGCCTTCGCCATCAACGGCGTGTAACTTTCAACGCCTGCGACCAGATAGTCACGTACAGGCCGCAGATAACGCGTGTGATATAGCTGTAAAAACTTGGCCCGAAAACCGGGAACATCAATTTTAATCGGGCATTGGGTTGAACAGGCTTTACAGGCCAAACAGCCTGACATAGCGTCTTTGACCTCGTGCGAGAAATCATATTCGCCTTTTTTGGCGTGCCAGGAATTACGTGTTTTCTCAATCATTCCGCGCACGGTTGATCGTTCACCCAATTTTTGCTCAAGCGTTAGTGGATCAACTCCCTGCTCCGAAAGCAATCGCAGCCATTCGCGCACCAGCGTCGCTCGGCCTTTAGGTGAATGAATTCTATCGCCGGTGATTTTCATTGATGGACACATTGGGCTGCGCACATCAAAGTTAAAGCACAAGCCATTGCCGTTGCACTCCATCGCACCACGATATTCTGTTCGAACCAGAAGAGGAATGCGTCTGTCGAAGGTTCCACGCTTTTGGGCATCAACCTGCATCATCGGCTCATCACAGTCGAGTGGAGAACAAATTTTTCCCGGATTTAGGCGATTGTCAGGATCAAACGCGGCTTTGATGCGGCGCAGTTCGGTAAACAACGCGTCACCAAAGAATTCAGGGCTGTATTGAGCACGAAAGCCTTTACCATGCTCTCCCCACAGCAAACCACCGTATTTGGCGGTGAGTTCTACCACTTTATCAGACAGCGTTTTCATCAGCATTTCCTGCTGAGGATCGCACATATCCAAGGCAGGTCGCACGTGCAAAACGCCCGCATCCACGTGCCCAAACATGCCATAGGTTAAATTGTGGCTATCGAGCAACGCGCGAAACTCAGCAATATAATTGGCCAGATGCTGTGGTGGTACGCAAGTATCCTCCACGAACGGGATCGGCTTAGCCTGCCCCTTCGCATTACCCAGTAGCCCCACCGCTTTTTTGCGCATCGCATAGATGCGTTCAATACCCGAGAGATCTTCGCAAACTTGATAACCGATCACCCCGGCTTGCTGCGCCGCTATCAGCTCGTCCATGCGTTGGCATAATGAAGCAACACGCGCATCAATCAACGCCAGATCGTCACCGGCAAACTCAACGATGTTGAGCCCCAGCATCTCTTTATTGGGAACATCTAAAATCATGTCGCTAACGGAATGCCAAACAATGTCTTCACGCGCCAGATTAAGGACCCGTGAATCCACGGTTTCCACCGACAGCGCTTTCGCCTCAACCATATAAGGCGCGTTACGCAGCGCAGAATCGAAGGAGTCATATTTAATATTCACCAACCGCCGCACTTTTGGGATCGGCGTAATATCAAGTTTGGCCTCGGTCACAAACGCCAGTGTCCCTTCAGAGCCGGTGATAATGCGCGTCAGGTCAAAGGTTTGCATATCGTCGCTAAACACATGGCGCAGATCGTAGCCGGTCAGAAAACGGTTTAGCGCGGGGAATTTATCAATAATCAGCGCACGATTATCTCGGCAGGAATCCACCACTGCGCGATAGATTTTTCCTCCCAGTGAACCACTTTGCGCGAGCTTCTCCGCCAGCTCAATCGGGACAGGAGCGGTATCCAGAAGTTCGCCGCCCAGCAACACGGTTCGCAGTCCTAATACATGATCAGACGTTTTGCCATACACCAGTGAACCTTGCCCTGAAGCATCGGTGTTTATCATCCCACCAAGCGTGGCGCGATTACTGGTGGAAAGTTCTGGTGCAAAAAAATAGCCGAAAGGCTTTAGATATTGATTTAGCTGATCTTTGATAACCCCAGCTTCAACCCTTACCCAGCCTTCTTCTGGGTTAATCTCCAGAATACGATTCATGTGGCGGGACATATCCACCACAATACCGCGGTTTAGCGATTGTCCATTCGTCCCGGTGCCGCCGCCGCGCGGAGTAAACACCAGCGAGCGATAGCGCTCTTCACTTGCTACGCGAGCAATCAATGCCACATCGGGCGTGGAACGAGGGAACAGCACCGCATCCGGTAATAATTGATAAATACTGTTGTCGGTGGCCATGGTTAGGCGCGCCGCATAGCTGGTATCCATATCGCCGGTAAAACCGTTACTTTTCAGCGATTGCAAAAAATCGAGCACCAGTTGAACAAGTCCTGGTGCCTGAGAAATTTGTGGGATCATCCGTCTCAACCCTGTCATGGTTGCTTATCAAATAAGGCTTATCAAAGCTTGCTCACATCAAAACTGTCTGCACCTATGCGCAGTGCCTGGACCTGAAAGGCAGATCCACCCTTTTTTATTATTCATACACTTCGCTGAATGGCTGAAGCACGAAGTGTGAACCTTAGAAGCTATCACAAAAAAGCGTGGGTGCCGATGTCAGCGGCAACAAAATTTACCCTTTGATAACAATACGATTGCAACTACACAAAACATCTCTCTGGCTAAACCCGGTATAAGACGAACATTCTACTGAGCACTCACGTTTTCTCACTTTGCCTGTAAAAATCAGAATCTCAGTTTTCTTAATGTTTCTTTAAGGTTCGACAGAGATACTGCAAATCTAATTATTTCATTAGGTATATTTTATGTCCTACTTCCCTAAAACCTCTGTGGAATTTTGCACTCAATTATTTGCAGCAGTCACCATCGTGGCCTTTGTCGTTCATTATTTCACCAGCAACTAAGTGGTATCGGCGAAAGCCTTATCACCACCGATAATTAGCCGCCTTGAGATACCGATTTATTAGATTGAGTATTCACGCTGAAATAACATCCACCTGCTATGCTTTCTTACATAGTGACGCTAGGGTTTTTACCCATGATAGGTCATCATAGGCATAGGGAACTCAATGTTCTATTTTAGGATGGATTTCAAATGTATAAACCGCAGCACAAATACGATCTCCCCCGCATCATGTTCGGGGTTTTGTTTGTATCGTTGATGATTGTCGCCTGTCTTTGGGTAGTACGACCATTTATTCTTGGATTCGCATGGGCCAGCATGATTGTTATCGCAACTTGGCCTGTGCTCATTAAATTGCAGAAGATATTTTGGGGTAAGCGCTGGATTGCCGTGTTACTCATGACATTATTACTGCTGCTACTCTTCATTATTCCTATTGCTTTAGTGATAGGCAGCCTGATTGATAATAGTGGCCCCGTTCTTGAGTGGGCATCATCGGCTAAAAACTGGTCTATTCCCGATCTGCTTTGGTTAAAAAGTATTCCTGCCGTTGGGCACAAACTGTATAACAGCTGGCATTCAATGTTAGCCGGTGGCGGCAGCATTATTATTGCCAAAATACAGCCCTATATTGGTCAAACCATCACCTGGTTTGTTGCTCAAGCCGCGCATGTCGGTTCATTCGTGTTGCACTGTTCCCTGATGTTGCTATTCAGCGCACTGCTTTATAGCCGGGGCGAAGATGTCGCCTTAGGTATTCGTCACTTTGCGGTTCGTCTGGGCTCAGAACGTGGCGATGCAGCGGTGGTTCTTGCAGCTCAAGCTATTCGCGCCGTTGCGCTCGGCGTGGTGGTTACCGCGCTTGTCCAATCGGTTCTCGGCGGTATTGGTCTGGCGATTAGCGGAATTGGCTACGCTACGCTGCTTACGGTACTCATGTTCATTTGTTGTCTGGCACAGCTTGGGCCGTTGTTAGTGCTGGTGCCTGCCATCATCTGGCTGTACTGGAGCGGTGATACCACTTGGGGAACCGTGCTGTTGGTGTGGAGCTGTGTGGTGGGGACATTAGATAACTTCCTGCGTCCTGCACTCATTCGCATGGGGGCTGATTTACCAATGATACTCATTCTGTCAGGCGTTATCGGTGGATTATTAGCCTTCGGCATGATTGGTCTGTTTATCGGGCCAGTCGTTCTCGCCGTATCTTATCGTTTGGTCTCTGCATGGGTTCATGAAGCCCCAGAGCCGGTAAAAGACGTTGAGCAAGTCGCCCGAGAATTAGATCAGCTATAACTGATGATCAATAATGTATTATATGACTACGGGGCCAATGGCCCCGTTTTTTATTAATTAAGATTATTCACAACCCTAAGCGACACAATTAAGAATATCCTTAAGTTTTTTTCTTGAATTAATAATAACTAAATATTTATCTTTTTTATTTGTGGTTAATTATCCAACCATTAACGATTATTCTTAAATATGACGAAAACAAACTATCGTAATGACTAAAAATGGGTTATATAATATAACCCATTCTGATTCAGATGATTCTTAAAGACGATCTAAGCCACCATACCTATCATGTTCAGTAACTTAGATTGTTAAGTACCCCTAAAGGAGCCGCTTTGTTCAAGCGTAACTTCTTACCGAATTGCTGTGTGTAGTCTTTGCCCATCTCCCTATGATGGGCTTTTTTTTTATTATTTTTCTAACCTAGTAAACCATCGAAAACATCTTAAATTTAAAAAAAAAGCGACTGTATATAACAGCCGCTCGATTTTAATCCGTATAATTTATAACCGAATCTATTTTTCTGACAAATTAATCCAGGTTTGAACTACCGTATCCGGATTTAAAGATAAGCTATCAATACCTTCATCCATCAACCAACGGGCAAAATCTTCGTGATCTGACGGTCCCTGCCCGCAAATACCCACGTATTTCCCCTGAGCCTTAGCCGCTCGGATTGCCATAGAAAGCAGTGCCTTAACGGCCTCATTGCGTTCATCGAATAGCTCAGAAACCACGCCGGAGTCGCGATCCAGACCCAGCGTTAGCTGAGTCATATCGTTTGAACCAATAGAGAAACCATCAAAATGTTCAAGGAACTGATCGGCCAACAGAGCATTAGAGGGAATTTCACACATCATGATGACCTTAAGATCGTTCTCACCGCGTTTCAGCCCTTCCGAGGCCAGCTGCTTAACTACGGCTTCGGCCTGCGCCACGGTGCGAACAAATGGGATCATCACTTCAACGTTAGTCAGCCCCATATCATTACGGACGCGTTTTACTGCGGCACATTCCAATGCAAAGCAATCTTTAAAGCTGTCTGCAATGTAACGGCCCGCACCACGGAAGCCCAGCATTGGGTTCTCTTCATGTGGTTCATAACGCTCACCGCCAACCAAATTAGCATATTCATTGGACTTAAAGTCAGACAGGCGCACAATAACGCGTTTTGGCCAGAATGCAGCCGCCAGCGTCGCGATCCCTTCTGTCAAGCGACCAATGTAAAACTCGACTGGGCTGTCATAGCCTTGCATCATCTGCTTAATCTCAGCCTGAGTCTCCGCATCTTGCTGGTCGAACTCCAGCAGCGCACGCGGATGCACGCCGATCATGCGGTTGATAATGAACTCCAAACGCGCAAGACCTACGCCCTCGTTTGGCAGGCGCGCAAAGTCAAAAGCGCGATCGGGATTGCCGATGTTCATCATGATCTTCAACGGCAGATCGGGCATGGTCGAAACCTGAGAGCTATGCACCGTGAAGTCCAGCATATCGCGATAAACATAACCGGTATCGCCTTCGGCACAGGAAACCGTGACTTTCTGACCATCACGCAAATGCTCCGTGGCATCGCCGCAGCCTACCACCGCAGGAATACCCAGTTCACGCGCGATAATAGCCGCGTGGCAGGTACGTCCACCTCGGTTGGTGACAATGGCCGATGCTTTCTTCATGATCGGTTCCCAATCGGGATCGGTCATATCCGTCACCAGCACATCCCCTGGCTCAATACGGTTCATTTCGCTGATGTCATGGATGACTTTTACCGGCCCTGCACCGATACGATGACCGATGGCGCGGCCTTCGGTCAGCACTTCACTGTGGCCCGTCAGCTGGTAGCGCTCCATCACTTGTTCATTGGAGCGAACGGTTTCTGGGCGTGCCTGAACGATAAACAGCTTACCGGTGTGCCCATCTTTCGCCCACTCGATATCCATTGGGCGACCATAGTGTTGCTCAATCATCAGCGCTTGATGCGCCAACTGCTCCACTTCATGATCGTTCAAACTAAAGCGATTGCGTGCGTTGTCTTCAACATCTTCAATGCGCACTTGTTTGCCGTGCTCTTGGCTTGCGGCATACACCATCCGAATTTTCTTCGACCCCATGGTACGGCGCACAATCGCAGGCTTGCCCTTTTGCAGCGTCGGTTTGTGAACGTAAAACTCATCAGGGTTTACCGCCCCCTGCACCACCATTTCACCCAGACCGTAGGCTGAAGTAATGAAAACAACCTGATCGAAGCCCGACTCGGTATCAATGGTGAACATCACACCCGCGGCAGCTAAATCGGAACGTACCATCAGCTGTACACCCGCTGAAAGTGCCACGCCACGGTGGTCATAACCTTGATGTACACGATAAGAAATAGCGCGATCGTTAAACAGCGAGGCAAAAACATGCTTCACCGCCACCATCACCGCGTCGATACCTTGAACGTTGAGGAAAGTTTCTTGCTGACCGGCAAATGATGCATCAGGCATATCTTCTGCCGTTGCGGATGAACGCACGGCAAAGGATGCATCAGCATTATCTTGTGCCAGTTGTTGATAAGCACTACGAATGTCACGCTCTAATGCTGGAGTAAATGGCGTTTCAACGACCCACTGACGGATCTGTGCGCCCGCTTTGGCCAATTGTGTTACGTCATCAATATCTGTCTTGTCCAGCAAATCATAAATACGCTGGTTAACACCGCTTTGTTCCAGAAAATCATTGAATGCCTGTGCGGTAGTAGCAAAACCATTAGGCACCGAAACACCAAGCTCAGACAGGTTGGTGATCATTTCTCCCAGAGAGGCATTCTTGCCCCCCACCCGATCAACATCGTGCATGCCGAGCTGGTTGTACCAAAGCACGTTATGCAAGTCAGGGCCATTACTAGACATCGAGACAATCCTTTTCACATTCAAAGATGGGTACAGAAAATAATTGTGGCCGTAAATCCGGCGTTTTCAGACTAGCACAATGTGAGGTTTCGCCAAGACAGGTGAATCGATCCACCTATTGGTGAATATCATGAATTTTCTTCAAACCGCACTTTTTTACTCAGAGTTGCTGAAATCCGTCAGCAAAAAACCATAAAAAGCTGAAGGACAATCGGTTTGATACAAGCAAACGATTCCCTTGGTTAATAAGTCCATATCCACACAGATAAAGCTGAAAAACCAGCGGGCTGAAGGCTTTGAATAGCTATTAATCAATTTTAGTGTTAGTTTACTGCGTGATTAGTCAATTTCGGTAATTAAACGCATTCAATAATTATCACGAGTGAATAAGTTCCTGA
>Ga0302349_1002377_pt1 | contig 12139 bp, 10 predicted proteins | sample PhyAR1_FD_202176 | JGI IMG/M metagenome (GOLD analysis project Ga0302349, IMG submission 202176) | Leaf surface microbial communities from alfalfa plants in UC Gill Tract Community Farm, Albany, California, United States - DLSL A.R1... | ecosystem: Host-associated > Plants > Phyllosphere >...
GCCAGTGCCGGGCCAATTTTCCAGGCCAGCATCAGCAGCGGGAAGTTCCACGGCAGAACGCAGCCCACCACGCCAATCGGCTCGCGTACCACCAGCGCCACCGCGCCGTTACCCACCGGGGCGTTGTGGTCGTAGAGTTTGTCGATGGCTTCCGCGTGCCACTTCAGCACGTGAATGGTTTCCGGCACGTCCACCGCCAGGCATTCGCTGACCGGTTTGCCGCTGTCGAGGCTCTCCAGCACCGCCAGTTGGTCGATCTCCTGCTCCATCAGAGCCGCCAGCTTCAGCAGCACCGCTTTGCGTTCGCCCGGCGCCCGCTTGCTCCAGCTTCCGGCCTCGAACGCGCTGCGCGCACCCGCCACCGCCGCGTTGACGTCGGTAACGTCGCAGGCGGCGATGTGGCAGATCGCCTCCCCGGTGGCCGGGTTAGTGGTCGGCAGCGTTTTGCCGGATTGCGCGGCCACGAAGCGTCCGTTGATAAAGGCCTTGCTCGCCAGGGAGAGTTCCCGGGCGATGGCCGTTACGTCATCCAGGGTGTGCAGCTGACTCATAGTGCCTCCTTACAGCGCCGCAGCGACGTTGCGTTTCACATCGGCAATCACCGCTTTCAGCTGCGCTTTCTCTTCTTCATTCAGATCCTGCAGCGGTGCGCGCACCGTGCCGGAGGTCAGGCCGTTCAGCTCGCAGCCGTAACGGATCGACTGTACGAACTTGCCGCCGTCGAGGAAGTTCATCAGCGGCATCATCGCGGCCATGATCTTGCGCCCTTTGGCGAAGTCTTTCTCCACTACGCAGGCTTCATACAGCGCCACGTGTTCACGCGGGATAAAGTTGGAACCGGCACAAACCCAGCTTTGCGCGCCCCAGGCGAAGAACTCGAGAGCCTGATCGTCCCAGCCGCATGAGAGCGCGATGTTCGGGAACTTACAGGCCAGCAGGTGCAGGTTATTAAAATCGCCGGAGCTCTCTTTAATGGCGACCACGTTTGATGAGCGGCTCACTTCGCTGAAATAGGTCTCGCCCATGGTAATGCCCATGCGGCCCGGGTAGTTGTAAAGCATGATCGGCAGCTGGGCGGCTTTATCCACGGTCAGCGCGTGATGGGCGTTCTCCAGCTCGGTCGGCAGGGCGTACGGCGGCGAGGTCACCAGGATGGCATCGGCTTTGGCCTCACGGGCATGTTTGGCGTAGTCCACCGCGTCTTCAGTACGGATCGCACCGGTGCCGACAATCAGCGGCAGGCGAGTGCCAATCACCTGGCGGGCGTGTTCCACCAGCGCTTTACGCTCTTCCGGGCTCTGCGCGTAGTATTCACCGGTAGAGCCACCGATGATGATGCCGTGAACGCGGGCCTCGATCAACGACTCCAGCACGTCGGAAAAGCGTGCAAAATCAATGCTGCCATCGGCTGCGTAAGGGGTAATTGCCGGGGTGTAGATACCTTCAAATGTCAACACGATAACCTCCAGGGGGAATTCACGACCATCACAGTCTGCTACGCAACCCTGATGGACTGCGTTTGTTAAAAATTTGCATATGGGGAGGGAAAAGGTCAATGAATGAATATTTTTTGTATACATCAAAAATACAACGTAAATACGTAATAACAGAAGATTTTGACAAACCGGTAAAATTTATCCGTTATAAATCAGCAAAATAGATATATTATTTTGTCGTAGTAATTTTCTATATGATTTCAGTTAGCGATCACAATCCCGAATCATCACCCTCTGAGACGTATTTACAGCGCCTTTCCGGCGGCATAGTTTTAATGCTGTGGTTAACCAGAATTTAACAAAGCGGCACGCCGGAACGCCGGATTGTGACCAAAATGTAAACAGAGGTACAGGGTATGCCCCATAAGAAAGCGACACTCATCGGCCTGATCGCCATCCTGCTCTGGAGCGCGATTGTCGGCCTGATCAAAAGCGTGAGCGAAGGCTTTGGCCCGGTGGGCGGGGCGGCACTGATCTACACCTGCAGCGCGGTACTGCTGCTGTTTACCATTGGCTTTCCGAAGATCAAAAGGTTCCCGGTGAGCTACCTCATCATCGGCAGTGTGCTGTTCGTTTGCTATGAGCTGTGTCTGTCGCTGTCGCTGGGCTTTACCCATTCCGGGCGGCAGGCGATTGAAGTGGGGATGGTGAATTATCTTTGGCCGAGCATGACCATTTTACTGGCAGTGATCGTTAACCGTCAGAAAACCAGCCCGTTAATTATTCCCGGCGTTATTTTAGCTATCGTCGGAATAGGCCGGGTATTAGGTGGCGACGGCGGATTTTCGCTGACGGAGATGATGAATAACGTCATGGCTAATCCGTTAAGTTACGGCCTGGCCTTCAGCGGCGCGGTAATTTGGGCTATTTATTGCGTGGTCACCCAGCGTATCGCCCAGGGAAATAACGGTATCACCTTGTTCTTTATCTTAACGGCGCTGACGTTGTGGATGAAATATCTCACCTCACCCCAGCCGGAATTTAATCTGTCGTGGCACGCGTGGATCAGCCTGCTGCTGGCGGCGATGGCGATGGGCTTTGGCTACGCCGCCTGGAACGTCGGGATCCTGCACGGCAACGTCACGGTGCTGGCGGCGGCGTCCTACTTTATTCCGATTATCTCGGCGGTGCTGGCCGCCTTTATGCTGGACTCGCACCTGACCCTGGCCTTCTGGCAGGGAACGGCGATGGTGAGTCTCGGATCGTTGATCTGTTGGTGGTCGACGCGCACGGTTGCCGTAAAACGATTATCTGACGAAGCGTCTTAAAAATAACAAACACAGTAACAACATAATAAATATAAATAACATCTTATCCGACCATCCTGCAGCGGAGGAGTATTTGCCATGAATTATGCGAAATAACGCACCCTATTATTTAATGCTTGAACCTTCTTAGACCTATATTTAATCCGTAATCGTTTGATTAATGGAGAGCGGCTTCGCTCGGCCTGAATAAACATTCATCGCTAATTATGTTTATTCCTGCTGTACCCATTAATTCAACGATATCGGGGAAAGACAGGAGTTACCATGTCAAATACCGTTTCTGTTGAAGATGTACCCCTCAACCGCTTTCACCGTCTGCTGACCGTTCGCTCCGGTGGCGGTTCCTTCGTCGATGGCTATGTGCTGAGTATCATCGGCATCGCCATGATGAAGGTCTCCCCGGCTCTGGGGCTGACCGCCTTCTGGGAGGGCCTGATTGCCGCCTCGGCGCTGATCGGCATCTTCTTTGGTGGTTTTATTGGCGGCGCCCTCACCGACCGACTGGGCAGACGCATGCTCTATTTCGTCGGCCCGACGCTGTTTGTGGTCTGCTCCGTGGCGCAATACTGGGTGCAGAGCGGCGAGATGTTGTTTGCCCTGCGCTTTTTAAACGGCGTGGCGGTGGGCATTGAGTACCCGGTAGCGACCGCTTTCCTGGTGGAGTTTCTGCCGAAGAAAAACCGCGGGCCGTGCCTGGCGACCCTCACCATCCTGTGGTTTGCCGGTGCAGCCACGGCCTATATGACCGGTGAAGCGCTGCTGCACTTTGGCGGCCCGGACGCCTGGCGCCTGACCCTGGCGAGCACTGCGGTCATTGGTGCGCTGCTGTTTCTGGTGCGTATGGGCACCCCGGAATCGCCGCGCTGGCTGATCAGCAAAGGCCGTCACGCCGAAGCCGAAGCGATCATTCGCAAGGTGTATGGCCCTGATTTTGGCCTGGACAATCTGCCGGAGCAGGCGGAAAGCAAAAACCTCTCCTTCTTCAACCTGCTGCACTCGGGTTACGGCAAACGCATGGCTTTCGTGACCATCTTCTGGACCTGCTCGGTGATCCCGGTGTTTGCAGTGTATGCCTTTGCGCCGAAAGTGCTGGATGCCCTGCACCTCAGCGGTAAGTGGGCCTCCTACGGTTCCGTTGCCATCACGTTGCTGTTCGTGGTCGGCTGCATTATCGCTACCCGGCTGGTGAATACCCTGGGCCGCCGCAAGCTGCTGCTGCAAAGCTTCCTCTGGTCGGGGCTGGCGCTGCTGCTGCTGGGCCTGCTGCGTGACGGTCCGTCGATGATTATTCTGCTGATGTTTGGGGCCTACGCGCTGTTTATCGGTGGGGCGCAGGTGCTGCAGCTGGTCTATCCGAACGAGATCTTCCCGACAGAGATCCGTGCCGGTGCGGTAGGCGTGGGAACCTCGCTGTCACGCATTGGTGCCGCGGTCGGGACCTGGCTGGTGCCTGCCTCGCTGCAGAGCCTGGGGATCGGCACCACCATGTACATCGCTGCGGCGATCACCTTTGTGGGCTTAGCTGTCTCCTGGTGGCTGGCACCGGAAACCAACGCCCGCAGCCTTGCAGATGCGGCTTCGCTGGATGACACCCCGTCACAGAAAGCGAGTGCGCCAGGGCCGATGGCGAAGCGTCATATGCTGTAACGTGCGTAAAACGTGCTGCCGGGTGGCGCTGCGCTTACCCGGCCTACAAAACCTGTAGGCCCGTGCAAGCGAAGCGCCGCCAGGCAATGGCCCTTTACTCTTTCACCAGTTTTTCCACTTCCCTGCGCCGCTTTCTGAACGAGCTGGGGGTTTCACCGTACTGTTTACGGAACCAGGCGATCAGGTGCGAGGCATCCGCAAAACCGGTGGCGGTGGCAATGGCGTTAATGCTGTTGCTGGAGTCGGCCATCAGCTTGCGTGCCTGCTCAAGGCGCATCCGCCGCCAGTACACTGCCGCCGAGTGGCCGGTACACTGGGTGAAGATCAGATTAAGCTGGCGGAAGGTCACCCCGGCAAACTCTGCCACCTCCGCCAGCGGTACCGGCGAGTCGAGATGGTGCTTCATAAACTCAATCACCTTCGTGACCAGCGGGTTTTCGTAGACGTCGGGTTCACTGAGCGGCGCTTTGGGCTTCGTTTTCAGCGTGGGCACCTCATCCACCAGCAGATATTTCAGTACCTTTTGCGAGCGCACCAGCCCGCAGTGCTGGCGGATCAGATCCGCCGCCAGGTCAATCGCCGTCCCGCCCGGACAGGAGATAATTCCGCCGTCCTTGATGTAGGTTTTATCGATCACCGGAATGGCTTTCGGAAAGCGCAGCCGGAACTCATCCCGGGTGGTGAAGTGGATCGCGCAGTGGCGGCCGTCCAGCAGCCCGGCGTTACCGGCGACAAAGGCTCCGCTGCACAGGGTAATGATCGGAATATTGCGGGCATGCAGGTCCCGCAGGGCCTGCAACAGCCACTCCGGCGACTGGCGGGTCTCTTCCAACAGCCCGCCCGCGATCACGAAGTAATCCCACTCTTTTGAGAAATCGAGCTTTGCGGTGGGCGACACCGGCAGGCCACAGCTGGCGGTAATCGGCCGATCATCGCAGGTCATCCACTCCCAGCGGCAAAAAATCTGCCGACTGGAGAAGGACTCGTCCGCCGCAAAGCGCAAAGACTCCACCAGCCCTGCCACCGAGGCCAGCGTAAAGTGCTTCATCAGCAGAAAGCCGATCGTCAGATCGGGCTTCGGCTCACTGTCAGGCAGTTTCGTTGGAGGCATAGTCATCAGGCTCCTGCAATCCTCCCAGCTTGCTCAGCAGACGCTTCAGGTCAGCGATATCCTGGGTATTCAGACTGGCGGTGATCAACTTCTCGGCGCTTTTGGCCTGCTCGATCATCCGGGCCAGCATCGCCTCTCCCTCAGCCGTCATGGAGACCAGCTTGCGGCGGCGGTTGGCGGGATCGGTCTCCACCATCAGCAGACCGCTTTTGGTCATGCGATCAATTACATAGGTGCCGGTGGCTTTGTCAAACCCGGCGCGGTTCCCCAGCGTTTGCTGGTCGCAGGTGGTTTCTTCCGCCAGCACTACCAGTATGGCGTACTGCACAGCAGATAACCCGGTATCGACGCACTGGCTCCAGCAAGTGGTGGAGTGCTGCCCTGCGCGGCGCATCAGGTGCATTAATGAACAATCGCCGTGCGGCCACAGGGGCGCGGCAAGGATTAAGTCGCGATTTTCTGCCATCGACTCTCTTGACTCCTGAAAACGACAAACATATAGTTCGAGCACAAACAGTTTGAACTCAAACTATATATGAAAGAATACATTCCGGGAACCCGCATGAAGCTTGTTGTAGGCATGACTGGCGCTACAGGCGCTGCAATTGGCGTTCGTTTACTGGCCGCACTAAAGGATCTGGACGTCGAAACGCATCTGATCATCTCCAAATGGGCGCGCGCCACCATTCAACTGGAAACGCCCTACAGTGTACAGGAGGTTATCGCGCTCGCCTCGAAGACTTACAGCGAGCACGATCAGGCGGCGGCCATCTCCAGCGGCTCCTTTCGCGTCGACGGGATGATCGTGGTGCCGTGTAGCATGAAAACCCTCGCCGCCATCCGCTGCGGCTACGGCGATGGCCTGATTGCCCGCGCCGCCGACGTGACTCTGAAAGAGCAGCGCAAGCTGGTGCTGGTGCCGCGTGAATCGCCGCTCAACGCCATCCACCTGGAGAACATGCTCGCCCTGACCCGCTCCGGGGCCATGATGCTGCCTCCGATGCCCGCCTTCTATAACAACCCCACCAGCACTGACGACATCATCAACCACTTTGTGTCGCGCATTCTGGATCAGTTCGGCCTGGATAACGCTTTAACGAAACGCTGGGGTGAACCTCACTCCGCCCCCACGGCTTAAGGAGAGCCTGATGAACTATTACGGTGATTTACGAAGTTATATCGATGCCCTCGACGCCATGGGCGACATCATGCACGTGACCCGCGAAGTGGACGGCGATTTTGAGCCGAGCGCCATTACCCGCCGCAGCTATGAGATCCAGTCCCCTGCCCCGCTGTTCCACAAGGTGGCAGGCGTGGCCCCCGGTTTTCGCCTGTTCGGCGCCCCGGCCAGCCTCTCCTCCCGTCAGGAGATGCCTTATGCCCGCGTGGCGATGTCGCTCGGCCTGGCTCCAGAATCCACCGGGCCGCAAATCGTCGAAGCGCTGTCGGCGGCGCGTCATAAGCCCGGCATTCCCCCGGTGCGGGTGGCCTCTGCGGATGCCCTCTGTCATCAGAACATCCTGCGCGGTGAAGAGGCGAACCTCGATCGCTTCCCGATCCCCTTTGCCCACGATAAGGACGGTGGCCGTTACGCCAACACCTGGGGAACGCTGATCGTCAAAACGCCGGACGGGAAATGGGTGAACTGGTCCATCGCCCGCGTGATGAAGGTTGACGGCAAGCGGATGGTGGGGCTGATTGTCCCGAGCCAGCATATCGGCCAGATCTGGACCGAGTGGGTCAAGCTCGGCCAGCCGATGCCTTATGCCCTGGTGCAGGGGCCGGCTCCGGCGATCTCCTGCGTTTCCGGCATTCCCATCCCGGCGCACGCCGACGAAGCGGATTACATCGGCACCCTGGCGGGCGAGCCGGTGCCGGTGGTGAAAGCGGTTAGTATCGATCTGGACGTGCCTGCCACGGCAGAGATTGTGATTGAGGGCCATGTCTCTATCAATCGCGATTGCCAGGAAGGCCCCTACGGCGAGTACGGCGGCTATCTTGGCGAGGGTTCTTCTGCCCAGCCGACCTTCCACGTCGAGACCATTACCCACCGGGACGACCCGATCTGGCCAATGTCGATCACCGGCCGCCCGACCGACGAATCGCATACCCTCTGGGCGATGGGGCTGGCCGCCGATGCCCTGACGTATCTGCGTGAAGCGGAGCTGCCGATTGTCACCGCCTGGATCCCGGAAGACTCCACCGTCCACTGGCTGCTGGTGGTGGTGCCGCAGAACTGGCGCGAGCTACTGCCGGGCGTCACCAGCGAAGCCCTGGCCCAGCGCATCGGCGAGGTGCTGTTTAAGACCGATGCGATGGTGTTTATTCCGAAGGTCTACGTGGTGGATGATGATTTTGACCCGACCAACCTTCGCGAAGTGGTGTGGGTGCTCTCAACCCGCGTTCACCCGGTTGGCCGCCGCGTGGTGTTCGACGATCAGCGCGTGATCCGCTTGCCGCAGTGTTATGAAGAAGAAGAGTATGTGGCAGGTAAGGGGGCAAAAGTGGTGTTTGATACGCTGCAGTCCACCCGCCATCTGCATGCCTCGTTCGAGCAGGGGTATCCGGAAGAGGTACGCCAGCGGGTGCTGGAGAACTGGCCAACGGAGCTATAAGTCTCTTAAGCCTGTCTGTTTTAACAACAGACAGGCATTTCTGGATTCCCCCTGCCCACTTATCAAACCTCCTCATAACAGCATTCTCGATTTAAGAGTAATCCCACCCCCATCGCCGTCTATGCTTAACGTTTAAAAAAACAGACGACACAGTCGCACCCTCTCTCTTTTTTATCCCCTTTACATACCGGAGGCCTGGCATGAGCAACCAAGGCGAATACCCTGAAGATGGTCAGTCGCACGATTTCAGCCTGTCCCGACGGGATCTGATCAAAGTCAGTGCCGCAGCGGCGGCAACCGCGGCCGTTTATCCCTGTGGCGCACTGGCCGAGGGCGAACCCGCCGTTACGCCCCCACCTGAGATCCTGCCCCTGACGCTGCGCGTTAACGGCAAAAGTCAGCAACTTGAGGTGGATACACGCACTACCCTACTGGATGCGCTGCGCGAGAATTTGCAGCTTACCGGCACCAAAAAAGGCTGTGACCATGGCCAGTGCGGGGCCTGTACCGTGCTGGTGGATGGCCGTCGGATTAACGCCTGCCTGACGCTGGCTGTCATGCATCAGGATGCTGACATCACCACCATCGAAGGGCTGGGTACGCCTGACAATCTGCATCCCATGCAGGCGGCATTTATCAAACATGATGGTTTCCAGTGCGGCTACTGCACATCAGGGCAAATCTGCTCTTCTGTCGCGGTCCTGAAAGAGATCGAGGCGGGCATTCCCAGCCACGTCACGCTCGATCTTGTCTCCCCTCCACCAATGAATGCGGATGAAATTCGCGAACGCATGAGCGGCAACATCTGTCGCTGCGGCGCGTACGCCAACATTCTGGACGCCATTGAAGACGCTGCGGGGGAGCTTAAATCATGAAAGCCTTCACCTATGAACGGGTAAAAACCCCGGCCGAAGCTGCTGCCAGCGCCAGGGATAAAAGCGGCGCAAAATTTATCGCCGGTGGCACTAACCTGCTTGATCTAATGAAGCTGGAGATCGAGACCCCCACCCATCTGATCGACGTCAACGGGCTCGGTCTGGACCAGATTGTCGCCACTGACGAGGGCGGGCTGCGTATTGGCGCGCTGGTGCGAAACACCGATCTGGCCGCCGACGAACGCGTGCGCCGTGACTATGGTGTACTTTCCCGGGCGCTACTGGCGGGCGCTTCCGGGCAGCTCCGCAACCAGGCCACCACGGCCGGTAATCTTCTTCAGCGTACGCGCTGCCCCTATTTTTACGACACCAATCAGCCCTGCAATAAACGCCTTCCCGGCAGCGGCTGCGCGGCGCTTGAGGGCTTTAGCCGTCAGCACGCGGTGGTGGGCGGCAGCGAAGCCTGTATTGCCACGCATCCGGGTGATATGCCTGTCGCGATGCGCCTGCTGGATGCGGTAGTGGAAACCATTTCCGCCGACGGCAAAGCGCGAAAAATCCCGCTGGCCGACTTTTATCGCGCCCCGGGGAAAACGCCCCATATCGAAACCGTTCTGACGCCAGGGGAGCTGATCACCGCCGTCACCCTGCCGCCGCCGGTGGGTGGGCAGCACATCTACCGTAAAGTCCGCGATCGCGCCTCCTACGCCTTTGCGCTGGTATCGGTCGCCGCGATTGTCCAGCCCGACGGTAGCGGACGCGTCGCCCTGGGCGGCGTGGCCCATAAGCCCTGGCGGGTTGAGCAGGCCGATGCGCAACTCCCTCAGGGCGCTCAGGCCGTCTATGACGCGTTGTTTGCCGACGCGCACCCGACGCCTGAAAACGCGTTCAAATTAACCCTGGCGAAGCGAACGCTTGCCTCCGTGCTGACAGAAGCGAGGGCTGTGGTATGAAATTCGATAAACCCGCAGGGGAAAACCCGATCGATCGCTTGAAAGTGGTCGGTCAGCCCCGGGACCGTATTGACGGCGCATTAAAAACCACCGGCACGGCACACTACGCCTACGAATGGCATGATAAGGCGCCCAATGCGGCCTATGGCTATGTCGTTGGATCGGCGATCGCCAAAGGCGAGATCGCTACCCTCGACACCCAGGCCGCGAAAAACGCGCCGGGCGTGCTAACGGTAATTACCGCCAGTAACGCGGGCGAGCTCGGCAAAGGCGAAAGAAACGCGGCTACGCTGTTGGGTGGCCCGAAGATAGAGCACTACCACCAGGCCGTTGCGCTGGTGGTGGCAGAGACCTTTGAGCAGGCCCGGGCGGCGGCGTCGCTGGTGCAGGTTAGCTACCGGCGTGAAAAAGGATCGTACTCGCTGGCGGATGAAAAACCCAACGTTAAACAGCCTCCCGAGGATACGCCCGATAAAAATACCGGGGATTTTGAATCCGCCTTTTCCACCGCCGCGGTGAAGCTGGATGCCACCTACACCACCCCCGACCAGAGCCATATGGCGATGGAGCCGCACGCCTCGATGGCCGTCTGGGAGGGCGATAAGGTGACAGTCTGGACCTCCAACCAGATGGTGGCCTGGTGCCGTACCGATCTGGCGGAGACCCTGAAGATCCCAGAGGAGAATGTGCGCGTCATCTCCCCGTATATCGGCGGCGGCTTTGGCGGGAAGTTGTTCCTGCGTAGCGATGCGCTGCTGGCCGCGCTGGCCGCCCGCGCCATAAAACGCCCGGTTAAGGTGATGCTGTCGCGACCGACGATCCCCAATAACACCACCCACCGTCCGGCTACCATTCAACATATCCGTATTGGCACTGACAGCGCCGGGAAAATTACCGCCATCGCCCACGACAGCTGGTCCGGCAATCTTCCCGGCGGTACGCCGGAAACGGCGGTTCAGCAGACTGAACTGCTCTACGCTGGCGCGAATCGCCATACCGGTCTGCGGCTGGCCAAACTGGATCTGCCGGAGGGCAACGCCATGCGCGCCCCTGGCGAAGCACCAGGTATGATGGCGCTGGAGATCGCCATCGACGAGCTGGCAGAAAAAGCGGGCATCGATCCGGTTGAGTTTCGCATCCTCAATGACACTCAGGTTGATCCGGCCGATCCGAGTCGGCCTTTTTCCCGTCGTCAGCTGATTGAGTGCCTGCGCACCGGCGCTGAGGAGTTCGGCTGGAAACAGCGCAACGCGACGCCCGGCCAGGTTCGCGACGGTCGCTGGCTGGTGGGTATCGGCATGGCCGCCGGTTTTCGTAATAACCTGTTAGATAAATCCGCCGCCCGGGTGCATCTCGACGCGGCCGGGAACGTGACGGTCGAAACCGACATGACCGACATCGGCACCGGGAGCTATACCATCATCGCCCAGACGGCAGCGGAGATGCTGGGCGTCCCGCTGGAAAAAGTGACGGTTCACCTCGGTGATTCGAGCTTCCCGGTCTCCGCCGGATCGGGCGGGCAATGGGGAGCCAATACCTCCACCTCGGGGGTGTACGCCGCCTGCGTGAAGTTACGCGAAAGCATTGCCACAAAGCTGGGGTTTGATCCCAACCAGGCGCAGTTTAGCGACGGCAAGATAACGACTGATACCCGCAGCGCAAACATTGCTGAGGCCGCCGCCCACGGCACGCTGACCGCCGAGGACGGCATCGAGTTCGGCGATCTGGATAAGCAGTATCAGCAGTCAACCTTTGCCGGACATTTCATTGAAGTGGGCGTGGACAGCGCCACCGGGGAAGTGCGGGTGCGCCGGATGCTCGCGGTGTGCGCGGCCGGACGCATTCTTAACCCGAAAACCGCCCGCAGCCAGGTTATCGGTGCGATGACCATGGGGCTGGGTGCGGCGCTGATGGAAGAGCTGGCGGTGGATACCCGGCTGGGCTATTTCGTCAACCACGATATGGCCGGGTATGAAGTCCCGGTCCATGCCGATGTTCCCGAGCAGAAGGTGATTTTCCTCGATGATACGGACCCGATCTCCTCGCCGATGAAAGCCAAAGGCGTGGGTGAGCTGGGCTTGTGCGGCGTGGGCGCGGCTATTGCCAATGCGGTATATAACGCGACGGGGGTGAGAGTCCGGGATTATCCCATCACCCTCGATAAGCTGCTCAGC
>Ga0302349_1002380_pt1 | contig 12134 bp, 7 predicted proteins | sample PhyAR1_FD_202176 | JGI IMG/M metagenome (GOLD analysis project Ga0302349, IMG submission 202176) | Leaf surface microbial communities from alfalfa plants in UC Gill Tract Community Farm, Albany, California, United States - DLSL A.R1... | ecosystem: Host-associated > Plants > Phyllosphere >...
GCAGTCCAATTCCGGGACTGCTAAGATGAGTGCTATGAGCCAGAACACCTCTACTGCCCTTGTGGCAAACAATCTCCCGATTCCCAGTGCGCTCGGTTCGCTGGACGCCTACATCGGTGCCGTGCACCAGATCCCGGTGCTGTCGGTCGATGACGAGCAGGACCTGGCCCGCCGCTTCCGCGACGAGCTGGACCTGGACGCCGCGCGCGAGCTGGTCCATTCCCACCTGCGCTTCGTGGTGCACGTCGCCCGTGGCTACAACGGCTACGGCCTGGCGCTGGGCGACCTGATCCAGGAAGGCAACATCGGCCTGATGAAGGCGGTGAAGCGCTTCGACCCGGACATGGGCGTTCGCCTGGTGTCGTTCGCGGTGCATTGGATCCGTGCGGAAATGCACGAGTTCATCCTCAAGAACTGGCGCATCGTCAAGGTCGCCACGACCAAGGCGCAGCGCAAGCTGTTCTTCAACCTGCGCAAGTCCAAGACCCGCCTGGGCTGGATGAACGCGGCCGAAGTCAGCGCGGTGGCCAAGGACCTGAACGTGTCCGAGCGTGAAGTGCTCGAGATGGAGTCGCGCCTGTCGGGTCGCGATATCGGTTTCGATCTCTCCAGCGATGACGATGACGATCATGCGCCGCCGTCGCCGGCTGCCTACCTGCGCGCCAACGAAGAAGATCCTTCGATGGCGTACGAGCGGATGGACAGCGAAGACAATCAGCTGCAGCTGCTGCGCGAAGGCATGGCCGAACTGGATGCGCGTTCGCGCGACATCATCCGCCGTCGCTGGTTGGACGCGGACAGCAAGGTGACGCTGCAGGAGCTGGCCGATGAGTACGGCGTGTCGGCCGAACGCATCCGCCAGGTCGAGGCGAACGCGCTGAAGAAGATGAAGGCGCTGTTTACCGCGTAATGCGGGGCGGCGTTGAGGTGATGAAAGGCCCGGCACTGCCGGGCCTTTTCTTTTCTGGAAGCGCTATGCCTATGTGGGGCCGCTGACCTGTCCGACAGCAAGGGGTGCCGTGTGCTGATTCGCCTGCGTCGCAAAGGTCTCGACGCGGTCCTGTAACGCAACGGCCCGGCAATGCCGGGCCGCTGACGTCACACGCTCCACGCCATGCGCGGATCCGTGCGGCCTTACATCTCCCGCGCGATCGCACGCCAGCCGATGTCGGTGCGGTGGAACTCGTTGTCCCAGGTCACCTTCGCCACGCCGGCATACGCGTTGGCCTGCGCATCGCCCACGCTGTCGCCCAGCGCCGCCACGCACAGCACCCGGCCGCCCGCGCTCACCACCTGGCCCTGCGCGTCCAGCGCCGTGCCTGCATGGAACACCTTGGCCGTGGCCGGCACCGTGTCCAGACCGTGGATCACATCGCCGCTGATCGGCGTTTCCGGGTAGGGCGCCGCCGCCATCACCACGCCCAGCGACGGGCGCGGATCCCACTGCGCCTCTACCTCGTGCAGGCGTGCGTCGATGGCCGCCTGTACCAGCTCGACCAGGTCCGACTGCAGGCGCAGCATCACCGGCTGCGTTTCCGGGTCGCCGAAGCGCACGTTGAACTCGATCACCTTCGGCGCGCCGTTGGCATCGATCATCAGCCCGGCATAGAGGAAACCGGTGAACGGAATACCGTCGGCGATCATGCCCTGCACGGTCGGGTTGACCACCTCGCGCATCACCCGGGCATGCACCGCGTCGGTGACCACCGGGGCCGGCGAGTACGCGCCCATGCCGCCGGTGTTCGGGCCGGTGTCGCCGTCGCCCACGCGCTTGTGGTCCTGCGAGGTCGCCATCGGCAGCGCGGTGGTGCCGTCCACCATGGAAATGAAACTGGCTTCTTCGCCGTCGAGGAACTCCTCGATCACCACGCGCGCGCCGGCGTCGCCGAACGCGTTGCCCGACAGCATGTCGCGCACCGCGTCTTCGGCCTCGGCCAGGGTCATCGCCACGATCACGCCCTTGCCCGCGGCCAGGCCGTCGGCCTTGACCACGATCGGTGCGCCCTTCTCGCGGATGTAAGCCAGCGCCGGCTCGATCTCGGTGTGCACCGCATAGAACGCGGTCGGGATGTTGTGGCGGGCCAGGAAGTCCTTGGCGTACGCCTTGCTGCCTTCCAGCTGCGCAGCGGCGGCGGTCGGCCCGAAGATGCGGTGCCCGGCGGCGCGGAAACGGTCCACCACGCCGGCCACCAGCGGCACTTCCGGGCCGACCACGGTCAGGCCGATGCCTTCGGTGCCGACCAGCGCCAACAGACCGTCCAGATCGGTGACCTTGATGTCCACGTTGCGGCACTTGGGCTCGGTGGCGGTGCCTGCATTGCCGGGGGCCACGATGACTTCGCTGACCTGCGCGGACTGTGCCAGCTTCCAGGCCAGGGCGTGTTCACGGCCGCCGGCGCCGATGACGAGGATCTTCTGCATGGTGACGTATTCCGGATAGGGGGTCGGGGGAATCAGGAGGGACGGGGAAGCGCTTGGGCGACGTCCTTGAAGGCAGCAAGGGCGGCTTCGAGATGTTCGATGATTTCCTGTGCCAACACATCCGGCGGCGGCAGGTTGTCGAGGTCATCCAGGCTGTCGTCCTTCAGCCAGAAGATATCCAGGCTGGCTTTGTCGCGGGCAACCAGTGCCTTGTAATCGTAGTAGCGGAAACGTTCCGATTCCTTGCGCGTGTGACGATTTGCCGGATTGTAAGCGTCAACGAATTCCCGCAGATCCTCATCGCGTAGCGGCTTGGTCTTAAGGGTGAAGTGCTTGTTGGTGCGCAGGTCGTAGATCCATACGCCCTTGGTGTGGATCTTGCCATCCTTGGGCTTGGAATCGAAGAACAGCACGTTTGCCTTGACGCCTTGGGCGTAGAAGATGCCAGTCGGCAGGCGCAGCAAGGTATGGACGTCGCAGGTTTCAAGCAGCTTGCGCCGAATCTTCTCGCCGGCCCCGCCTTCGAACAGCACGTTGTCAGGCAGCACCACCGCAGCGCGGCCGGTGGTCTTGAGCATCGATACGATGTGCTGAAGGAAGTTGAGCTGTTTGTTCGACGTGGTCTGCCAGAAGTCCTGGCGCTCGTAGGTGAGCGCATCACGGTCTTCCTCGCCTTCCGCGTTGGTGATGGTCATGCTGCTCTTCTTGCCGAAGGGCGGATTAGCCAGCACATAGTCGACCTTTTTGCCTGGCTCGGAGATCAGTGCGTCGGAGCGGCTCACAGTGGGCTCGCCATCGAGGTCGCCGATGTTGTGCAGGAACAGATTCATCAAGCACAGACGGAGCGTGGAAGCGACGATCTCATTGCCGAAGAAGGTCTGGTGCCGCAGGAACTTCTGCTGCTTCTTGTCCAGGTGCATGCCTTCGCGGGTCAGCCAGTCGTAGGCACCCAGGAAGAACCCACCAGTACCACAGGCCGGATCGGCAATGGTCTTGCCAGGTTCGGGCTGCAGGCATTCAACCATTGCCTTGATGAGCGGGCGGGGGGTGAAGTACTGGCCGGCACCGCTCTTGGTGTCTTCAGCGTTCTTCTGCAGCAGGCCCTCATACATATCGCCCTTGACGTCGATCTCCAGGCTCAGCCAGTTTTCCGAGTCGATCATCTGAACCAGTCGCGACAACTTCGCAGGATCGTGGATCTTGTTCTGCGCCTTGAAGAAGATCGCGCCAAGCACGCCCGGCTTGTCGCCAAGCTTGTGCAAAACGTCAAGATAGTGCTCTTCCAACTTGGCGCCGGTCTGTTTGCGCAGACTGGCCCAGTCGTACTTTTTTGGGATGCTCAACTCGCGGTTATGCGGTGGCTGTGAATACTCGTAGGCCAGCTTCAAAAACAGCAACGAGGTGAGCTGTTCGAGGTAGTCGCCATAGCCCATGCCGTCGTCGCGCAGGGTGTGGCAGAAGTTCCAGATCTTCTGAACGAGGGTGCTGCTGTTCATGGTTACGGCGTGTCTTTCTTTGGAAGGGAGGTCAGGCGCTTGGCTTCGGCCTGCAGGAGTTTCAGGTCTTCCTCGGCCTCGTGGTCGGCGGCCAGCGTCTCGGTCGCGCGGCGGTTGGCATCGAAGGCGGCGTAGCGTTCACCCACAATGGATTCCATCTGTTCCCGTGAGATGCGGCCCGGACCGGTCAGAACTGCCCGTTCGTTGAAGTCGAGGAAGCGGTCGGTCTGGGTGATCCAGTCGGACATGCGGGTTTCGAGACGACGCAGGGCGCGGTCCTCGGCGAAGTCCAGGAACATGGTCACCAATCTATTCAGTTGATCGAGCTCCTGGGTATCCAGGTAGTTCTTCGATACTACGGTGTCCGATTTGCGCAGTCGGCTGCCACTCCAGTTGGTCAATCCCATATGCTCGGCATCCGCATCGGCACGCTCCACAATCAACTGGGCGGCCGTGCGGCCGGTGATGGCGTAGACAAGCTTGTTCTGGATGGTGGCGAAGAAGGTCTTGGCGGTCTGGGCGGTGCCGTCGTAATCGCTGCTGCTGACCTTGAACAGGTCGCGCAGCGTCTGGTAGAAGCGCTTCTCCGAACTGCGGATATCGCGGATGCGGCGCAGCAGGTCGTTGAAGTAATCGGTGCGCTCGGCATCCTTGAGCCGCAGGTCATTGAGCAGGAAGCCCTTGACCAGGTACTCGGCCAGGGAGGAGCCGGCCCAGCGGCGGAACTGGACCCCACGAGGCGAGCGGACCTTGAAGCCGACGGCCATGATCAGCTCCAGCCGGTAGGCTTTCACGGTCCGGCGGACCTCACGGCTGCCTTCCTGGCGAACCTGTAAGTAATCCTTACAAGTTGCTTCCTCATCAATCTCACCCTCCTCGTAGACTGCCCGGATATGCTGGGTGATGTTCTGCGGCGTGGTGTCGAACAGATCCGCCATCTCCGCTTGGGTCAGCCACACCGTACCGTGAGCAGCGCGGAGGTGGACATCGGTGCGCCCGTCTTCGGTACGGTAGAGGATCAGCTCCCCGTTGTTGTCGTTCATGGCGTTACCTTGGACTCTCGGCCGCGTTTGGCTGCAACCGAACCGCTGGCCTTGGTGTCACGGGCAGCACGGATGCGGGCCAGCAGTTCGCTGGCGGGCTCCTCGTTGGGATCTTGGGAGACCAGTTGGCCGGCGAAGGCTGCCTTTAGCACGTTCTTACGCTGTGCCGTAGCCTGGAGAAGTCCGCTGAAAACACTTTCATGAAGTGTGGCTATCTGAGCGCTAAAATTTTCCAACCGACGTGTGATGACGTCCAACTCATCTAGAGGTGGCAGCGGGATCGGGAACGGCTGTAGGTCGCTCATGGAGATCCGTTTGTGGCCGGCAGTAGACTTTGCTGCAGCTTCTATCCGAGTCCTCGCCATTGGGCTCCGAAGCCAATATGAAATATAGGTACCCAAGCATTCAAAACCAGGAGTCATCTTGCCGCAGAATATCCGGTCGGGATACTGAACTGCTCCGTCGGGCAAATGATCAATGGTGACACAGCAGCCAACGTACTCCACCGAACCACTAAGCCGGGTAATGAGTAGATCGTGCAGGGCGAGAACATTCTCTTCACGAGATTGTTTCTCTGTGACATAGTTAAGCGCAGAAAAATCAACGGACCCTTGACGGACGGCACTTGACTTGAGTATCGGGAATGGCGTCACTTCTCGGATTGATGTCTCTGCACTACCGCTGCGCAGTTGAATAAGGAGTTGATCGAGACTGGCCCATGCCCAATTCTCCGGAAGCGTCGGAAGTTTGTCCTGATCTGGCTGAACAGGTTCCGCATACCTGGCTCGCCAATTCTTTGGTGGAGCCTTGCGCTGTTCATTGAGCTTGGCGAGTTGCTTCTTTTCCCAGCCGGCTCGGCGCTCGGACAGGATGCGCTGCAGTAACTCCGTGCCGGTTTCCTCTGGTTCGCCGTTTGCCGCGCGCCAATCCGCAGTCAACGTGCCCTCCACCGCCGACTTCAGTAGTGATTGGCGGTACCGATTCAGTTTGCGCCGCGCATCCTTCAGCTCGGCCATCCCCGCGTCAAGGTCGGACAGTAGCTCTTCCAACTTCTCAACGATGCGGGTTTGTTCGAGGCTGGGTGGTAGAAGAAGTGGAAGCGATCTGAGGGTCTCCAAGCGGATTCCGCTCACGGTTGTGCCTGTGCCTTCCCTTTGGATGACCTGTTCATTGGCGAGGATCCAGTAAAGAAGGAAGTCCGAGTCGACACCATCGCCGACGATCAGAGCCTTCAAATCCTGGTTGATGGCGCACTCCACTGTGGGTCGAATCGCCCGGCCGAGCGCAATGCGGGTTGCGCAAATCAGTGTGTTGGGCGGCACCACGTTGGTCGCACTGTTGGCAACCGCTTCCTCTGAAATATGCTCTTCGGCATCACTTGGTTTGGGCGACTTCATGTCCTTCACGGTGAACCAAGGAATTGCACCTTCGAAATAGGTCGCCACATTCCTTGAGGGGGTGCCGCCTCCCACTATGGAAAGCAGGCAGTCGCCCAGTTCTGATTCCGCCCAACCCACTGGCAGGTTCTTGCTCACGCCACCAACTCCTCATTCATCTCGGCCAGCAACTCATCCAGCTGCCCGTCAAACACTGTCCAAGCCTTCTGCAGCCCGCCCTTGCCGGCCAGCTGCGCGTAATCAAAATCGTCCCGTTCGATGCGGCAGCTGCTGGCGATATGGTCCTTGACCAGCCGCAGCCACTCCATCTGCTCGGGGGTGAACGAAGTAGCGCGCTGCCGGTTGTGGCGGAAGGTCCATGCCTGGAAGCGCTTATCTACACTGTCGGCGAACGGCCGCAGCTCTTCGTCCATGCCCAGCGCGAAGCGCACTAGTGATACGAGATCGGTCAGCTGGCGGCGAACGCTGTTGCCGTGCACCTTGTTTTCCTGCAAGCGAGCATAGGCTGACCAGAGTCTCTCCGTGGTCAGCATCAGTGGCGGCCGCGACAGGGTCTCTTGAAGCTCCTCGATCATCTCGAAGGTCAGCTCGCGGCGGCGGTAGGGTTGTGCATAGAAGAAGCCCAACGCCGCAATTTCTTCACGATGCGTCTGCAGAAACTCGCGGAACTGCTCAACAGCGGCTTCGGCATTGGCCTGCGCCTGCGCGGCAAACTCACTGCGCGTCACCGTGTCGAGATTGAGGTGGTCGATCAGCTGCTCACGGTCGCGGCGCGCTGACTCGATCCTTTCCCGTAGCGCGGGGTTGTCGAAAGGCTGGCAAGCAGCATCCACGCGCTTGCAGCGTGCTGCCTCCAGTTCTTCCTGGGTCAGCGAGGCTTCGTCTCGGGTGATACCGGCGGCCTGGGCCGCGTCAAGCGCATCGGCCGTCACCCGGTCGGGGTCGAGTGCTTGTATCAGTCCGCGTGCGAGATCGTGCAGACTGATGCCGCCGCTGGCCTGTTTGATCTTGGCTAGGGCCTTGTCATCCAATCGCTTGGTCAATCGCACCAGGCGATTGCCCAGGCTGAGCACAGTGTCCTCGTCGCGTGCGCCGACCGCCACGCCCTTGAGCAGGCCATCCAGGCTGAGCGCAGGCAAGCGCTCCAGTGGCCGGCTTTCGGTCTTCAGCGTTTTCTCCACACCTACGGCATCGATCAGCACAAAGCGGGCCTTGGCCCCATCGGCGGAGTTGCTGACCTTCTTCAGCGACTCGGCATCCAGGCTGCGCACGCCTCGGCCTTTCATCTGCTCGTAGTACCCCTTGCTGCGCACGTCACGCATAAATAGCAGCACTTCCAGTGGTTTCACGTCGGTGCCGGTAGCGATCATGTCCACGGTAACGGCGATACGCGGATTGTAGTCATTGCGGAAACTGGCAAGCACGCTATCGGCGTCGTCGCCGGCTACTGCTTTGCCGGTGTCAGGGTCGGTCCCGGCCCGGTAAGTGACCTTTTTGCAGAAGGCATTGCCCTCGCCATAGATCTGGCGCACGGTACGGATGATGTCGTCTGCGTGGCTGTCGGTCTTGGCGAAGATCAGCGTCTTCGGGGTCTCTTCGCGGTTGGGGAAAATACGGTTCTCTACCGCATTCTTCATTTCCTGGATGACGTTGCGGATCTGGCTGGGATTGACCACCGACCTATCGAGGTCCTTGTTGCTGTAGGCGGTGTCCTCTTCGGTCTGCGCCCAGCGCTTGGCCCGCGTTTCCCGGTCGCGGTGGTCGATCCATTCCCTGGCCTTCACCTCGGCACCCTTGGCACTTATCTCGGTGTCGATTTCGTAGACGTCGTAGCCCACATTAACGCCGTCCACTACGGATTGCTCGTAACTGTACTCTGCGACGATGTTCTCGTTGAAGAAGCCGTAGGTGCGCCTGTCCGGGGTGGCTGTCAGGCCAATCAGGAAGGCATCGAAGTAGTCCAGAACCTGCTTCCAAAGGTTATAGATGCTGCGGTGACATTCATCGATGACGATGAAGTCGAACTCTTCCACCGGCATCTGCGGGTTGTATTGCACCAAGTGCGCTTGGGCGGCGGACTGGCCCATTTCGTGCAGCGAAATGTCTTCGCTGGCCTCGGTCAGCTCAGTGCCCGACAGGATCGAGTACATGCGCTGGATGGTGCTGATACACACCTGCGCATGTGGATCTACATTGCTGGAGGTCAGCCGCTGGACGTTGTACAGCTCGGTGAACTTGCGGGCATCGTCCGGCGCGGTGTACGCCATGAACTCTTGATGTGCCTGCTTGCCAAGGTTGCGGGTATCGACCAGAAAGAGAATGCGCTTGGCACCGCCGAATTTGAGCAGGCGGTAGGCCGAGGTGATCGCGGTGAAGGTCTTTCCCGCACCGGTGGCCATATGGATCAAGGCGCGCGGCTTGTTTCTGGCCAGCGACTTCTCCAGGCCGGTGACCGCCTGGATCTGGCAGTCGCGCAGGTTCTGCTCGGCAAGTGGTGGCATCTGTGTCAGACGGTGGCGCAGGGTATCGGGCTGTGCGGCCCAGTCGGCGAGCGTCTGCGGGCGGAAAAAGTGAAACAGCTCGCGCGCGCGCGGTGATGGATCACCAGCGTCGGTAAAAAATAGGATCTGCCCCGTGGCCTCGTAGAGGAAACGCAGCGGCGTGTGGCCATTGCGCCACTTCAGCGGGGCTGTCGCGTAGCGTTCGGATTGAGTCTCGTGAACACTGAGATTTTTGCCGGCGTCATTGCGCTTGGCTTCGATAACCCCGACGGGCTCACGGTCGACGAACAGCAGGTAGTCCGCCGGGCCAGCATCGGTAGGGTACTCACGGACCGCGATTCCTGGTCCTGCACTGAGGTTGATTTCCTTCATGTCCTGCACGACCCAGCCGGCGGATTCCAGCTTCCGGTCAATGATGAGGCGCGCTTTAACTTCCGGTGTCATATCAACCCCCTGTGGTTGTTCGATAAGCATTCAATCTGCTCAGTTATCCCCATCAATATTCGACAGATACTGAAGCCGGTCAGTACGAGGCCAGGGCGTGTTCACGGCCGCCGGCGCCGATGACCAGGATCTTCAATGCAGTTCTCGCGTGTGGCGGGGGCAGACCCGCGATTTTACGCGGTGTCGGTCGGCCCTGCATTCGCCCCGGCTCAGGGCGTGCCGCAGCCTTCACGTTGCAGCGAGTCGGGCACCGCATACGCCCGTAGCGTCGGGTCGAAGATCAGCCGGTGATACTCCTGGAACGGGCCGGCGCAGTCCTGCCCGGTGCCGCGCACGATGAGTGGCCAAAAGCCGTCCACCGCCTCGTCGCTACCCAGCTGCGTACTGAAGTCGATGTTGTAGCGCGCGTCCTCGCACCCGGAGCGCTCCGCATCGCAGTCTTGGCGCCGGTCGTTGTCCAGGTGGTCACGGTAGCTGGCCACCTCGCGCAGGTAGTCGCCGTGCATCGCCACATAGCTGCGGGTGATCCGCGTGGCGCCGCGGCGGGCCCACGGATGGGTGATGATGAAGGCGTCGCGCTGCGGCCCCAGCCCCACGATTCCCACCGTGCCCGGCGCGCCCCACTGGCCGTACTGGGACTGCAGGCGCTGGGCGATGATGCGGAAGGGCACTTCCAATGCCATCAACTGTTCCAGCCCGCTGGTGTCCTTGGGCACGCGCGCATCCTCGCCCACCTGCAGCGCGTACAGGTCGATCCGGCCCGGCTCCACGCTGGCGGCATCCTCCAGCCGCTGGCAGACCGCCAGCAGGGTGCGCGCGCGGCCATCGCGATGCACCGGCTCACGTGCGCACACCTCCCGCGTGACCGGGCGCTGCGCGTCCACCTCGGTGTCTTCCCACTGGTCCTGCCAGGCGCCCTCCAGCCGTGCGCGGTCGCCGTAACGCGCCTGCAGGAAGCCCAGCAGACGTTGCTCGGTGGTGCCGCGCAGGTGGGGCATCGCCTCTATCGGCGCGCTGGTATCGAGCGCCCGTCGCGGCTTGGTGGGGTTGGCCGGTGAGCTGCTGTTGGTGCAGCCGGCCAGCAGAACAAGCAGGGCGGTGGCCAGCGCGGCCCGGTGCGGGCAGGTCACTGCACGGCCCGCGCACACCATCACTCGCACCCTTCGCGGTTCAATGCATCGGGGAAAGCGTAGGTCCAGGTCTTCGCGTCCAGGGTGAAGCGATGCTCGCGGCGCACCGGGGTGCGGCCACAACTCATCCCGGTTTCTTCGATCACCAGCGGCCACTGCCGTGCAGCCGGGTCGCGGGCGTCGAAGGTCAGGGCGAAATCAAGGTTGAACAGGCGGGCCTGGCAGTCCGGCTCGGCGTCGGCATCGTCGCAGTCGTAGGCACTGCTGTTGTCGATGTGGCTGCGCACGCCGCCGGCCTCCACCAGCCCGTTCGGGCCGGGCAGCACCAGCGTCTGGGTGATCAGCGAATAGCCCTGGCCAAACCAGCCGTGCTCGATGCGGAACCCGTAGAAGTCGCTGCCGGCGCGGATGATCTGCACCGTGCCGGGCTGGCCCTGGCTGCCGAAGTTCTGGCCGGTCAGTTCGGCGGCCACGGCGAAACGGTCGGCCGCGGGGCGCAGTACGAAGAAGTCGATCGCGCCCGGGTCCGGGTGCGCGCCGTCCAGCGGCCAACCGCACACAGCCAGCAGCTGTTGCCAGCTGTCGCCGGTCACCACCGGTTGTTCGGCGCAGACGCGCCAGTCGGTGGGGCGGGTGTCGCCATCCTGGTTCCAGCTGCCACGCCAGGTGCCGCCCAGTTTCGCGGCCTTGCCATAGCGTTCGGTCAGAAAGGCCTGCAGCCGCGCGGTACGGCTGACGTGGGCCACCGGTGCGGCAGGCGTCTGCGCCGCAACGGGGGCGGCCGGGGTCGCCGGTTCACTGGCCGGGGTGCACCCGGCCAGCGCGGCCGCACTGGCGATGGCCAGCGCGGCGAGGGTCTTCATGTGCTGCGGGGACATCCGTGTCGCTCCAGGGGTCAGTGGCGGAAGTGGCGGACGCCGGTGAACACCATGGCCAGGCCGTGTTCGTTGGCAGCGGCGATCACTTCGTTGTCGCGCATCGAGCCGCCCGGCTGGATCACCGCCTTGATGCCGGCCGCAGCGGCGGCATCGATGCCATCGCGGAACGGGAAGAACGCATCGGAGGCCATCACCGAGCCTTCCACCACCAGGTTCGCGTCGGCCGCCTTGATGCCGGCGATGCGCGCCGAGTACACCCGGCTCATCTGCCCGGCGCCCACGCCGATGGTGCGGTTGTCCTTGGCATACACGATGGCGTTGGACTTCACGAACTTGGCCACCTTCCAGGCGAACAGCAGGTCGGCAAACTGCTTGTCGGTGGGGGCCAGCGTGCTCACCACGGTCAGTTCGTCGCGCGCCATGCCGCGGTTGTCCGCGCTCTGGATCAGCAGGCCCGAGCCCACGCGCTTGGTGTCGTAGTTGTTGCGGCCCTGCCCATGCGGAATGCGCAGCACGCGCACGTTGGCCTTTTTCTGCGCGTATTCCAGCGCAGCCGGTTCGTAGTCCGGGGCGATCAGCACTTCAACGAACTGGCGGTCCAGGATCACCTTGGCGGTGGCGGCATCCAGCGGCTGGTTGAAGGCGATGATGCCGCCGAAGGCGCTGGTCGGGTCGGTCGCGTAGGCCAACTCGTAGGCATCGCCGTTGCCGGCACCCACGGCCACGCCGCACGGGTTGGCATGCTTGGCGATCACGCAGGCCGGCGCGTCGAACTGGCGCACGCATTCCCACGCCGCGTCGGCGTCGGCCAGGTTGTTGTAGCT
>Ga0302349_1002383_pt1 | contig 12126 bp, 8 predicted proteins | sample PhyAR1_FD_202176 | JGI IMG/M metagenome (GOLD analysis project Ga0302349, IMG submission 202176) | Leaf surface microbial communities from alfalfa plants in UC Gill Tract Community Farm, Albany, California, United States - DLSL A.R1... | ecosystem: Host-associated > Plants > Phyllosphere >...
CGCCGTCATGTTCTTCCAATGGCGCGCCTCACGCAAGGGCGCCGAGAAGTTCCACTCGGCGATGCTCCCCCATGCCGGCACCGACTCGCGCATCTGGCGCGAGGTCGCGCAGCTCGGCGCCGACGTGGGCGCCCTCGCGCCGCTCAAGGGCTCCCGCGTGCGGGCCGACGTCGCGATGCTGTGGGACTACGAGTCGTTCTGGGCCCAGGACCTCGAGTGGCGCCCGGTTGACGATCTCGACCACAACGAGCGCGTTCGCGCCTTCTACGAGCGCCTCTGGCGCGACGGCTTCACGGTCGACTTCGCCCTCCCGAGCCACGATCTCTCGGCGTACCCGCTCGTCGTCGTTCCTGCGCAGTACATGCTGCGCGCCGAGGACGCGGCGAACCTCAACCGCTATGTCGAGAACGGCGGCACCCTCGTGGTGTCGTACTTCTCGGGCGTCGTCGACGAGAACGACGGCGTGCACGAAGGCGGGTTCCTCTCGCCCCTGCGCGAGTCGCTCGGAGTCGACGTCGAGGAGTACCTGCCGTTGCGCCGCGGCACAAGCGCAAAGATTGTCTGGGCCGATGGCTCGTCGTCCGACGCCGACCACTGGCAGGAGCACCTGCGCATCTCCGGCGCCGAGGTCCTCGCCCGATTCGACCAGGGCGGCGGCAAGGGCCTGCCCGCGATCACCCGCGGATGCCACGGATCCGGACACGGGTGGTACGTCGCCACCCGCATGTCGACCGACGCGCTCGCGGACGTCTTCCGCGGCGTCTATGCCGATGCCGGGCTCACGCCACGCGACCTCGGTGAAGGACTCGAGGTCGTACGCCGCGAGTCCGACGCCGACGCCTTCACGATCGCGATCAACCACTCCGAGACCGACCACGAGCTCGCCGTGGCGGGCGTCGATCTGCTCACGGGCGAACGCGCGGAGTCGTTCACCGTCTCGGCCGGCACCGTGCGCGCGATTCGCACGAGCCGACACTAACCACCCCACCCGCTCCCACGACCCTGCCGCAAGAGCGCGGCGGAAGGAGAACCCCATGAACAAGCGGATGATCATCACCGCGACCGCCGCCGTCGGCGTGCTCGCGCTTGCCGGTTGCAGCGCCGATGCTGAGCCTGCTTCCACAGAATCCCCCGCGGCCGAGCAGGCCGGCGGATCCGGCGCCGAGATCGTCGTCTGGACCGACGCCGAGCGCGAGGAGGCCCTGAGCGCGGCCGCGGAGGCGTTCGAGGCCGACACGGGCGCGACCGTCACGCTCGTGCAGAAGAACTTCGAAGACCTGCGCAACGACTTCATCACGCAGGTGCCGACGGGCGAGGGCCCCGACATCACCGTCGGCGCGCACGACTGGCTCGGCGCGCTCGTGACCGCTGGCGTCGTCGACACGATCGACCTCGGCGACAAGACCGACGACTTCGAAGACGTCGCGGTCGAGGCGATGACCTACGACGGTCAGCTCTACGCGCTGCCTTACTCGGTCGAGACCGTCGCGCTCGTGCAGAACGCCGACCTCGTCGGCGAGGAAATACCCGCGACCTGGGACGAACTCGTCGAGCGCGGCCTCGAGGTCAGCGACCGCCCGATCGCCGTCAACACCGAGGGCGAGACGGGCGACGGCTACACCATGTACGGGTTCCAGACGTCGTTCGGCGCTCCCCTCTTCACGCAGGACGAGACCGGCTCGTACTCGAACGAGGTCGCCATGGGCGGCGAGAACGGCGAGGCCTTCGCGCAGTGGCTCAGCGACAACAGCCCGAGCGGCACCGGTTACCTGTCGACGACGATCGACTACGACATCAATAACGAGCTGTTCAACTCGGGCGAGGCTCCCTTCACGATCCAGGGCCCCTGGGCTCTGTCGACCTACACCGACGTCGACAACATCGTCGTCGGCCCGATCCCGTCCGCCGGTGGCGAGACCGCCTCGCCGCTCGTCGGCGTGCAGGGCTTCTACCTCTCGGCGCAGAGCAAGAACGCCCTCCTCGCGCAGGAGTTCCTCGTCAACTACCTGTCGACGGAAGACGCGCAGCGCACCCTCTACGAGGCGGATCCGCGCATCCCCGCGCTCACGTCGCTCGCCGACGAGGTCGCGTCCGACCCGATCGTCGCGGGCTTCCTCGCCGCGAGCCAGAACGGCGTCCCCATGCCGTCGATCCCCGAGATGGGCGATGTCTGGGACCTCTGGAACGGTGCCGAGGTGCAGATCCTGAACGGCGCTGACCCCGCGAGCACGTGGAACACGATGGTCGAAAACCTCGAGGCCACCATCAACTGATGTCTACACAGCTCTCCTCTCCCTCCCGCCCGCGCGGCGCCTCGCACGCGCGTTCCTGGAGCGGCCGCGGCGCGGGCTTCCTCGTGAAGCTCCTGCTGATGGCGCTCGTGAACGCGCTGGGAATCGCCGCCATCCTCGCCGCATGGTCGGCCGAGTCGTGGATCGTCCTCGGCGCGACGGTCGTCCTCACGGCAGCGGCCGACGTCGTGTACTTCACGAAGCGGGCACTACCGCTGAAGTATCTCTTCCCCGGCCTGTCCTTCCTGCTCGTGTTCCAGATATTCGTGTTCGGCTACACCGGCTACATCGCGTTCACGAACTACGGAACCGGCCACGCGGGATCGATGGAGCAGGCGGTCGACGCGGCCCTTATCCAGGATGAGAAGCGCGTCGAGGGAGCGGAGAGCTACCCCCTGACCGTTGTCGAGCGATCGGGCGAACTAGGCTTCGCGATCGTCGACGGCGACCAGGTTCGTGCCGGAACGACGGAGGAACCTCTCGCCGTCGTCTCCGGCGCGACCATCGGCGACAACGGCACGCCCGCGACCGTTCCCGGATACGACGTCGTCCCCCGCGCCGAGGTGCTGAGCGACACTGATCTGCAGCAGCAGGTCGTCTCACTCCGCGTTCCCGTCTCCGACGACGCGGAGGACGGATCCATCCGCACCCGCGAGGGATCCACCGGATCCGTGTACACGTCGAGCCTCGAGTGGGACGCCGACGCGCAGACCCTCACCGATACGTCGACGGGCCTCGTCTACGAGGCCTCCGTTGACGGCAAGTTCCGCGCGTCAGACGGGTCCGAGCTCGCCGCAGGCTGGTACGTCGGCGTCGGTTTCGACAACTTCGTCCGCGCGGTCACGGATCCGGATCTGCGTGGTCCGCTCGGCCAGGTGACGCTCTGGACCTTCGCCTTCGCGATCCTCTCGGTCGCGAGCGCTTTCGGGCTCGGCCTGCTGTTCGCGCTGATCTACAACGACCCGCGGATCCGCGGTCGAGCGATCTTCCGCACCCTGTTCATCCTCCCGTACGCGTTCCCCGCGTTCATGTCAGCGCTGCTCTGGCGCGGCATGCTCAACAGCGAGTTCGGCATCATCAACGACCTGTTCTTCTTCGGGGCGAACATCAACTGGCTCGGCGATCCGTTCCTCGCGAAGGTCGCGATCCTCTGGGTCAACCTCTGGCTCAGCTACCCCTACTGGTTCCTCGTGTGCACGGGCGCGTTGCAGGCGATCCCCGAGGACACGCTCGAGGCCGCGACGATCGACGGCGCGGGACGCTTCCGCCGCTTCCGCTCGGTGATCCTGCCGCAGCTTCTCGTGTCGACGGCGCCGCTTGCGATCTCGTCGTTCGCGGTGAACTTCAATAACTTCACCCTGATCTTCATGATGACGGAGGGCGGGCCGTCGTTCGGCGGCTCAACGGCGCTCGGCCACACCGACATCCTCATCTCGGCGATCTACCGGATCTCCGGCGTGCAGGGCGGATCGGCCGACTACGGCCTCGCGAGCGCCCTGTCGATTCTCGTCTTCATCGTCATCGGCATCATCTCGGCGATCTCGCTCCGCCAGACCCGCAAACTCGAGGAGATGAACTGATGTCCACCACAACAGAACTCGTCACGACCGGCGGCCGCGGATCCCGTTCGCGTGGCCCGCGCGGGGCCGCGCGCCGGATCCGCTGGTGGGCGGAGGTCGGCTGGAAGTACCCCGCGGCCCTCGTCGTGCTCTTCTACGCGGTCTTCCCCCTCGTCTACGTGCTCTCGGCGTCGTTCAACCCGCGCGGCAGCCTCGCCGGCTCGTCGCGCCTGTTCAGCGCGTTCTCGCTCGACAACTTCGCCGATCTCGGCGACACGCACTTCTGGACGTGGATGGGCAACACCCTGTACGTCGGCCTCGCGGCCGCGGTCGGCGCCGTCATCATGGGCGCCGCGGGCGCATACGCCTTTAGCCGCTTCCGCTTCACGGGGCGCCGCGTGGGGCTCACGGCCCTCCTCGTGATTCAGATGTTCCCTCAGGCGATCGCGTTCGTCGCGGTGTTTCTCATGCTGCTCGCGATCGGCGAGGTCGTTCCGGCCCTCGGCATCAACTCGCGCATCGCGCTGATCTGCATCTATCTCGGCGGTGCCCTCGGCGCGAACACGTTCCTCATGTACGGGTTCTTCAACTCGATCCCCCGCGACCTCGACGAGTCGGCGAAGATCGACGGCGCGACGCACGCGCAGATCTTCTGGCGGATCATCATGCCTCTTGTCACGCCGATCCTCGCGGTCGTCGGCCTACTGGCGTTCATCTCGTCGTTCGGCGACTTCATCCTCGCGAAGATCGTGCTGACGAGCGAGGAGAACTGGACCCTCGCCGTCGGCATGTATCAGTGGGTCTCGAACCAGCTCACGAGCCGCTGGGGCCTCTTCGCCGCAGGTGCCGTGCTCGCGTCGATCCCCGTGCTTGCCCTGTTCCTGTCGCTGCAGCGCTACATCGTCGGCGGCCTCACCGCGGGATCCGTCAAGGGATAGCCCGCTTTCCTCTCCCCACCTGCACGAAGGAGTGCCCATGTCACCTCGCCCGTTCGTCGCGATCGCCGCCGGTGCCGCCCTCGTGGCGGCGCTGGCGGCACCCGCCGTCGCCGACACAGCCCCGGATCCGATCACCGTTCCCGCGGTCGACGGCCTCGACGACGACTTCATGCTCGGCGTCGACGTCTCGTCGGCCCTCTCGCTCGAGGAGTCGGGCGTCGTCTTCCGCGGCGACGACGGCGCCCCCGCCGACCTCTTCGAGGTGCTCGCGGATCACGGCGTCTCCGACGTGCGGATCCGGGTGTGGAACGACCCGTTCGATGTCGCCGGCAACGGATACGGCGGCGGAAACGTCGACGTCGACCGAGCGCTCGAGATCGGCCAGCGCGCCGATGCGGCCGGCCTCGGTGTCGTCGTCGACTTCCACTACTCCGATTTCTGGGCCGACCCCGGCAAGCAGCACGCACCGAAGGCGTGGGCGGGCTACACCGTCAGCGAGACGGCGAGCGCGGTGCACGACTTCACGGCCGACGCCCTGACCCGTTTCGTCGCCGCCGGCATCGACGTCACGATGGTGCAGGTCGGCAACGAGACCAACAACGGCGTCGCGGGTGTCTCGGGCTGGGACGACATGGCCGAGGTGTTCCAGGCCGGGTCCGCCGCGGTGCGCGAAAGCGCACCCGACGCGCTCGTGGCGCTGCACTTCACGAACCCCGAGACCGCGGGCCGGTACGGCGCCGCCGCCGCGGCGCTCGACGCTCGCGGGGTCGACTACGACGTCTTTGCATCGTCGTACTACCCCTATTGGCACGGTAGCCTCGAGAACCTCACGACGGTCCTGTCGCGCGTCGCCGACACGTACGACAAGAAGGTCGCGGTCGTCGAGACCTCCTGGGTGCACACGCTCGACGACGCCGACGGTCACGAAAACACCATTACCGAGGCGTCCGAGGCGACGGCCTTCCCCATCAGCGCCCAGGGCCAGGCGACGGCGTTCCGCGAGGTCGTGCAGGCCGTCGCGAACGTCGGCGACGCCGGCATCGGCGTCTTCAGCTGGGAGCCCGCGTGGCTTCCCGTCGGCACGCCCGACGAGCTCGAGAGCAACAAGCAGAAGTGGGAGCAGTACGGCTCGGGCTGGGCTGCGAGCTACGCCGCCGAGTACGACCCCGACGACGCGGGCCGCTGGTACGGCGGATCCGCCGTCGACAACGAGGCCCTCTTCTCCGCCGACGGCACCCCGCTCTCCTCGCTGCGCGTCTTCGAGTACGTGCGCACGGGCGCGACCGGACCGGTCGTCGTCACCGAGATCCAGCGTGTTTCCCTCACGGTCAACGAGGGCGACAAGGTCTCGCTCCCCTCGCACCTCCGCGTGACGTACAGCGACGGCACGGTCGCCGAGGAGGCCGTCTCGTGGGACGCGCCGGGCTCGTACCCGCTCGGCGCGCACACCGTCGACGGCACGACCGAGGCCGGCCACACTGTCACGGCCACCGTCACGGTGCGCGAGCGCTCCTACCTCCCAGGAGGCGGTTTCGAGGGCGACGGAGCGGGCCTCTGGTCGCTCGCCGGCACCGGCGGATCCATCGGCTGGCAGGCCGATGCAGTCGAGGGCGAGAACGCCCTGCACGTCTGGAACGACGCCGACTTCGCCGGATCCGCGTCGCAGACCGTCTCGGGCCTCGAGCCCGGCCGCTACGCCGCGAGTGCGACGAGCCAGGGAGCGATCGCGGAGGCCGACGCCGTGACGCTCACGGTGACGGCCACACCGACGCACCTGCCACCGCAGGCATCCGACCGCGCCCGCGCCGCGCAGACCCGCGCGGCCGACGCTCCGCTCGAGTTCGATGGGTGGCGGGCATACGCCACCGCCCAGACGCCGGCGGTGCAGGTCAAGAAGGGCGCCGACGTCACGGTCGAGATCTCGTGGAACCTCACGGCCGAGTCGTGGGGCACGATCGACGACGTGCGACTGATCCGCGTCGGCTAGATCGCACGCAAAAGGCGGGGCGCACTGCGCCCCGCCTTTTGCTCTACCGTCAGTCGCGTTGCTCTGCGTCTGCGGTCAGACGCGCGACAGCGGCAGCCGGCTGCCGATCTCCTGCAGCTTCGTGTTGGCCGGGAGGAGCGCCGTGTAGAGCTGCTCGAACACCGGGAGCAGCTCCTCGTAGACCGCGGCGTCGTCGCTCCCGGGCTCGGTGACGCCCTCGACGGGCGACATCTCGGCGGCGACATCGATCGACTCGATCATGCCGAGCGCCTGCATGCCGAGGAGCGCGGCGCCGAAGCCGGATCCTTCGGTCGACGCAGGGAAAGCGATCTCGGATCCGAAGGCGCTCGCGAGCGTCTGCCGCCAGATCTCGTGCTTCATGACTCCGCCTGTGGCGCGAATCTCATCGATCTCCAGATCGGCCTGCGCCAGCGACTGCTTGACGAGCGCGAGCTGCAGCGCGACCCCCTCGACGGCGGCGCGCACGAGGTGCTCGCGGCGGTGGGCGCGGGTCAGGCCCACGTATGCGCCGCGGGCGACGCCGCCCCAGCGCGGCGCCCGCTCGCCCAGGAGGTACGGCAGCATGAGCAGGCCGCCGGATCCGGCGGGCACCGTCATCGCCTCGTCGAGAAGCTGAGCGGTCGACAGCTCGGCGTCGCCCGAGGCGAGTTCGCTGCGCACCCAGTCGAGCACAATGCCGCCGTTGTTGATGGCCCCGCCGATGACCCAGCGGTCCTCCGTGAGCGCGTAGCAGAACACTCCCCCCTGCGGGTCGACGACGGGACGGTCGACGGCGACACGCAGCGCGCCGCTCGTGCCGACGGAGCATGCGGCGACGCCGTGCCGCACGGCGCCGACTCCGAGGTTCGCGAGCGGACCGTCGCCCGCGCCGGCGACCACCGGCGTCGACTCGGGAAGGCCGACAGCGGAGGCGGTATCCGCCGTCAGCCGCGGCACGACGTGCGTCGTCGGAACGAGCTGCGGCAGCCTGTCGGGCGCGATACCCGCGAGCGACAGCGCCTCGTCGTCCCACGCGAGCCGGTGGATGTCCATGAGGCCGGAGGCGGAGGCGAGCGAGTGATCGGTGACCATCTCGCCCGTGAGCCGCCACATCACCCAGTCCTTGATGCCGACCCAGTGCGCGGCGGTGCGGTGCAGGTCCTCCTCGTGCGTGCGGAACCAGATCAGCTTCACGAGCGGCGACATCGGGTGGACGGGCGTGCCGGTTCGGCGATGCAGGGCAAGACCCGTACCGTCGGCGCGGAGCGCCTCGGCCTCGGCCGCGGCGCGCGTGTCGGCCCAGGTGATCACGGGAGTCAGCGGCTCGTTGTCGGCGTCGAGCGCCATCAGGCTGTGCATCGCGCTCGAGAAGCTGAGGCCGCGCACGCGATCCGCGCCCACCTCGGCGACGACCTCGCCGAGGCCGCGCAGGACCGCGTCGAGGATCCGATGCGGATCCTGTTCCGCGCGTCCCGGCGCGGGCTCGTCGAGCGGGTACCCGTGCGACGCCTCCGCGACGGAGCTGCCGTCGATGCGGTACGCCACGACCTTCGTCGAGGTGGTGCCGAGATCGATGCCGATGACGACGTCGGGTGTGCTCATGAGGGTCAGTCCTTACTGGTCGAGCGTGCTCGTGGCGGATGCTGCGGCGGAACCGCCGCGGAGCTGCGATGCGTCGGGCGCGTCGAACGCGACAACGACCTTGCCGGAGACGGCGCCGTCGCGCGCGAGCTCGAAGGCAGCGCGCACGTCGGCGACCGGGATCGCGTGCGTCACGACCGACGCCACATCGGGCCGTGCAGCGAGGATCTCGATCGCCTCGTGGATCTCATCATTGAAGCGGAACGCGCCGCGCAGGTCGATCTCCTTGGAGATGAGCGGCGCGAGGTTGATGCCACGAGGTTCATTCGGAACCATGCCGACCTGCACGATCACGCCGCGACGGCGCGCCGCGACGGCCGCGGCGCTGATCGCGGCGGGCGCGCCGGAGCATTCGAGGACGACATCGAACGCCTCGGCGGGGAGTTCGTCCGTGCCCGCGCGGACGGCGGCATCGGCTCCGAGCGCAAGGGCCCTCTCGAGGGGCTGCGCCAGGACGTCGGTCACGGTGACGTGGGCGGCCCCACGGGCCCGCGCGGCGATGACCGCGAGGAGGCCGATCGGGCCGGCACCGGAGACGAGAACGCGCGCGCCCGTCAGGTCGCCCGCACGCGTGGCGCCGTGCAGCGCCACTCCGAGCGGCTCGGCGAGCGCGGCGAGGTCCATGTCCATCCCGGCGGGAAGGGCGCGCACCATGTCGCGCTCGACGACGATGAGGTCGGCCATCGCGCCCTGCGTGTGCGGCCACGTCGCGGCACTGCCGAGATACGACCCTCCGGGCCAGAGGTGCGGCTGGCCTTCGGTGCCCGGCACCTCCCGCCCGAACCGTGCGGGGTGCACGGTGACGGGATTTCCCGGCGCGAGCTCACCGGACGGATCCGCGTCAACGGTGCCGGACAACTCGTGGCCCGGGATGAGCGGCTCGCGAACGACGTATTCGCCGTTCGCGCCGTGGAAGTAGTAGTGCAGGTCGGAACCGCAGATCCCGACGCGCGCGACGCGGATCCGCACCTGTCCCACCGCGGGTTGGGGCTCGGGTGCCTCGCGGACGGCGATCTGCTCGCGCCCGTCGATGAAGACGGCCCTCATACGACGGCCGTCATTCCGCCGTCGACCACGAGGTTGTGGCCGGAGACGAAGCTCGAGGCGTCCGAGGCGAGGAAGATGAGCGCGCCGCGAAGCTCGCTCGGGTCGCCCCAGCGCTGCGCGGGCGTGCGCGCCGTGAGCCAGGCGTCGAACTCGGGATCCTCGACGAGCGCGCGGTTCATCTCGGTCGCGAAGTAGCCGGGCGAAATGGCGTTGACCTGCACGTTGTAGCGCGCGAGGTCGGCCGCCATGCCCTGCGTCAGCAGGGCGACCCCGCCCTTCGACGCCGAGTACGGCGCGATCGTCTGGCGGGCGAGCTTCGACTGGACCGAGGCGATGTTGATGACCTTGCCGGAGCCCCGCTCGACCATGCCCGGGGTGACGCTCCGCGACACGTAGAACATGCTCGACAGGTTGCTCGCGATCACGGCGTCCCAGTCGTCCGCGGCGTACTCGTGGATCGGCGCGCGGCGCTGCAGGCCGGCGTTGTTCACGAGGATGTCGGGGACGCCCTGCTCGGCGATGAGGGATCCGATCCCCGCGGCGACCTCCTCGGCGTTCGTCACGTCGAAGCGCACGGCGCCGGGCCGCACCCCGGTGGCGGCTTCGATGTCATCGGCCGTGTCGTCGAGCGCGCGGGCGTCGCGGCCGTGCAGCACGACGCGCGCGCCGGCGCCCGCGAGCACAAGCGCGAGCTCGCGGCCGAGGCCCCGCGAGGAGCCGGTGACGAGGGCCAGACGCCCCGAGATGTCGAAGAGATCGGATCCCATCGTTCCTCCTAGAAGATCGCGTAGACGACGAGCACGATCGCGAAGCCGACGAGCGACTCGATCGCCTGCTGCACGGTCCACGTCTTGAGCGTCGTCTTCACGTCCATGTTCATGAGCTTGCCGACGAGCCAGAAGCCGGAGTCGTTGACGTGGCTTCCGAACACGCTGCCGGCCGCGGTCGCGAGCGTGATCGCCGCGATGTCGATCGCGCTGAAGCTCCCCGCCGCGACGGCGGGGGCCATCAGGCCGGCGGTCGTGACGAGCGCGACGGTCGCGGATCCCTGCGCGAGGCGCAGGAGCACGGCGATGACGTAGGCGGCGAAGATGACGGGCAGGCCGAGGTCGGAGAGCACGTCCGCGAGGGCGTCGCCGATTCCGGAGGCGCGCAGGACGCCGCCGAACATGCCGCCTGCTCCGGTGATGAGGATCACGGAGGCGACGGTGCCGAGCGTGCCGTCGACGAGCTTCTCGAGCGCGGATCCGGTCTCGCCGCGGAACTTGCCGAGGACGAGCATCGCGATGATCACCGAGATGAGGAGCGCGACGGGTGCCGTGCCGATCATCGACAGCGCCTGCACCCAGGTGGCGTCGCGGTCGACGACGCCGATCGAGCCGAGGGCGTTGAGGCCCGTGTTGAACAGGATCAGAACGATCGGGATGAGCAGGATCGCGATCACGACGCCGGGCTTCGGCGGGTTCTGCGGCTGGTCGTCGTCGGCCGCGCCGAACAGGGCGGGGACGGGCAGCGGAATGCGGTTGCTGATGAAACGACCCCAGAGCTGACCCGACAGGTACCAGGTCGGCAGGACGACGACGATGCCGACGAGGAGCACGATGCCGAGGTTCGCGCCGTAGAGCTCGGTCGCCGAGACGGGGCCGGGGTGCGGCGGCAGGAACACGTGCATGACGGAGAACGCCGCGGCGCCCGTGATTCCGTACAGCAGGAGGTTGTTGCCGCCGAGGCGGCGGGCCACGGCGAAGATGATCGGCAGCATCACGACGAGGCCGGCGTCGAAGAAGATCGGGAAACCGAGGATGAGCGAGGTCACACCGAGGGCGAAGGCGGCGCGCTTCTCGCCGAAGATCCGCACCATCATGTCGGCGATGGCGCGCGCCCCGCCGGAGGACTCGATGAGCTTGCCGAGTACGGCCCCGAGGCCGATCAGGAGGGCGACGGATCCGAGAGTCTTGCCGAACTCGCTCGTCAGCTGATCCACGATCGCACCGAGCGGGAGTCCCGTTGCGATCGCCGTCAGCAGCGACACGATGACCAGGGTCAGGAACGCGTGAACGCGCAGCTTGATCACGAGGAACAGGATGAGTGCGATCGCGACGACGGCGATCGTGAGCAACGGGCCAGCGCCGAGCGTCTGGGTCCATTCTTCTGTCATGGCTTCTCCGTTGAAGAGGTCGATGCGCCACGGGCGCGGCGTCGTGAGCCTAAAAGTACTACTAATGCAACTGGTAAAGTAACACTAATACCGTTCGAGGGGAAGCACGATGCCCGCAGTGCACGGCGACATCACCGACCACCTCGGTGCGCGCATCGCGTCGGGTGAGCTCCCCACGGGAGCGGTCCTGACGCTCGCCCGCCTCGAGGACGAGTATGGCGCGTCGCGCACCGTCGTGCGAGAGGCCGTGCGGGTTCTCGAGTCGATGGGGCTCGTCGAGAGCCGCCGCCGCGTCGGCATCACGGTGCGCCCCCGCGAGGAATGGGACGCGTTCGCGCCGCAGCTGATCCGGTGGAACCTGCAGGGCTCCCTCCGGCAGCAACAGCTCGAGTCGCTCATGGAGGTTCGCGTCGCCGTCGAGCCGACCGCAGCCCGGCTCGCCGCCGTCCGCGCGACGCCGACCCAGCGCGCGGAGCTTCGGCGTCTCGCCGGGCGGCTCTACGAC
>Ga0302349_1002386_pt1 | contig 12092 bp, 11 predicted proteins | sample PhyAR1_FD_202176 | JGI IMG/M metagenome (GOLD analysis project Ga0302349, IMG submission 202176) | Leaf surface microbial communities from alfalfa plants in UC Gill Tract Community Farm, Albany, California, United States - DLSL A.R1... | ecosystem: Host-associated > Plants > Phyllosphere >...
GTCGCGCGCTACGATGAACTGCTGACGCGCCTCGGGGCGTAACGCGTTCCCGCGTCTCCGCGCGGCCGTCTGCGGACCGTGCGGAGACGCGGTGCCTTTAGGGGGTCGGGTTCTCTGGCTCCTCCGGATCCTCGCCCTTCGCCCTGCGCTCGCGGCGGGTCTCGCCGACGGTCGTCGAGGCCTCGCCCGAGGCCGTGTGCTTCGGGTTCGGCTCGCCGCGGTGCTGTATCCGGCCGGGCTCGAGGGTGCGCGCGACGTCTTCCGGCGTCACGACGCGGCCCGTCTCCGGGTCGAGGATCGGGATCTGCGCCGTGGCGGTGTCCCACCACTCAGTGAGTTCGGGGGCGTCGGTGTCGATGCCGGCGCCCGCACCCTCGGCCGGCGCCACCTGGGCGGCGTCGAACACGAAGTCGTCGCCGTGCTCCTCGAGGCCGCGGCGCACACCCTGCGCGATCGCCGCCCTCGCGAACCTGCGGCGCAGCATATAGGGGTCGTTCCTGAGTTCGCTCGCCCACGAGATGATCACGCCGATCATGATGAAGGCGAAGGGCAGCGCCGTGACGACCATGATCGACTGCAGCCCCGACAGCGCGTTCGTACCGCCGGCGATCAGCAGCACGAGGGCGGTCGCGGCGAGCAGCACGCCCCACATGATCGTGATCCAGCTCGCCGGCTCGGGGCGGCCGCGCTGGGCGATGGATCCCATGACGATCGACGCCGAGTCGGCGCTCGTAACGAAGAACAGCACGATCGAGATCATCGCCGCCACGTTGAGCACGACCGCGATGGGAAGTTCAACACCGCCGATCGTCAGGTGCGACTGCAGCGCGTCGAAGAGGGCGTAAAGCACGGCCTGGCCGCCGCCCTCGCCGTACGCGGAGGTGAGCTCGCCGCCGGTGGCCTCGTCGAAGTACATCGACGCGCCGCCCATGATCCCGAACCAGGCGATGCACACGGCCGCCGGAACGATGATGACGACCGTGACGAACTCACGCAGCGTGCGGCCACGGGAGATCTTCGCGATGAACATTCCCACGAACGGCGTCCACGACGTCCACCACGCCCAGTAGTAGTTCGTCCACGACGATACGAAGGCGGCGGATTCCTCGCCCTGTGCCGCGTTGCGGGAGAGCATCGTCCACAGCTCGCCGAAGAAGTGCGGGATGCTCGACGGGATGATGTTCAGCAGGAACAGCGTGGGCCCGCCCACGAACACGATGACCGCCAGGATGCCGGCGAGGATCATGTTGAAGTTCGACAGCAGGCGGATCCCCTTTTTGAGACCCGAGACCGCGGAGAGCACGAAGCCGACCGTGAGCAGCGTCACGATGATGATGAGGCCGGCATTGCCGAGATGCCCGATTCCCGACACCACTTCGACACCCTCGGCGACCTGCAGGGCACCGAGACCGAGCGTGACCGCCGTGCCGAAGAGGGTGACGAGGATCGCGAAGATGTCGATGACCGATCCGATCCAGCCCTCCGTCTTCTCCTTGAAGATCGGGGTGAGGATCGCCGAGATCAGCGGGGCGCGTCCGCGGCGATAGGCGGAATACGCGATCGCACCGCCGACGAGCGCGTACAGCGCCCACGCCATCGGGCCCCAGTGCAGGGTCGCCTGCGCGAGCGAGGCCATCATCGCGTCGCGGGACCCCGGATCCGCGTCGACGCCCGGGGGAACGTTCTGGAAGAAGTCGAGCGGCTCCGCGGGACCCCAGAACAGCAGGCCAATGCCCATGCCAGCCGAGAACAGCATCGCGATCCACGCGCCCGTCGAGAACTCGGGCGCTTCGTCGTCGGCACCGAGCCGCACGCCGCCGGTTCGGCCATAACCCATGATGAGCATGAAAACGAGCGTCACGATCGCGAGCGCCGAGAACAGCCAGCCGAAGTTCGTCATCACCCACCCGAGGGCCGTGGATCCGACCCCGAGGAGATTGTCGGGCGCCGCGATTCCCCACACCACGATCCCGATCGTGACGATCGCCGCGACGGCGAGCACGAGCTTGTTCGTCGGGAACTCTCGAGGAGTGTCCTCGACGCCGATACCGGGAATCAGCGCGGGGTGCGAGACCTCATGCATGAGGTTCGCCACCGGCTTCTTCTTGACCTTCTTCTGTTCGCTGTCGTTCATGGTCTCCCATTTCTCGTTGCTTTCACTCTTGCGCACGAGAGCCGGATTCCCAAGCACCTGACGGCAGAAAGCTATGCCCGCGTCACCACGCCGCGACGGCGCCCCAGAACTCGGCGCCCGGCTTGTTCATGAGTCGGTAGTCGAAGAAAGATCCGTCCGCGAACGTCACGCGCGCGACGGGCACACCGCCCTGAGCCCGCTCGCCGGTATCGGCGATCGAGGCGACCTCGGCGCGCGGGATCCTCAGTTCTAGCTCGCCCGGCGCGTCGGCTCCGTACGGACCGAAATCCCACAGCGACAGGCCGGCGGTCGTGAGGGCGAGCACCTTGAGCGACCCCTCGCGCGGAAGCGAGTGCGCGCGCGTGCCCTCCTCCCCACCGAGGTGGCGCTTCTTCGACACGGCGTCGGCCGCTAGGTTGATGAGCTTCGATGTGATGCGCTGCGTGATCGAGATCGAGCCGCTTCCGCCGCCTTTGAATGCCGAAGGTATCACCTGCGCGTGGCTAACGAACCACTCTTCCGCGGGGAGTTGCGCACTGATCTCGGCCGCGTAGTCCGGCGGCGTCATTCCGAATGCCGACGCCCAGCTGTCTCTGAATCCCATGACACACCCCTCGTGATCTCGCCGTCGCACTCGCGACGAGAAGATACTAACGCAACTATGAGTTGCATCAGCATGTCGAGATGCGAGGACCATCACGGTCGGGGCACACTGGCCTGGTGACACACGATAGTTCCCCCGCGCCGATCCCGCGCCCCGGAGGACGCAGCAGTCGGATCCGCGACGCCGTTCTCGCAGCGACGCTCGCGGAGGTGGCCGATCGCGGCTACACCGAGCTGTCAATCGGTGCGATCGCGGAACGCTCCGGCGTGCACAAGACGACGATCTATCGGCGCTGGGGGTCTCTGGAGGCACTCCTCGGCGCGGCCCTCGAGTCGCTCACTGCGACGCCCATCGCGCCCGCTGACACGGGTGCGCTCGAGTCGGATCTCGGGTCCTATGCGTCCGACATAGCGCAGATGCTCACAGGCGAGACGGGGCGCGTGCTGCGGGCCGTTATCGGATCCGATGCGCGCCGCCTCGACGCCGTCGACGGTGTACGCCGTGAGCTGTTCGCGAGCCGCCGACCGCTGTCCGAGCAGATCTTCGTGCGCGCGCAGCGGCGCGGCGACATCCCGCATGACACTGACGCCACGGCGGCGGTCGACTTCCTCGTCGCCCCCCTGTACTTTCGGCTGCTGCTGTCGGAGGAGCCCATCGACGAGGCATTCGCGCGGCAGGCAGCGCGCGCAACGGCGGCCGCCGCGAGAGCCGGCGCTTTCGCGCGGCGGCACGACGGATCCGCACCCTGCGCAACCCGCTGAGCCGCCGCGCGCCTCAGGGGTCCCCGCCGCACACGGGGCTCAGGATCCGTCCGCGGGACGGCGTGATCGCCGCCCGGCGGGTCCGCTCGTCAGAGCGTGCGGGCGAGGGGGTCGAAGTCGTCCGGCATCGCGGGGATCGCGCCCACAGTACTGTTCACGGCGACGAATTCGCCACCGGCTGCGGCCGATTCCTCTGCGGACAGCATGACGTCGAGCACGTGGTAGCCGAGGCGACCATTGGCGCGGTGCTCTCGGCCCTCCGCGATCGCCCGCACCATGTCGAGCAGCCCTAGGCCGCGACCCGTGACCACGCCCTCCTGCGGCACCTCGATCCACTCCTGCGACATCTCGTTCGAGTCGCGCTGCATGGGGCCGATGGGCTTGACGTACGCGACGCGCCCCTCGAACATGTTCGGGTCGGGCACGACGAGGGTGCCCTCGGTCCCGTGCACTTCGAAGATGCCCTGACGGAACAGCGGCGAGTCATTACTGAACAGGCTCTGCGCCTGCTGACCGGACTCGAAGGCGGTGAGCATCTGAATCGTCGAGGGCACCTCGACGGGGAAGACCGAGCCCGCGTCGGGACCGACCTTGACGGTGCGCTCCTCAAGGCCGCGCAGTCCGAGTGCGCCGACCTTCGCGACGGGGCCGAAGAGGTTGACGAGAGCTGTGATGTAGTACGGCCCCATGTCGAGCAGGGGCCCCGCGCCCTTCGCGAAGAGGAACGAGGGGTTCGGGTGGAAGAGGTCTGGCCCCTGGTACTGCATCTGAGTCGACGCGAACAGCGGCGTGCCGATCAGGCCGCGGTCGATCGCACGCTTGGCCGTCTGCACGCCCGGGCCGAGCACGGTATCGGGGGCGATGCCGACTCGCAGGCCCGCCTCATCGGCCTGCGCGAGGAGCGCCTGGGTACCCACGCGGTCGAGGCCAATCGGCTTCTCGCTCCACACGTGTTTGCCGGCCGCGATCGCTTGCGACGAGATCTCGGCATGCGTCGCGGGCAGCGTAAGGTTCACCACCACCTGCACGTCGGGATGTGCGAGAACATCCTCGCCCGTGCCGTGCTCGGGAACGCCGTACTTCTCCGCTTGCGCCTTGGCCCGTTCGACATTGATGTCGCCGACGATGACAACTTCGACGTCGGGGAACGACGTGAGGTTCTCCAGGTAGGTGTCGCTAATCATCCCCGCGCCGATGAAGCCGACGCCCGCGGGCCCGTTCATCGCGCGAGTCCCTGCTCGAGAAGGAAGGCGTGGCTCGCGGCAATGTCCGCGAAGACATCGCCCGGCGCGTTGTCGTACTCGATGACGGCTAGCTCGATCGCATCGTTGGCACGGATCGCGGCGGCGAGCGGAACCTCGCCCGCGCCCGCGTGGCGCTGGTCGAGTTCGCTCGATGCGAGCTCTCCGCCGCCCGGCGCCCAGGGGTTGGCCACCTTGATGCCGTCCTTGACATGCACGGCCAACAGGCGGTCGCCCAGGCTAGCCGCGAGGCGCACGACGTCCTGGTCACCCACGAGCGCCCAGAACAGGTCGAGCTCGAGCTTGACGGCCTCGTCGAGCTGCGCGATCGCGTGCTCGTACGCGGTACGACCGTCGATCGTCGCGACAAACTCCTGCGCGTGGTTGTGGTACCCCACCTCGAGGCCGAAGGTCTTCGCGACCTCGCTCGCGGCGTTCAGGCGTGCGGCGATGTCGTCGACGCCCTCGCGCGTGGCCCAACGCTCGGCCGGCACGAACGGGTCGATGACGGTGCGGATGCCCGCCGTCGCCGCTGCCTCGAAGACGACTTCTGGTGCGGGCGTCGGAATCTCGCCGTCCGGCGTCCACAGGGTGTCGGACAGGAGAGGCGCGTGGCCGGTGGGAGCCGCCAGCCCGCTGGCGTCGAGCGCTCGTCGCAGTTCGGGGGCGCGGCCGACGAAGTCGAACGCCTCGACCCGCGTGAGCCCGATCGCCGCGAGCTTGTCGAGAGAGCCGCCCATGTCTGCAGAGAATTCCTTGGCCAGCGTATAGAGCTGAACGGAGGAGACAGGAATTGTCACGAGAACCTTCTTTCGCACGTCGTCGTTCCGGGGAGGTCACGGCCCCGATGCCGTTCCCGAGACCCTAACACAAAATCGAACAGTGGTTGGTTTTTGCCATCGGTAGATTGGATCCATGGAGAGCGAACTGAATCCCGTCATCGGCCGACGCGGTTCGTACGCGAAGGGCGTCGCCCGACGCCGGGAGATCCTCGACCGCGCGATCGAGGTGTTCGCCGAGCGCGGCGCGGACGGCACCTCGCTGCGTCGCATCGCCGAGGCGATCGGGGTCTCGCACGCGACGCTGTTGCACTACTTCGACTCCCGCGAGCAGTTGCTCGTGGCGGTCTACGAGCACGCGGAGAGCCTGCGCACGGCGGACGACGACCCGGACGCGACGGCCGTCGAGGTCATGGTCGACGCCGCCACGCGCAACGTGGGGGTGCCCGGCATGGTGCAGCTCTACTCGACGCTCGTGGCGACGGCGATCGAGGAGCCGGCCGGTGAGAGCAAGGAGTTCTTCACCCGCCGCTTCGAGCTCGTGCGTGCCGAGACCGCACGGCGCCTGCGCGAGGAGCAAAGCGCAGGCACCGTACGCGACGACATCGACGCCGATACGCTCGCCGCGATGCTGGTGGCCGTGTCGGACGGCCTGCAGACGCAGTGGCTGCTCGACGCCGACATCGACCTACGCGACACGCTCAGCCTCTTCTCCGCGCTCCTCGCACCGCGCTGATCCGCGCCGCGCTGGCCCGCTCAGCGCACGCGCTTGATCGGCAGCACCACGAGCGCTCCGAGCAGACAAACAATGCCGGAGGCCCACAGCATGAGCGTGTAGTTCGAGCTATCAGGCACGCCGATACCGAGGAACAGGCCACCGAGCGCGGGCGCAAACGACTGCGGCAGCGCGTTCGCGATATTGATGACACCGAGGTCCTTGCCGGGCCTGTCGGCGTTCGGCAACACATCGATGACAAGCGCCTGGTCGACGGCCATGTAGATGCCGTACGCGAAGCCCATGATGACCTCGGCAACGTAGAAGTGCGCGACGTCGTCAGCGTGGGCAAGGACGACGAGCCCGATGCCGAAGATCAGGGTCGAGCCCGCGACGAAGATCTTGCGCCTGCCGAGCTTGTCCGACAGCGGGCCGGCGAACGCCGTACCGACGAAGAGCGCGATCGTGTACAGCATCACACCGAAGGCGACGGCAGCCGTCGCTTCCTCGACCCCCATGCCCAGGTGATCCTGCATATACAGCAGACGGTAGGTCGTGAACATCATCGTCGCGAGGATGATGAGGAAGCGAGACCACCAGGCGAATCCGAAGTCGCGGTTCTTGATCGGGTTCGTCCAGAACGACGCGATGAGCGTGAGGAAGGTCAGTTTCTTGAGCTCGTAATCGGGCAGCTCATCGCGCATCGTGAACGTGTAGACGACGACCAGAACGAGCGCGACGACGCCGGGCAGCACGAAGAGCACGGGGAGGTTCCCGACGAGGTACACCGTCAGGTAGGTGCCCGCGAGGATCGCGACGTTCTGCGCGATCGCGATGAGGCTGGATCCCGCACCGCGCTGCGACTCGGGCACATTGTCGGCGAAGCTGGCGACGAGAGTCGCGAGGGTGGCGTTGGCGGCGACCTGGCACACGAGCCACGCAAGTGTCAGGTTGAGCTGATCGCCCGACACCGCGACCCACGCGAGACCCGCGAGGAACATGACGACACCCCCGATGAGCCACGGCCTGCGACGCCCCCAGCGCGTGCGCGTGCGGTCACTGAGCGCGCCGGCCAGCGGGTTGGCGATAAGTGCACCGAGCGCACCGACAGGGAGGACGGCCTGCACCAGCGAGGCGGGGTTGTCCGGGGCGAGCTCCTGCGCCTTGAGCTGCATGCTCACCAGGACCGGAGTCATGAGCGCGAAGAAGAGCCCGAACTGGCCGAGCGCGAGCCCGACGAAATAGATGCGCGGTGCGCGGATGGATGTCACCGGCTGTGTCATCGGCCCCGCCTTCGGGCTGCCTACGGACATTGACGCCTCCTTGAGTCAAAGAAACCAACCATTGGTTAATATTCAAGGATCCTAAGCGACCCTGTACGGGCGCGCAAGATCCGATCACCGGGCGCGCACCGGGCCCCGGTTCGTCGAAGGGTCGAAGCGGCCGGTAACGTTGATCCGACCGGCACGCGCGTTCGGTCGCCTCAGCCCCGACAACGAAGGATCCGCATGCCCGTCTGGAAGCTGCACGGAAACGGCCGGGACGTCGCCCCCGGCGCCGTCGTCTCACCCCGCGAGCGCCTCAGCTGGCCCGCGACGATCGCGATGGGCGTGCAGCACGTCGTCGCCATGTTCGGCGCGACCTTCCTGGTGCCGACCCTCACGGGTTTCCCCGTCCCGACGACGCTCCTGTTCTCGGGTGTCGGCACGATCCTCTTCCTGCTCGTCACGCGCAACCGCATGCCGAGCTATCTCGGATCCTCGTTCGCGTTCATCGCGCCGATCACGGCCGCGACCACGCAGGGCGCGATCGGATCCGCCCTCGCGGGCGTCGTCGCCGTCGGCGTGCTGCTCGCGATCGTCGGCGTGGTCGTGCACGTGGCCGGCGTGAAGTGGGTGGACGCCCTCATGCCGCCCGTCGTGGCAGGATCCATCGTCGCGCTGATCGGCTTCAACCTCGCCCCCACGGCCTGGGCGAACTTCAAGGCGGATGCGACCGCCGCGACGATCACGCTCGTCGCGACGATCCTCTTCGCCGTGCTGTTCCGGGGCTTCCTCGGGCGCATCTCGATCTTCCTCGGCGTGCTCGTCGGCTTCCTCTACGCGATCGCGACGGGCTGGTTCGGCCAGGTCAACCCCGCCACGGGCCTCACCCCGGCGCAGGTCATCAACGAGGCGGCCTGGGTCGGCGCACCGCAGTTCCACCTGCCCGACTTCGCCTCGTCGAGCACCTGGTCGACCCTCGCGATGTTCCTCCCCGTCGTGCTGGTGCTGATCGCCGAGAACGTCGGCCACGTTCGCGGCGTCGCCACCATGACGGGCGACGACGCGCTCAACAAGGAGACCGGCCGCGCGCTGCTCGCCGACGGCCTCGCGACCACCGTGGCGGGCATCGGCGGCGGATCCGGAACCACCACCTACGGCGAGAACATCGGCGTCATGGCCGCGACCCGCGTGTACTCGACGGCCGTCTACTGGGTCGCCGGCTTCGCGGCGATCCTGCTGGCCTTCTCGCCCAAGGTGGGCGCCGTGTTCAACTCGATCCCGCCGGGGGTCCTCGGCGGCGTCACCACCGCGCTCTACGGCCTCATCGGCATCATCGGCATCAAGATCTGGGTCGACAACCGCGTCGACTTCTCGCGCCCCGTGAACCAGTACACCGCCGCGGTGTCGCTCGTGATCGGCATCGCGGGCTTCACGATGCAGGTCGCCGACTTCGCCTTCGGCGGCATCGTGCTCGGCACCGTCGCGGCCCTCGTGATCTACCACGTGGGCAACGCCATCGCCCGCGCCCGCAAGACCGGCGCCGACGACGGCGGCCCGATCCCGGCCGTCGGCCAGCTGGGCGGCGACCCGGAGAACTGAGGTGTCGCGGAGCGGCCGGGAGGCGATGCAGGCGCCGGTCTCACGGATCCACGACGACGCGGCCGCGAGCGGCTTCGCGCTCGACGGCGCGCAGCTCGCGGCGCTCGACGCGCTCGCGGATCCGTCGGCGGGGGTGTATCTCTCCGGGCCTGTGGGGCGGGGCAAATCGTGGCTCGCCGACGCCTGGTTCCGGCACGCCCCGACGCCCAGGAAACGGCGGGTGCACTTCCACGCCTTCCTCGACGAACTGCACCGCGCGGTCTTCGCGCGCCAGACCGCCCTCCGCGACCGACGTCTTGCCCAGCCCCTGGGCGGGCCTACGGTTTCGCGCGGCGAAGCCCCGCGAGTTCTGGCGACCCACGGGCGGGCGGAGCCCGTCGTGATCACGGGCGGACCCGATTCGCAGCGCGATGTCCTCGCGTCCGCGCCGTCGACGGCCGCGCCGGATCCGGTCGGGGACGCCATCGTCGACGTCGTGGGCGACGCGGAGCTGATCGTCTTCGACGAGTTCCACCTGCACGACCCGGCCGATGCGCTCCTGCTGACGAGGCTGCTCGCGCATGCGTCGGAGCACGGCATCCGTCTCGTCGCGACGTCGAACTACTCCCCCGACGAGCTCCTGCCGAGCCCCCTGTTCCACGATCTAGTCGAGCCGGCGATCCGCATCATCGGCGAGACCATGCGCCACGTGCGCCTCGATGGAGGCACCGACTATCGCGCGGGGTCGCCCGCGGATCCCGCGCGGCGCGGGTTCGCCGCGGGCGCGTGGGTGGCGGATCCGCCCGCTGCCGTGCCCGACGGGTCGCGGGTCGTGCGGGTCCGCGACCGCGAGTTCGACGTTGTCTCTGCGGGCGACGAGCTCTGGATCACCTTCGATCAGCTGTGCACGGCGCCGACGAGCGCGATCGAATACCTGGACTGGGCCGAGCGGTTCGACCGGTGGGTGGTGCTCGATGTGCCCGACGTGAGCGAACTGCCGGAGGCGCCGCGCCAGCGCTTCGTGACGGCCGTCGACGTGCTCGTCGACCGCGACGTGGAGACCGTCTTCGTGTCGGCCCTCACCCGCGCATCACTCGCGACATCCCTCGCGGACACCCGCGACGCCACCCGCCTCCTCAGCCGCCTCGCCCTCCTCGGCTAGCTTTCGCACGCCCACCCCACCTGTTCGTATGACACTTGCGCGTAGTGCGAGCGCCCCGGACTGGGCAAAGGTGTCCTTTCAACGGAGAGGTGGACGCTCCTCCTGCCCCGCCCCGTTCATATGACTCTTACGCGTAGTGCGCGCCGCCCCAAGTGAGCAAAGGTGTCATTACAACGGAGAGGTGGGCGCTCCCCCTGCCCCACCCCGTTCGTATGACACATATGCGTAGTGTGCGCGGCCCTGAGGGCACAAAGGTGTCATTCGAATGGTGAGGAGGCACCCGCCCTCTGCCCCACCGTTCGTATGACACATACGCATGGTGCGCACGGCCCGGAGTGCGCAAAGGTGTCATTTCAACGGAGAGGTGGACGCTCCTCCTGCCCCGCCCCGTTCATATGACTCTTACGCGTAGTGCGCGCCGCCCCAAGTGCGCAAAGGTGTCATTTCAACGGTGGTGGGGAGTGCCTGGAGTGGGGTGGGTGGGGGCTATTCGCCCTCGCGTTCCTTGCGGCGGCGGGCTAGTTCTTCGCGGAGCTTCGCCTCATACTCCTCGCGCTCGAGGTCGGCGAGCTGTTGCTCGGTCGTTCGGTAGGGCGTCGGTTGAGGGCGCTGGGGCTGGGGCCTGGGCTCCTCCATGCGCAGCGGGAAGCGCGGCGTCTGCACGGCGCGCTGCTCGTACTCGCGCCCGATGACCCACCAAAGCACGCTGCCGATGAAGGGCAGCAGGATCACGACGATGATCCACACCATCTTCGGCAGGTAGCGCACGCGATCTTCCGGGATTCGGATGATGTCGACGAGCGACGCGATAAAGAGCGCGAGGTTGAGCGCACCGATGAGGAAGGGCATACCAGCATCATATTTAGCGCGGGCCGCGGCAGGATAGAATCGTCGTATTCTCTCCCGCCCGCGACTTCACGGAGCTCACACATGCCCACCATCGTCGTCGACGTCATGCCCAAGGCCGAGCTGCTTGACCCGCAGGGCAAGGCAGTCACCGGATCCCTCGCCCGTCTCGGGCACGGCCAGTTCCAGAACGTGCGCATCGGCAAGCGCGTCGAGCTGACCGTCGAGGGCGAGGTGACCAACGAGGTGCTCGCCGAGGCCAAGAAGGTGGCCGAGGAGATCCTCTCGAACCAGGTCATCGAAGACGTCGTCAGCATCGAGGTCGTCTGATGGCCGCCCGGATCGGTGTCGTCACGTTCCCGGGTTCGCTCGACGACCGTGACGCGCAGCGCGCGGTCCGCGTGGCGGGTGCCGAGCCGGTGGCCCTGTGGCACGGATCCCACGACCTCGAGGGCGTCGACGCGGTCATCCTCCCGGGCGGATTCTCGTACGGCGACTACCTGCGCGCCGGCGCGATCGCCGCGCTCGCGCCGATCATGACCGAGATCAAGGACGCGGCCGGCAAGGGCATGCCCGTGCTCGGAATCTGCAACGGATTCCAGATGCTCGTCGAGGCGCACCTGCTGCCCGGCGGCCTGATCCGCAACGCGCACCAGCAGTTCATCCGCCGCGACCAGAAGCTCGTGGTCGAGAACGCCGACACCGCCTGGACCAACGCGTTCCGCCGCGGCGAGGAGATCGTCATTCCGCTGAAGAACGCCGACGGCGGCTACACGGCCGACGCCGAGACGCTCAAGCGGATCAACGGCGAGGGTCAGGTCGCGTTCCGCTACGCGGGCGTCAACCCGAACGGTTCACTCGACGACATCGCGGGTCTCACGAACGAGGCGGGCAACGTCGTCGGCCTCATGCCGCACCCCGAGCACGCGATCGAGCCGGGCTTCGGCCCCAACACCCCCGAGGCCATGCGCTCGGGTGTCGACGGACTCCGCTTCTTCGAAAGCGCC
>Ga0302349_1002388_pt1 | contig 12088 bp, 10 predicted proteins | sample PhyAR1_FD_202176 | JGI IMG/M metagenome (GOLD analysis project Ga0302349, IMG submission 202176) | Leaf surface microbial communities from alfalfa plants in UC Gill Tract Community Farm, Albany, California, United States - DLSL A.R1... | ecosystem: Host-associated > Plants > Phyllosphere >...
GAGGGCGCGCGCCCATTCGGCGTCGTCGTTCGCGTCGACCTGGCCCTGGGCGCCGATCCCGGCGTTGTTGATGACGACGTCGATCCCGCCGAGCCGGGCGGCGGCCTCGGCGACGGCCGCCGCGACGGCCGGGGTCGAGGAGACGTCGCAGGCGATCGGGACCGTCCCCTCGGGCGCGCCGTCGGGCGCGAGGTCGAGGACGGCGACGGCGGCGCCGCGGGCGAGGAGCTCGCGGGCGGTCGCGGCGCCGATCCCGGAGGCCCCGCCGGTGACGATCGCGCGGATGCCGGCGAACTCCGGTGCGGTGGTGGTCATGCGTGCTCCTCCTGAGATCGGATGCCTCCGGTGATCCTAGGGGCACGACGTCGCATCGGACCAGGACTTCCCGGCAAGACATCGGAGGTCTGCGGTGGACGGGGCTGGCCCTGGCGCCCCGCGGCTGAGAGGATGCACCGGTCCCGTCACCCCGTCCCGCAGGAGAGCACCCGTGGAGCTACGTCGTCTCGGTCCCGTCGGCCAGGAGCGGCCCGCCGCCGTCCAGGACGGCATCACCTACCGCCTCGACTCGATCACCGGGGACGTGGACGGCGACTTCCTCGCCGCCGGCGGCATCGACCGCGTGCGGGAGCTGCTCGCCGCGGGCGAGCTGCCCGTGTGGGAGGACGCCGACGCCGAGCGCGTCGGCGCCCCGATCGCCCGCCCGCAGGCGGTGCTGTGCATCGGCCAGAACTACGCCGCGCACGCCGCGGAGTCCGGCGCCGCCCCGCCCGCCACGCCGATCCTCTTCCTCAAGCACCCGAACACCGTCGTCGGTCCCCACGACGAGGTCGAGATCCCGCGCGGCGCGGAGAAGGTGGACTGGGAGGTCGAGCTCGGCGTCGTCATCGGCGAGCAGGCCGCCTACCTCGAGGACGAGCAGGCCGCGCTCGCCGTCATCGCCGGCTACGTGACCAGCCACGACGTCTCCGAGCGGGACTTCCAGATCGCGCAGTCCGGCGGCCAGTGGTCCAAGGGCAAGAGCTCCCGCGGCTTCAACCCCCTGGGCCCGGCCCTCGTCCCCGCCGACGAGGTGGACCCGCAGGCCCTGCGCCTGTGGTCCCGCGTGAACGGCGAGCCCCGCCAGGACTCCTCGACCGCGGACATGATCTTCACCGTCGCCCGGATCGTCCACCACCTCAGCCAGTACATGGTGCTCGAGCCCGGGGACCTCATCAACACCGGCACCCCGCAGGGCGTCGCCCTCTCCGGTCGCTTCCCCTACCTGCGCGAGGGCGACACGGTCGAGGTCGGGATCGACGGGCTCGGCGCGCAGGAGCAGACCCTCATCGCCACCCGGTGACGGAGCTCGGCCTGCCGCTGCTCGCGGGCGCGGCGCTCGCGACCCTCGTGGGCGCGCTCGCCCAGCGCGCGACCGGCATGGGCTTCGCCCTGCTCGCCGCGCCCTTCCTCACCCTGCTGCTGGGGCCCGCGAGCGGGATCGCCGTCGCGAACGTCTGCGGTGCGCTCGCGGCCGCCGTGAGCCTCGCGCAGACCCGTCACGACCTCGACACCTCCCGCGCGGCCGTGCTCGTCCCGATGGGGGTGCTCGGCATCCTCCCCGGCGCGATCGCCGTCGCACTGCTCCCCGCGGCACCGCTCACGATCGCGGTCGCCGCCGTCGTGCTCGCGGGACTCGGGGCGACGATGCTGCTGCGCGGGCGCACCCTCCCGCCGTCCCGCCCCCTCGCCGCGGTGGGCGGTCTCGCCGCGGGGTTCATGAGCGTCACCGCGGGGGTCGCGGGCCCGGGCGTCGTGGTCTACGCCCGGGCGACCGGCTGGTCCCAGCGCGGCTTCGCGGCGACCGCCCAGCTCGTCTTCCTCGTGCTCTCCCTCGTCTCCCTCCTCGCCCGGTGCACCGTCCCCGCGCTGCCGCCCGCCGGCTGGGCGCTGCTGCTGCTCGCCCTGGTGGCGGGCCTCGTGGGCGGGCACCTGCTGGCCCCGCGGATCGATCCGGAGCGCGCGATGCGCGCCGTGCTCGTCGCGGCGACGGCCGGGGCCCTGCTCGCCCTCGCCCGTGGGCTCGCGGCCCTCCTCGGCTAGCGCCGGCCCCGGAGCATCCCCTCCGCCGTCGGCGCGGGGATCTCCGGGTCGAAGGGGATCATGGGCCGCGAGATCCGGGAGTGGCCCAGGCGCAGCAGGTCCTGGTCCACGCCGCCCGGGGTGAGGGCGAGGCGCCAGTCCGCGGCGGCCTCGTACTGGTCCGGCTCGAGGTAGCCCATCTTCACGACGACCACGTCGGGCCCGGTCATCGAGAGTCCCAGGCGCTCGTACATGCCGCGGGTGGCCCACTGCGAGCGGCGGGCGGTGACGACGACCGTGAGGCCCGTCGGCCGGCCGTCCTCGAGCACGCGCAGCGCGGCGGAGAGCCCCGTCCCGGGGGCCTCGTCGAGCGCCTCGACCTGCAGCGCGAGCGGCACGGGTCCCGGCTCGCGGGCGTCGATCCGCCCGCCCACCTGCGCCTCGAACCGGCCGCCGGGGCCGGACTCGTGGGCGGCGTCGGTGGTCTCCGGGTCCACGAGGGAGACGAGCAGCGCGCTGACCTCCCCGGAGCGGATCTCCTCGCGCGCGGCGAGGCGGGCGAGGCAGAAGGTGGTGTCGTCGGCGCCGCCCGCGCCGGGGTTGTCCCCGGAGTCGGAGATCCAGAAGGGCCGGGCCTGCGAGGCGATCGCCTCGTCGAGGCACTCCTCGAAGCTGCCCGTGGGCGCGACGAAGACGAAGTCGTGCCGCACCTCCCACAGGGCCGTCGCGAGCTCGAGGGCGGCGGCGTCCACCGCCTCCGGGTCCTCGCCGTGGGCGACGATCGCGGCCTGGCAGCGGGGCTGGTCCGCCCAGGCGAAGCCGATCCAGCAGGAGACGTCGGTGACGCCGGGGCGCTGCGTGAGCGCGGGGATCCGGGCGTAGAGCGAGCGGGCGGGCTCGATGCGGGTGGAGGTCTTCTCCCCGGGCAGCAGGATCGGCACGTGCACGAGCGAGCGGTGGGGGCGCGGCCCGCCGTCCCGCACCCGGGCGGCCGCCGCGACGAGGTCCGCGAGGCCGCGCTCGCGGGTCTCCCAGGCGTCGATGTGCGGGGCGTGGCGGTAGCAGGTGAGCAGGTCGCAGTGCTCGAACAGGGTGGGGGAGACGTTGCCGTGGAGGTCCATGGCGGTGCCGACGACGACCTCCTCGCCGATCACCGCGCGGATCGCCGTGACGAGGTCCCCCTCGGCGTCGTCGAGGCCCACGACGCTCATGGCGCCGTGCACGTCGAAGAAGACGCCGTCGAGCGGGCCGGCGGCGGCGAGGCCCTCGCAGATCTCCTGCTTCCACCGCGCGTAGACCTCCGCCTCGAGCTGCCCGCCGGGCAGGGCGCGCGCGTGGAGCACGCCCACGTACTCGGCCTCGGGCGGGGTGAAGGGGTAGCGGTCGAGGATCTCGGCCGTGCCCCGGCGCACCTCGAAGTCCGCCTCCCCGGAGCGGTACGGGGTGAAGGTCGAGGACTCGATCGCGATCCCGGCGATCGCGATGCGGGGGAGAGGGGCGGGGGTGCTGGTCATGGTGCCTCGCAGAGCGGTGGATGTCCCCCGGCTACGGTCCGGTCACGAAGGCGCCGCAGGGGTGAAGCGCTTAACGTCCAGTGTGCAGACTGGACCCGTCGACGACGACCCCCGACACGACGGGACCTCCCATGATCAGCTTCGAGCATCGCCACGGCCCCGCCGGTGCCGCCCCCGCGAGCGCCTACCCCGACCTCACCGTTCCCGACTGGTACCGCGACGCGAAGCTCGGCGTCTTCGTCCATTGGGGCCTGTACTCGGTCCCCGCCTGGGCGGACGTGCTGGATCGCGACGACGTCACCGCCGAGAACGCCTACGCCCGCCATCAGTACGCCGAGTGGTACGCGAACACGGTGCGCATCGAGGGCAGCCCCACCCGCGCACGGCACCTCGAGACCTACGGTCCCGGCCACACCTACGAGGACTTCGCCGAGGACTGGCACCCGGACCCCGCCGCCCCCGCCGCGATCGCGGCCCTCGCCCGCCGCGCCGGCGCCCGCTACCTCGTCCCCACCACGAAGCACCACGACGGCTTCTGCCTCTGGGACACCGGCACCACGCCCTTCAACGCCGCGCGTCGCGGGCCGGGCCTCGACCTCGTCGACGCCTTCGCCCGGGCCGCCCGTGCGGAGGGGCTGCGGCTGGGTCTGTACTTCTCCGGCGCGCTCGACTGGCACGTGAGCGACCTGCCCCCGATCACGTCGGACGAGGAGCTCTTCTCCCTGCGCCGTGACGACCCCGTCTTCGCGGCCTACGCCGCGGGGCAGCTGCGCGAGCTGATCGCCCGGTTCCGCCCCGAGCTGCTGTGGAACGACATCGACTGGCCGGACGCCGGCAAGGGCGAGGGCCCCGACTCCCTCGTCCAGCTGCTGCGCGACCACGCGGACCTCGTCCCCGGCGCGGTGGTCGACGACCGCTGGGGCGTGCCCGCGCACGGCGTGCTCACCCGCGAGTACCAGCACGTCGACGCGGTCCAGGACGAGGTCTTCGAGGCGACGCGCGGGCTGGGGCTGTCCTTCGGGCACAACGCGGAGGAGTCCCCCGAGCACGCCCTCGACGGTCCCGCGCTGATCCGCCTGCTCGTGGATGTCGTCTCGAAGAACGGGAACCTGCTGATCAACGTGGGCCCGCGGGCGGACGGCTCGGTCCCCGACCTGCAGGCGCATCCCCTCGAGGAGCTCGGCGCCTGGCTCGACGTGCACGGGGCGGCGGTCTTCGGCACCCGCCCCTGGTTCCACGAGGCGGTGCGGGTCCCGCCCACCGGGGTGCGCTTCACGATCGGCGACGGCCTCCTGCACGCCCTGCTGCTGGACCCCGCGGCGGGTCCCGTGGAGCTCGACGAGGAGGTCTCCGCGGCGCTGCGCGAGCGGGCCGTCGTCCCCGGTGAGGGCCGCGTGCGCCTCGAGCCGGGCACCGCGGACGGCCCGGTCGCGGTGGTGAGCTTCCCGCGGGGGTGAGCACGGGGCCCCGCGCTCAGATCTCCGAGAACGTCCGCGCGAAGGTCTCGATCGCGGCGTCGGAGTCGCCGGAGGCCCAGGCCTCCATCGCGACGATCCCGGTGTAGCCCATCGCGTGCAGAGCGCGGGCCACGGCGCGGTAGGCGATCTCCCCGGTGCCGGGCTCGGCGCGGCCGGGGACGTCGGCCACCTGCACCTCGCCGATCCACGGCAGGGAGTCGCGGCAGGTCGCGATGAGGTCGCCGTGGCCGATCTGGGCGTGGTAGAGGTCGAGGTTCATCCGCAGGTGCGGGGAGTCGACGGTCGCGACCAGGGCGCGCGTGTCGGCGGGGGAGTGGAACGGGGTGCCCGGGTGGTCGACGGCCAGGTTGAGGTTCTCGAGCTCGAAGACCACCCCGTGCTCCTCTCCGAGCGTCGCCACCTGCTCGAGGGTGAGAGCGGCCCGCGCCCACATCGCGCCGGTCACCGCGGTCACGGGGCGGACGGGCAGGCCGCGGTCGTCGAGCGCGGTGCCGTGGAGGTTCAGCCGCGGCGGCCCGGCCTGCGGGTGCGCGAGCCGCTGCGCCGCGTCGACCGACTCGCGGGCGGCGGTGAGCAGCGCGGCCACGCCGTCGTCGGTGGAGAGGTCGCCGCGCAGACCGCCGGTCATCGACAGCACGGGCACCCCGGTCGCGGCGATCTGGTCGAGGTCCACGTCGGGACGGCTCCAGTCCCAGATCTCCGCGGCGAGGCCGTGCTCGCCGATCCGGCGGATCCGCTCGGGCAGCGGGAGCTCGGTGTGCACCATCTCGGCGCACACGGCGAGGGTGAAGGGCGAGGCGGGTGCGGCGCTCATGCGGCGACCTCGGAGACGGCGACCTCGCGGCCCTCGGTGTGGGAGAGCACGGCTGCCTCGGCGAGCAGCTGGGCGGCCACACCGTCGGCCCCGGTGGGGCGCGAGGGATCCTCCTCACCCTCGATGCCGCGCACGAAGGAGGCCAGCTCGGCGACGTAGGTGCCGTGGAAGCGGGTGGTGTCCGTGCCGGCCGTCGCGGCGTGCATGCCGCTCGCATCGAAGAGGCGGGCGTCGGAGCTGGGCGGGGTGCCCATCTGCACCATGCCCTCGCTGCCGAACACCTCTCCGCGCAGGTCGTAGCCGTACACGGCGCTGAAGGAGGCCTCGGCGGTGGCGATCGCCCCGGTGTCGCAGCGCAGGGTCAGCACGGCGGTGTCGAGGAATCCGCTGTCGCGGGCGTCCGGCGCCACGAGCGCCGCGGCGGTCGCGTGGACGCTCACGGGGCGGGCCTCGCCCAGGAACCAGCCGATCACGTCGAGGTCGTGGATGAGCGTCTCGCGGAAGATCGTGCCGGCGGGGATGCGGGACGGGTCCGCGGTGAAGGGGCCGGGGTCGCGGGTGAGGGAGTGGAGGCGGTGGATCTCGCCGATGCGCCCCGCGGCGACGGCGCGGTGCGCCCGTGCCCAGGGCTCGGCGTAGCGGCGGTTGAAGCCGATCTGCAGGAGGACGCCGGCCTGCTCTGCGGCGTCGGCGGCGGCGCGGGCGTCGGCCACGGAGGCGCCGAGCGGCTTCTCGCAGAACACGTGGAGCCCCGCGCCGGCCGCGAGCTCGACGAGCGGGCGGTGGCTGGGGACGGGGGTGGCGACGACGAGGGCGTCGAGCTGCTCGAGGTCGAGAAGCTGGGCGGCGTCCGTGAGCGCGTGGGGGACGTGGAGCTCGTCGGCGAGCTCGCGGGCGCGCTCGGCGGCGGCGTCGACGACGGCGACCACGCGGGCGCCGGGCACGTCCTCGACGAGGGTGCGCAGGTGGTGCGAGCCGATGCGGCCGGTTCCGACGACGGCGATGTCGGGCATGGGGTTCTCCTCGGGACGGCGGTGTCCGGGTGGACTGTGGTGCCGACGGCGGACCATCGGACTGGAACGAACTACTAGAACGTACTAGTGATCGTAGGTCCGCCCTCCCCGACCGCGCAAGAGGACCTACGCTGGAGCCCATGACCAGCACTCGACCAGCGCGCCGCCCCACCATGCGGCACGTCGCCGAGGAGGCGGGGGTCTCCCCGGCGCTCGTCTCGATCGTCTTCCGCGACGCCCCCGGCGCCTCCGAGGGGACCCGCCGCCGCGTCCGCGAGGCCGCCGACCGCATCGGCTACGTGGTCGACGAGCGCGCCCGGCTGCTCCGCCGCAGCCGCTCGCAGGACGTGGGCATCGTCTTCCAGACCGGCCAGCCCTTCCATCAGCAGCTCATCGACGAGCTCTACACCGCCGTCGAGGCCGCGGGGGGCACCGTCATCCTCTCCGGCACCTCCACCACCCGCGACGAGCGCGCCGCCCTCGCGGGCCTCGTCGCCTACCGCCCCGGGGCAATCGTGCTGCTGGGCACCGAGCTCGACGAGGAGGCGCTGCGGGCGCTCGCCGGGGACATCCCGCTGGTCTCCCTCGCCCGCCCGCTCGGCGAGGGCACGGCCTGGGTCGCCTCCGACGACGCCGCCGCGCTGACCCTCGCCGTCGACCACCTCGCCGAGCGAGGCCACCGCGAGGTCCTCTTCGCCACGGCGAGCGGCGCGGCCGGCGAGCCCCAGCGGCGCGAGGCCTTCACGGCTGCCGCCGACCGGCACGGCCTCGCCGCCCGCGTCGAGGAGGGCGGCACCACCGAGCGCAGCGGCGCCGCGCTCGCCGCCCGCCTGCTCGACGCCGGCTCCCTCCCCGGCGCGGTGATCGCCTTCAACGACCGCAGCGCCCTGGGCCTGCTCCACGTCCTCGCCCTGCGCGGGATCGCGGTGCCCGATCAGATCGCGGTGGTGGGCATCGACGACTCGGAGATCGCCTCCCGCGACCACGTGGACCTCACCTCGGTCGCCCAGGACACGGCGGGCCTCGCCGCGGCCGCCGCCGAACTCGCCCGCGAGGCGATGGACCGACGTGGGCGGCCGGGCCCGGCCACGGCGGGACATCGGGTGCTGCCCGTGCACCTCGTGGTCCGCGGTAGCGCATGAACTCGGCCCCGCCCGGAGCGTCGCCGAGCCGCCGGAGGACGTCGTGGGGCCGATGACGATCCGCCCGGCGGCCGACGGGCACGGCGGCACCGACGGCGTCCTCGCCGTCCACGAGCCCGTCGCCGTGCACTCCTCCCCCCGGCGACCTCGCCACGCGGGCGTTCCCTGCGCGTAGGCTGGACGGGAAACCGCATACCCAGGAGGCTCCGCATGTCCGCAGTTCCCGCCGTCCCCTTCCGCGACGGCCGCTCCGTCCCGCAGCTCGGCTACGGCGTCTGGCAGGTGGAGGACGAGGTCGCCGCCGACGTGGTCGTCCAGGCCATCGCGGCCGGCTACCGCCACATCGACACGGCCGCCGGCTACCAGAACGAGGGCGGCGTGGGCCGCGCGGTGACCGCCTCCGGCGTCCCTCGCGAGGACCTGTTCATCACCACCAAGCTCGCCAACGGCGACCAGGGCTTCGACTCCGCGAAGGAGGCGCTGGCCACCTCGCTCGAGAAGCTCGGCACCGACTACGTGGATCTGTACCTCATCCACTGGGCCAGCCCTCAGCGCGGCACGTACCTCGAGTCGTGGAAGGCGCTCATCGAGCTGCAGCAGGAGGGGAAGGCGAGGTCCATCGGCGTCTCCAACTTCCCGATCGAGCAGCTCGAGGAGATCATCGCCGAGACCGGTGTGGTGCCCGTGATGCACCAGATCGAGCTCCACCCCGAGTTCCAGCAGGCCGAACTGCGCGCCGTCCACGCGGAGAAGGGCATCGTCACCGAGGCCTGGTCGCCGCTGGGTCAGGGCGGCGACATCCTCGAGAACCCCGTGATCACCGAGATCGCCGAGGCGCACGGGGCCGATGCCGGTCAGGTCGTCATCGCCTGGCACCTCGCGATCGGGAACGTCGTGATCCCCAAGACGGTCACCCCCGCACGGATCGTCTCGAACTTCGCCGCGGCGGAGCTGACGCTCACGGCTGAGGAGATCGAGCGCATCAACGGCCTGGACCGCGCCGACGGCCGCATCGGCGCCGACCCCGCCAACCCCGGTTTCTGATCCGGCCCGGCGCTCCCGGCCGGATGCTCAGGCCGTGCCGAGCAGCGCCGCGATCCGCGGGTGCCCTGCCTCGTAGCCGGCGAGCAGCTTCGCCCCGAGCTGCGGGGAGCTCACGAGCGGATGCGTGGAGAAGCCCTCCCAGGCGGCGTCCCGGGACCCGGTGCGGGCCGCCTCGAGGATCGACCGCTCCGCGGAGCGCAGGGAGGACATGAGCCCCAGCCGCCCCAGCTCGACGGGGCCGACGGGCAGCGGGTGCACGCCCGCGCCGTCGACCTCGCAGAGCACCTCGAGCACGAGGTCCTCGGGCAGCTCGGGGACGATCCGCTCGCCGCTCGCCGTGCGGTTGCCGACGTCGAGGATCATGCGCTCGCCGCGGCCGGTCGCGATCGCCGTCATGAGGCGCAGCGCGACCTCCTGGTAGCCGCCGCCGGCGACGTCCTCCTCGCGCCGCTCCTCGTCGCGGGACTCGGCCATGTAGGTCGCCTCCCGCTCGTGGAGGGTCGAGCTCCACAGCTCGAGCGGGGAGGAGCAGCAGGCCTCCGGCGCGGCCGCGTCGTAGAAGCGTCCCTGCTGGGCGGCGAGGAACTCCCCGCGCGTCTGCTCGGCGGAGCGGATCCGCGCGATCGCGGCGTCGGTGTGCAGGTAGTAGTAGAGGTACTCGTTGGGGACGGCGCCGTCCGCCCGCACCCAGTCCTTGCCGATCAGCCGCGCCTCCTCGATCTCCTCGAGGGCGGCGTCGTCGGCGAGCAGGCCCGGCAGGCGCTCGGTGCCGTCGACGGTGACCGAGCGCAGCCAGCCCAGGTGGTTCAGGCCCACGTAGTCGATGCCGGTCCCGGGGGTGCCCGCGACGAGGTCCGCGCCGAGCAGCCGGCCCACGCGCCGCACGAGACCGATGGGGGTGTCGCAGATGCCCACCACGCGCTCGCCGAGCACGCTCCGCATCGCCTCGGTGACGATCCCGGCGGGGTTCGTGAAGGTGATGGTCCACGCCTCGGGGGCGACGTCGGCGATCGTGCGCGCGACCTCGAGGGCGACGGGCAGGGTGCGCAGGGCGTAGGCGAGGCCGCCGGGGCCGATGGTCTCCTGGCCCAGCAGGCCCAGGTCCAGCGCGACCTTCTCGTCGACGATCCTGCCCTCCGCGCCGCCCACGCGGATCGCGGAGAACACGAAGTCCGCGCCGGTCACGGCCTCGCGGAGGTCCGTCGTGGCACTCAGCCGCGGCAGGCGCGCGGCACGCCCCTCCGCCAGGAGGCGCCGGCCCTGCTCCTCGATGACGGCGGTGATCGTCGCGAGCCGCGCCGGGTCCACGTCGTGCAGGGCGACCTCGTCGACGACGAGCCCGGTGGCCCCGGTCGCGACGGCCTCGTGGACGAGGGGCACGCGGAAGCCGCCCCCTCCCAGGATCGTGAGCTTCATGGCAGCAGCACCTCCAGCGCGGAGTCCTCGGGGAGGTCCAGCGCATCGGTCGCGGGCGGGCGGTCGGTCACCAGGGCGGTGAACGCGGTCAGGGGCGCGACCTCGAGGAAGCCCGTCCCGGGCAGCTTCGTGTGGTCGGCGAGCAGGTAGGCGCGGCTCGAGATCCCGAGCAGGCCGCGCTTGATCCCCACCTCGCTGGGCGTCGAGTCGAGCACGGTGCCGTCGGCCCGGATGCCGGAGGTGCCGAGGAACGCGCGGTCCACGCGCACCTGGCGCAGGGCGGACTCGGTGAGCGTGCCCACGAGGGAGCGGTAATTGGGGCGCAGCAGCCCGCCGAGCACGACGACGTCGACGTCGGGTGCGTCGGCGAGGGCGTTGACGACCGCGAGCGAGGCGGTGACGACGGTGAGGGAGCGGTGCTCGAGCAGCGGGCAGAGCGCGGCGACGGTCGTGCCGATGTCCAGGGCGATGACGTCGCCGTCCTGGATGCAGGCGGCGGCGCGCACGGCGACCCGGCGCTTGGCGGCGGAGGCCGTGCCGGCGACGTCGGCGAAGGGGCGGGGATCGGCCTCGGGGCGGATGCTGCCGCGCACGTCGCAGGCCCCGCCGCGCACGCGCCGCACGGCGCCGGCGGCGGCGAGCAGCTCGAGGTCGCGGCGGATCGTGGCCTCGGAGACCTCGAGCTCGGCGGCGAGGCGGGTCACCGTCGCGGAGCCCTGGCGGCGCACGAGGGCGACGACGGCCTCGTGGCGCTCCTCGCTCAGCATGGCGCCACGCTAGCATCGAGCACTCAACTTCGAGCAGGCGCGCGCAAATCCGTGCAACCACGGTCATGCCGTGCCACGATGGTGGCCCACGCCACACCCCAGGAGGACCCCCATGCGCTCCCTTCCCCGACGGACCCTCCTCGGCGCCGGCGGCCTCGCCGTCCTCGCCGCCTGCGCACCCGGCAGCGAGAGCGGCGGCGACGGCGGAGGCGCGTCGGCCCCCGCCGCCTCCGAGGTCGAGACGGACCCCGCCGCCCTCGGCGAGGTGACCCTGCGGCTGTGGGACCAGGAGGTGCGCGGCGCCCAGGACTCCGCGATCACCGCCCTCGTCGACGGCTTCCAGAAGGCCTACCCGAACATCACGATCGACCGCGTCAAGCAGTCCTTCGACGACCTCCAGAAGCAGACCGGCCTCGCGCTCTCCGGCGACGACGTCCCGGACGTCCTCCAGGTGAACAACGCCCGCGGCGACATGGGCGAGTTCGTCAAGGCCGGCCAGCTCACCGACCTCAGCGGCTACGCCGAGGCCTACGGCTGGACCGAGCGCTTCTCCGAGTCCGTGCTCGCCAAGATGCGCTACTCGGAGGACGCCGTCACCTTCGGCGAGGGCGCCCTCTGGGGCCTCCCGCAGACCGGCGAGGTGTGCGGGATCTACTACTCGCAGAAGAAGCTCGACGCGATCCGCATGAAGCCCCCGAGCACCTGGCCCGAGGTCATGACCGTCGCCGACGTCGCGCACACCGCCGGCGAGCAGCCGCTCGTGCTCGGCAACCTCGAGAAGTGGCCCGCCCTGCACGTGTTCGGCCCTCTCCAGCACTACTTCGTCCCCGCGGAGGAGATCA
>Ga0302349_1002390_pt1 | contig 12083 bp, 10 predicted proteins | sample PhyAR1_FD_202176 | JGI IMG/M metagenome (GOLD analysis project Ga0302349, IMG submission 202176) | Leaf surface microbial communities from alfalfa plants in UC Gill Tract Community Farm, Albany, California, United States - DLSL A.R1... | ecosystem: Host-associated > Plants > Phyllosphere >...
GGCGATCATCTCGCGCTCGGCGGCGCGGGTCAGGGTGCCCTCCTCGTGCACCGCCAGCAGCAGCTGCAGCGAGACCAGGTCGAGGCGGCGGAGCAGGTTGCGGTAGTGCATCGTCTTGGGGTCCAGGCGGCCAGAGGTCCTTGTACAGGAGCGGGACCGCCCGGGGTAGCCGCCCGCCTCAGGTTAGAGACCCAGATCGCCCAGGCCGGGATGGTCATCCGGGCGCCGCCCCTGGGGCCAGTGAAACAGCCGCTCGGCCTCGCTGATCGGCAGGTCGTTGATGCTGGCGTGACGCTCGGCCATCAGGCCCTGGTCGTCGAAGTGCCAGTTCTCGTTGCCGTAGGCGCGGTACCACTGGCCGTCTTCATCCCGCCATTCGTAGGCGAAGCGCACGGCGATGCGCGCGCCGTCATGGGCCCAGAGTTCCTTGATCAACCGGTACTCGTGCTCGCGCTGCCACTTGCGGGTGAGAAAGGCCTCGATGGCGGCGCGGCCCTGGAGGAAATCGCTGCGATTGCGCCAGCGGCTGTCGGCGGTATAGGCCAGGGCCACCTTGGCCGGATCGCGGCTGTTCCAGCCGTCTTCGGCGGCGCGGACCTTTTGCCGGGCGGATTCGAGGGTGAAGGGCGGGACGGGAGGACGGGCGGCGCTCATGGGGACTCTCCTTGGCAGATGAAGCCCCAGTGTCGGGCCGCAGCGAAGGTGTCACAAGGTCGAACAGCCCACGGATCCGGCCAAGTCGCTCAGACCTCGACGAGGCGATAGTGCAAGCCCCGTACCACCGCCTCGACCCGGTTGCGCGCCCCCAGTTTGCGGGCGGCGGAGTTGAGGTGCAGGTTGACCGTGGCGGTGGAGCGGTTGAGGGTCGCGGCGATGCGCTTGGCGGTCAGGCCCTTGGCCGAGTATTGCAGGCATTCGCGCTCGCGCGGCGTCAGGCGGACCTGACCGCAGCGGCGTTCGGCCGGCGCGAACAGTTCGTCGGCCCGGGCCTGGAAGGCATGGGCCAGCACCAGGAAGGCGCCCAGGCAGGCTTCGCCGGCGGCCTCGGCGTCCGCGGTATCGGCGTCGAGGATGCCGGTCAGGGTGGCGAAGGCACCGCCCGGCAGGTGCAGCGGCACCGTCACCCCGGTGGCCAGGCCGCTGTCACGCACATAGCAGGTGACCGGCCTATGACTGTCACCCAGGTACTCGCGCAGGGCGCTGCGGGTTTCGCTGCGAAACGACCAGACGAAGGGCGCCGCGCGCCGACTGGCGCACTGCTGCACCGGATCGATCTGGTAGTAGCCGCGCTCGCACCAGAAGGCCTGCATGTCCGCCGGGGCGTTGCGCACCTTGAACACCGAGGGGGTGATGAGCACGCCCTCGTGACTGAGGGGCACCGGGGCATAGTCGTAGATCAGCGCCTTGCACCCCAGGTGGTCGGCACTGGCCTGGACGGCATCCAGACAGGCGTCGAGCGTGGGCAGCCCGGCGAGGCGGCTGCTGACGGTGAGCAGATCGGCATGCATCTTGGAGCTCCTCCCCTGGATCGCGATGGGGAACGCGAAGCAAAGGCTCTGCCAGTCGTCCCCGGCCGGCCGCAAACCTAGCACTTTTGTGGATGGGGCCAGGGCCCACCCTGGCCTAGAGTCGAGCCTACCCCGCCCCTTCGAGGAAGCCCCCATGACTCAGCACGCTCCGTCCGGCGACGCCGCCGACCTCGCCCGCTTCGGCTACACCCAGGAACTCAGGCGCCAGCTCGGGCTGAAGGACCTGCTGATTTACGGCCTGGTGTTCATGGTGCCCATCGCGCCCTTTTCCATCTTTGGCGGAGTGTTCGACGCCAGCCACGGCATGGTGCCCCTCACCTACCTGATCGGCTTCGTCGCCATGCTGTTCACCGCGGTCAGCTACCAGCAGATGTCGCGTGCCTTCCCGGTGGCCGGTTCGGTCTATGCCTATGTCGGCCGCGGCCTGCACCCGGCGCTGGGCTTTCTTGCCGGCTGGGCCATCCTGCTCGACTACCTGCTGGTGCCCACGCTGCTCTATGTGATCGGCGCCAATGCCATGGCCAACGTCATCCCGGCGCTTCCCCAGCCGCTGTGGATCCTCTTCTTCGTCGGCCTCAACACCCTGGTCAACCTGCGCGGCATCGAGACCACCGCCCGCGCCAATCGGCTGTTCCTCTATGGCCAGCTGGCGGTGCTGCTGGTGTTCGTGGTGCTGGCGTCGCTGGCCATCAGCCGCGGCGTGAATGGCGCCGAGTGGAGCCTGAAGCCGCTGTACAACCCCCAGGAATTCTCCCTGCCGCTGATCTTCAGCGCCCTGTCGGTGGCGGTGCTGTCCTTTCTCGGCTTCGACGCCATCTCCACCCTGTCCGAGGAAACCCGCGGCGGCAGCCGCGTGGTGGGCCGCGCCACCCTGCTGGCCCTGACCCTGGTGGCGGCGCTGTTCATGGTGCAGACCTGGCTGGCCGCCCTGCTGCAACCCAACCTGATCCAGTACCCCGACGCCGACGCCTCCAACAACGCATTCTACGAGATCGGTCAGCTGATCGCCGGCCCCTGGCTGCAGGTGGTGATCGCCCTGGCGGTGGCCATCGGCGCCGCCATCGCCAACGCCCTGGTGGCCCAGGCCGCCACCTCGCGCCTGCTGTTCGCCATGGCCCGTGACCGCCAGCTGCCGCAGTTCCTGCGGCAGATCCATCCCGTGACCCGGGTGCCGCAGCGCGCCATCCTGCTGGTGGCAGCCCTGAGCCTGGTGCTGGGCCTGTTCTTTGTCGGCCAGATCAATCTGCTCGCCTCCATGTGCAACTTCGGTGCGCTGACCGCCTTCCTGCTCCTGCATGTGGCAGTGGCCTGGCATCACCGCGGCGCCGGTCGCCCGCTGCTCCATGCGCTGGTCCCGCTGATCGGCTTCATCATCCTCGCCTATGTGCTGTTCAACGCCGACGTCTACGCCAAGGTCGGCGGCAGCTGCTGGATGGTGCTGGGCCTGGCCGTGCTGGCCTTCCTCAAGCTCAGCGGCCGGACCACGGAATTCAAGGCCAACGACGCCGTCCATTAGGCACAGACCCGTCGCGGAGGCTTCAGATGATCAAGACCCTGCACAGCCAGCACTGCCATTGCGGCTGGGATCACAGCCTCCCTCCGGCGCTGGAGGTCGCGCCGGGCGAGACGGTCAGCTTTGCCTGCCGCGACGCGGCGGACGGCCACTTCCACGGCCAGTCCAGCGCTGCCGACATCGCCACCCTGCCCTTCGAGCGGGTCAATCCGGTCTGCGGTCCGCTGTGGATCGATGGCGCCGAGCCGGGCGACGTGCTCAAGGTGACGCTGGACAGCTTCACTCCCAGCGGCTTTGGCTGGACCGCCAACATCCCCGGCTTCGGCCTGCTCGCCGACCAGTTTCCCGACCCGGTGCTGCAACTCTGGCAGTACGACCGCAGCGGTCAGACGCCGGCCGCCTTCGGCGAGCTGGCGCGGGTCCCGCTCAAGCCCTTCGCCGGCACCCTGGGGGTGGCGCCCGCAGCGCCGGGTCTGCACTCGGTGGTGCCACCGCGGCGGGTGGGTGGCAATCTGGATATCCGCGACCTGGCAGCCGGCACCAGCCTCTATCTGCCGGTGGAGGTCGCCGGGGCGCTGTTTTCCATTGGCGACACCCATGCCGCCCAGGGCGATGGCGAGGTCTGCGGCACCGCCATCGAGACCGCCATGGCGGTCACCGCCACCTTCGAGCTGATCAAGGGGCAACCGCTGGCCATGCCACGCTTCAGCACCCTGGGGCCAGTCACCCGACACCTGGACGGCGCCGGCTACGAGGTCTTCACCGGGGTCGGACCCGACCTGCTGGCCGCGGCGCGCATGGCCGTCAGCGGCGCCATCGACTGGCTCGGGCAGAGCCGCAACCTGCCGGCGGAACAGGCCTATCTGCTCTGCTCGGTCTGCGGCGACCTGCGCATCAGCGAGATCGTCGACGTGCCCAACTGGGTGGTCAGCTTCTACTTCCCGCGGATCGTGCTGGAATAACCGGCTCCGGATGGTCCGGCGCGCGCCGCGGCAAGGTCCCCCACAGCGAGGCGATGACGATCAGCAGGCCGCCCAGCCAGCCCCAGAGGCCCAGGCGTTCGTCCAGCCAGACGCTGGCGAACAGCGCGCCGAACAGCGGCTCGGCGCCCATCAGCAGGGCGACGCGGGTGGCGCTGGTGCGGCCCAGGGCAAAGTTCTGGGCGAGAAAGGCGCCCAGGGTGCAGAACAGCACCAGGTAGCCGGTGGCCAGCCAGAAGCCTGGCTGTACGGGCAGCGGCGCCAGGCCCGGGCCGAGGGCGAACAGCAGCAGACAGGCCAGGCCGACGACCCCGGTCTGCGCCGCGGTCAGCGCCAGGGCCGGCACCGGGGCACTGGCCCGCTGCAGACGCCGGCGCACCACACAGACATTGACCGCGCGCAACAGCGCCGCAAGCAGGATCAGGCCGTCGCCCAGGTTGAAGCTCAGGGTCACCCCGCGGGTCAGCAGCCCGGCGCCCGCCACCGCCAGGGCCGCGGCGCCCAGGGCGCGAGGCTCGGGACGCTGGCCGAGCAGCCACCATTCGGCGAAGGGCGTCAGGGCCACGCACAGGCTGATGAGAAAGGCGGCGTTGCTGGCGCTGGTCAGGGCCACGCCAAAGGTCTCGGCGAGAAAGATCGCCAGCAGCAGCAGACCGGTCGGCACCCCGGGTCGCCAGGCCCGCCGGCCTTCGCCCCTCAGGGTAGGCAGCAGCAGCGCCGCGGTGAGACAGAAGCGCAGCGCCAGGTAGCCGAGCACCGGATAGAGCACCACGGCGTCCTTGACCACGGCGTAGCTGGTCCCCCAGACCAGGGCGGTGGCGAGCAGCAGGCCTTCGGCGAGACCGAAGGTGGGGCGTGGCGACATGACGGCTTCTCCCTGGATCAGGCCGCCAGTGTGCCCGTCCCGAGGCAGGCGCGATAAGCCCGTCCGCGCGCATAGCTCTTGTTCCGCCAGGGAAGCAATGCCAGTCTTTCCAGCCCCATTGCTTCCCGCGGATTTGGCATGGATCTCGTGCGCGCCCTTCCCCTGCTGCCCTGCCTGGTCGCCTTCGCCAAGGTGGTGGAGACCGGCAGCTTTACCGCCGCCGCCCGCCTCCTGGATGCCACGCCTTCGGCGGTCAGTCGCCAGGTGGCGCGGCTGGAGCGGGAGCTGGGCGTGCGCCTGTTGCAGCGCACCACCCGTCAGCTGCGCCTGAGCGAGGCCGGCCGCGAGGTGCTCGGCCACTGCCGCCAGCTGCTGGCCGCCGCCGGTGCGGCGCTGGACAGCGGTCTGCAGCATCGCGAGGAGCCCCGCGGCCAGGTGCGGCTGGCGGTGCCCAAGGCGGTCGGCTACCGGCTGATCGCGCCGCTGCTGCCGGACTTCTTCCAGCGCTATCCCGAGGTGGATCTGCAACTGCGCCTGGACGATCGTCCGCTGGATCCCATCGCCGACGACCAGGATCTGCTGGTGCGCATCACCGAGCAGCCACCCGCCGGCTTCGTCGCCCGACCATTGCGCGAGATGGACTTCGTGCTCTGCGCCAGCCCGGCCTATCTCGGGCGCCGCGGCATGCCCCAGCAGCCCCAGGCGCTGGCCGAGCACGATTGCCTCTACCTGGGCGAAACCCCGGGCGACCAGCGCTGGCAACTGCGCCGCGGCGACCGGGTGGAAAGCGTGACGGTGCGCGGCCGCCTGGCCTGCAACCACAGCGGGGTGCGCCTGGAGGCGACCCTCGCCGACCTGGGCATCGCCTGCCTGCCGGCCTTCGCCGCCGAAGCCGGTCTGGCCGATGGCCGCCTGCAACGGGTGCTGCCCGCCTGGCAATACCTCGGTCCCTACCAGGGCACCGCCTGGCTGCTCTATCCGCCGGATCGCCAGTTACCGGCGGCGGTCAGGGTGCTGGTGGACTTTCTGCTGGAGCGGCTCGGGCCCACCCCAGGTTCAGGCTAGAACGGCCACCGACTTGAGCTGCGCCCAGACCCGGCTGCCCGGCTGCAACGCCAGCCGCTCCAGCGAATAGCGGGTGATCCGCGCCAGCAGCGCCATGCCACCCAGGTCCAGGCGCAAGAGCACCTGGGCCGGCGAACGGGTCGGGGCGATCTCGGCGACGGTGGCCGGCAGCACATTGAGGATGCTGCTGTGCTGGCGTTCCAGGCTGAGGCTGACATCCCGCGCCAGCACCTTGATGCGCAGCCCCTGCCCGGGCGGCAGCGGCGCATGGGCCAGCAGCACGCGCTGCTCGCCTGCCAGCCCCAGGCTGAGCAGGCCGTAGTCCGGGTCATGGCCGAGCACCCGACCTTCCAGCACCACACCGGCGTCGTCGGCCAGGGCGATGGGCAGGTCGAGGCGCGCCAGCACCTCGGTGGTCGGCCCACTGGCCAGCACCCGGCCCCGCTCCAGCAGCACCAGGTGATCGGCCAGCCGCGCCACCTCGTCAGGGGCATGGCTGACATAGAGGATCGGCAGCGCCAGCTCCCCGGTCAGGCGCTCCAGGTAGGGCAGGATCTCGGCCTTGCGCTCGGCGTCCAGCGCCGCCAGGGGTTCGTCCATCAGCAGCAGCCGCGGACTGGTCAGCAGCGCGCGGGCGATGCCGACCCGCTGGCGTTCGCCGCCGGACAGGCGCGCCGGCATCCGCGCGAGGAGTCCTTCGATGCCCAGCAACTCGACGACTTGCTCCAGCGCCAGCCGGCGCGCAGCGGGCGCCACCCGCTGCCAGCCGAACAGCAGGTTGCGGCGCACGTCCAGGTGCTCGAACAGATTGGCGTCCTGGAAGACGTAGCCCAGGGCGCGCCGGTGCGGCGGCAGGAACAGGCCGCGGTCGCTGTCCTGCCAGGTCTCTTCCGCCACCACCAGGCGGCCACGGGCGGCGGGTTCGAGTCCGGCCACGCACCTCAGGCAACTGGTCTTGCCCGAGCCCGAGGGACCGAACAGGGCGGTGACGCCCCTGCTGGGCAGGGCGAGGTCCACGTCCAGCGTGAAGTCGGCATGCCGCAATTCGAAGCGGGCGGCGAGACTCATGTCCAGGCCGACCGCCCGCGGCGCCCATACAGCAGCAGCAGGATCACGAAGGAGAAGGCCAGCATGCCGCCGGCCAGCAGGTGCGCCTGGGGATATTCCATGGCTTCCACGTGATTGAAGATCTGGGTGGAGACCACCTGGGTGCGCCCGGGAATGTTGCCGCCGATCATCAGCACCACGCCGAATTCGCCTACGGTATGGGCGAAGCCGAGGATGGCGGCGGTGACGAAGCCCGGCCGCGCCAGCGGCAGCACCACGTGGAAGAAGGTATCCAGGGGGCCGGCCCTGAGGGTGGCCGCCGCTTCCAGCGGGCGCGGACCGATGGCCTCGAAGGCGTTCTGCAGCGGCTGCACCACGAAGGGCAGCGAATAGCACAGCGACCCTACCACCAGCCCGGCGAAGGTGAAGGGCAACCGCCCCAGCCCCAGCGCCTCGGTCAATTGCCCTACCCAGCCCTCCGGCCCCATGGCCAGCAGCAGGTAGAAGCCGATCACCGTGGGCGGCAGCACCAGCGGCAGGGCCACCAGGGCGCCGACCGGCCCCTTGAGCCGCGAGCGAGTGCGCGCCAGCCACCAGGCGAGGGGCGTACCCAGCACCAAGAGCAGCAGGGTGGTCACGCTGGCCAGCTCCAGGGTCAGGCGGATCGCCGCCCAGTCCGCCGCGCTCAGACTCATGGCGTCATTGCCGGTAGCCGTAGGCCTTGAGCACCGCGGCCGCCTGGGGTCCCTTGAGATAAGCCAGCAGCGCCTTGGCCGCCGGCTGGTCCTGGCCCTTGTCCAACAATACGGCATCCTGGCGGATCGGCTCATAGAGCTCGGCCGGCACGATCCAGGCCGAGCCTTCCTTGATCTTGCCGTCCTCGTAGATCTGCGACAGGGCGACGAAGCCCAGCTCGGCATTGCCGGTGGCGACGAACTGGTAGGTCTGGGTGATGTTCTGGCCTTCCACCCGCTTGGCCGCGACCGCCTCGGTCAGGCCCAGCTTGGCCAGTACCTGGGTGGCGGCCAGGCCATAGGGCGCGGTCTTGGGATTGGCCACGGCCAGGTGGGTGAAGGCGTGCTGCTTGAGCACCGCGCCGGCGCCGTCCACATAGCCGGGCTTGGGCGACCAGAGCGCCAGGGTGCCGATGGCATAGGTGAAGCGCGAGCCCTTGACCGCCGCGCCCTCGCTTTCCAGCTTGGCCGGGGTGCTGTCGTCGGCGGAGAGAAAGACCGCGAAGGGCGCGCCATTCCTGATCTGGCTATAGAGCTGGCCGGTAGCGCCGCTGGAAATCACCAGCCGATGGCCGGTGTCCTGGGCGAAGCGCTCGCCGATGGCCTTGAGCGGCGCGCTGAAGTTGGCGGCCACGGCCACCTGGACCTCGTCGGCGAGGACGGGCGTGGCCAGCGTCGCGGTGAGCAGCAGCAGCGACAGGCGGGAACGGTTGGACAGCATCGGGCTTTCTCCATTGGGGCTGTCAGCCCTTCGGCAGCCACAAGACGCTGGCGGCTGCCGAGGGCACAAAAGAAAACGCCGGCAGGTTTCCCGGCCGGCGTTTCGCTTGGCGCTTAGGCCAGCTTCTTGTACTTCACCCGCTTGGGCTGGGCCGCGGCCTCGCCCAGGCGCTTCTTGCGATCGGCTTCGTACTCGGTGTAGTTGCCTTCGAAGAACACCACGTTGGAGTCATCCTCGTAGGAGAGGATGTGGGTGGCGATGCGGTCGAGGAACCAGCGATCGTGGGAGATCACGATGGCCGCGCCGGGGAAGTCCAGCAGGGCGTCTTCCAGGGCGCGCAGGGTTTCCACGTCCAGGTCGTTGGAGGGTTCGTCCAGCAGCAGCACATTGCCGCCCTGCTTGAGGGTCAGCGCCAGGTGCAGACGACCGCGCTCACCGCCGGAGAGGTCCTTGACGAACTTCTGCTGGTCGGCGCCCTTGAAGTTGAAGCGACCGACGTAGCTGCGCGAGGGCACCTCGTAGTTGCCGATCTTGATCACGTCGGAGCCGTCGGAGACCTGCTCCCAGACGGTCTTGGTGTCGGACAGGTTCTCGCGGCTCTGGTCGACGCTGGCCAGTTGCACGGTGTCGCCGATCTCGATGCTGCCCGAATCCGGCTGCTCCTTGCCCATGATCATGCGGAACAGGGTCGACTTGCCCGCGCCGTTGCCACCGATGACGCCGACGATGGCGCCCTTGGGCACCACGAAGCTCAGGTCGTCGATCAGCAGGCGATCGCCATAGCCCTTGCTGACGTTCTTGAACTCGATGACCTTGTCGCCCAGGCGCTGGCCGGCGGGGATGTAGATCTCGTTGGTCTCGCTGCGCTTCTGGAATTCCTGGGACTGCATTTCCTCGAAGCGCTGCAGACGGGCCTTGGACTTGGACTGGCGGGCCTTGGCACCGGAGCGCACCCATTCCAGTTCGGCCTTCATGGCCTTGGCGTGGGCGGCTTCCTGCTTGGCTTCCTGGGTCAGGCGCGCGGCCTTGGATTCCAGCCAGCCGGAGTAGTTGCCCTCGAACGGGATGCCCTGGCCACGGTCCAGTTCCAGGATCCAGCCGGCGACGTTGTCGAGGAAGTAGCGGTCGTGGGTGATGGCCACCACGGTACCGGGGAAGTCGTGGAGGAAGTGCTCCAGCCAGGCCACCGAGTCGGCGTCCAGGTGGTTGGTGGGTTCGTCCAGCAGCAGCATGTCGGGGGCCGACAGCAGCAGGCGGCACAGCGCCACGCGGCGCTTCTCGCCACCGGAGAGCACCCCGACCTTGGCGTCCCAGGCCGGCAGGCGCAGGGCGTCGGCGGCGACTTCCAGCTGACGGTCCAGGTTGTGGCCATCAGCGGCCTGGAGGATAGCCTCCAGCTTGGCCTGCTCGGCGGCCAGGGCGTCGAAGTCGGCATCCGGCTCGGCGTAGGCGGCATAGACCTCGTCCAGGCGAGCCTGGGCCTGCTTGATCTGCCCGACCGCTTCCTCGACCACTTCACGAACCGTCTGCTCGGGATCAAGTTTCGGTTCCTGCGGCAGATAACCCACATTGATACCGGGCATCGGACGCGCTTCACCTTCGATCTCGGTATCGACGCCGGCCATGATGCGCAGCAGCGTCGATTTACCCGCGCCGTTCAGACCGAGCACGCCGATCTTGGCGCCGGGAAAGAACGACAGGGAGATGTTCTTGAGGATTTCACGCTTGGGCGGCACGACCTTGCCGACCCGATGCATGGTGTAGACGTATTGAGCCATGGTGGGACCTTGGGACCGGAATGAAAAACAGGGGACACAGTATGGCGTCAGCAGCGAACGCTGTCGAAACCCCGCGCGACGAAAGCGTCGGCGCTGATCACGCGGAAAAAACCGGCGGAGACACCGTCCGGTCCCTTATCATAGGCCATCCCTGCCCCGCGGAACCGGGCGCAGCCGAACGGCCATCGCCTCTGCAGGAACGCAGTCCGTCGTGAACAGCCCGCCCTCCTCGCTGCCGGAAGCGCCGCTCGCCCCCGCCTCGCGACGCCTCACCCGTGGCCTGCTGATCCTCTCGCTGATGGCCATGCTGGCCCTGATGTTCTGGCAGGCCTTCGCCAGCGTGGCCGAGCGCGAGGCCCTGCGGCGCGAACAGCTGGATGGCCTGACCCGACAACTGGCCAACACCGTCGAATTCGGCCTGGCGCTCAAGGCCCAGGCGGTGCGCAGCACCCTGCGCTGGTCGCTGGACCCCACCCTGCCGCTGGCACCCAATCTGCTGCTCAGCCTCAAGGACTTCTTTCCCGGGCTGCAACAGGTGCGCTGGCTGCCAGCCAACGCCACCCTGCGCACTGCGCGCCTGGGTGACTCGCCGGACGCCGCCTTCATCCAGCAGCTGATCGCGCGCGCCGGCCAGGCCGACTTCCGCTACGGCTACAACGCTCAGGCCACTGCCGCCCCCCTCTATGTGCTGCTGGCCGGCGATCCGCAATTGCAGAACGGCTGGTGGGTGCTGAACAGCGCCCCCCTGCTCGAATCCCTGTGGCGACCCACCCGGGTGCCGTCGGGCCTCGACTGGCGCCTGGAAGATCGCGCCCAGGGCACCCTGCTGTTCCGTGGCGGTGCGATGCCGGCCAAGCAGAGCGTCGACGAGATGCGCCAGGCGCTGGCCTACAGCGATTGGCAGGTGGTGGGCGTCCATTCCGCCACGGACATGGGCGCTACGCTGCTGGGCGCCTCCTTCGGCCGCCTGGCCCTGTTCAGTCTGGCCGGTGTGGTGGCCATCATCCTGCTCTACCTGCTGCTGCGCGAAGAACAGGGCCTGCGGGCCCTCACCCTGGCCTCACGGCGGGGCCTGCGCCTGGCCGGCATCGCGCTCAACGGCATCGAGGAAGCCGTCTGCATGACCCAGGCCGACGGTCGCCTGGTCCATGTCAACGCCACCGCCGCCCGCCTGCTGGGCATTACCGCGGACGACGCCCAGCAGTATTTCCTCGCCAGTCTGCTGCCCCAGCTGACCGCCCTGACGCCCGCCGAGCGGGACAGCGGCGCCCTGGTCGCCCTGACGGTGGAAGGGCAGCTCCGCCGCTTCGCGGTCAGCTGCCATGCCCTGGCGGACAGCCAGCCCAGCGCGCGCGTCCTGCGCGACCGCACCCAGACCCAGGACGGCTTCGTCTGGGTGCTGCGCGACGTCACCGAGCAGCAGCGCAACCTGGAGACCATCCAGACCACCCGGCAGCGCTACGAAAGCATCTTCAACGGGGTGCACACCGGCATCTGCGTGGTCGATCTGAGTGCCATCCATCCCCATATGCACGCCCTGGGCCTGGAGCGCCCCGAACAGCTGGCGGAGCTGTTCGCCCGCCAGCCCGAGGCCCTGGATACCCTGGGCCGCCAGGTACGCATCACCGAGATCAACCAGCGCGCCCTGGAAATGCTCGGCATCGACCACCTGGACCAGGCCTGGGCGCGGCTGGTGGGTGACTCCCGCGTCCAGCTCGGCGGCAAGCGCTACCGCCTGCTGGCCGGTCTGCTCTCCGGCCAGCAGGTGCTGGAACTCGAGACCTGCATCAGCACCGCCGAGGGCAAGCGCCACCTCTGGCTGACCATGCACCTGCCGGCCGATCCCCAGCA
>Ga0302349_1002395_pt1 | contig 12070 bp, 8 predicted proteins | sample PhyAR1_FD_202176 | JGI IMG/M metagenome (GOLD analysis project Ga0302349, IMG submission 202176) | Leaf surface microbial communities from alfalfa plants in UC Gill Tract Community Farm, Albany, California, United States - DLSL A.R1... | ecosystem: Host-associated > Plants > Phyllosphere >...
ACGACCCGGCCCGTGCGCAGGGGAAGCACGAAGATCACGGTGACGACCGCCGCGCCCGATCCGACGATCGTCTCGAAGAGGCGCAGCCCCAGCAGCTGCTCGGAGTACTCCGCGAGCTGCATGTAAAGCTGGGCGATGAGGATCGTGAGCGCCGCCGTGAAGAACGCATAGCTGACGCGCATCATGTACATGCCCACGAATAGCGCCGCGAGGATGACGGCGATCGCGACGTACGGGTGCGGGCCGACGAGGTGCGCGAGCAGCGCGCCGATCACCACGCCGATGACGGTGCCGATCACGCGGAACGCGCCCTTGCGCACCTGCTCGGCGGCGTTGTTGGCGCCCATGAAGGTCACGAAGGCGGCGATCACCGCCCAGGAGAAGCGCTCCTGCGAGACGATCGCGCCCACGACGATCGCGATGATCCCGGCGACCGTCATCTGGATCCCGAGCCGCACCGACGGGTGCAGCCGGGCGGACAGCCGCTGGTGCGAGCCCTCCTCCGAGGCGGTCGCGCTGACCTTCGAGGACCCGGGAAGCCACCCGCCCGCCAGCGTGACGGCGGGCAGGAAGTCGTCGTCCACGCGGCGGTCGCGCCGGCCGAAGCGCTGGCCCGCCAGCACCTGGATGACCTCGGCGAAGTCGCTCACGCTCGTCGCAAAGCGGTGCATCACGACGCGCGCGTCGCCCGAGAGCTCGGAGGAACGGATCCACTCGCGCACGCGCTCACCCGCGGCGGCGGTGCCCTGCGGATCCCGCCGCCGGATCGCGAGGAACGGCTCGCGCGCGAGCGCGAGGCCCTCGTCGGGGATCCCGAGCCGCGTCATCGCGCGGGCGAAGCGCGCCGCGTTCGCGAGCGACAATTCGGCGCCGAAGACGAGGCGGTGCAGTTCCTCGGCGGTCGTGTCGAGGGGCAGGCGCGGCGACTCGGCGAGCTGCGCGTCGATCATGAGCGCCGTCTCGTTGAGGCGGATCAGCTGATCGACCTGGCGCTTGCGGCGCGCGGCCGACTCGGGGTGCTCGAGCAGGTCGACGCTCGCGGCCGCGACGACGTCGGCGCGCCGGAGGAAGGATCGCCGCAGGCGTCGCACGGCCGTCGACCGGCTCGGCAGGAACATCGCGAGATACGCGAGGATCGCGACGGCGCACCCGATCGCGAGCGCACCGGCGATCCAGCTGAGCCCGGACAGATCCGTGAGCCGGCCCAGGAACATGCCGAGGAAGTCGCCCATGAACAGGCCCTGGCCGATCGTGAATCCATTCGCGCCGAAGCGGCGCAGAAAGCCGGACGCGCCGAGAATCAGCACCATCACGATGAGCCCCGTCGTGCCGTAGGGCGCGAGGCCGAGGCCGATCGCGATGCCCACGAGGAGCGACGCCGGCAGCAGCACGAGCGCGCCGATTGCCTTGAGCGTCGTGGCGTACATCGGCCCGACGAAGGTCGAGATCATGCACACCATGGCGCCCGCCATCATGCACATCACCCCGGCGGCGCGGTTGATCGCCTCGGCGCCCGGCGTGCCCTCCGGCACCGTGAGCGGGTGGGCGATCTGCACGTAGATCCACTCGGCGAGCAGCGCAATGCCGACGGACACCACGGCCTGGGCGGCCGTGCGCAGTCGCGTGAGGCCCGGATCCGAGGCGAGGAAGCGGTTCAGCCACTCTCCCGGGGCGAGGCGTGCGGGGCGGGGAGTCGGCGTGTGCATTCTGGATCCAGTTTAGTGACGCCTCCATCCGCAATACATGGGCGGCGCGGCGATACCCTGACCTCGTGAACATCAGGGGGTACGAACCGCGCGACCTCGAGCACCTCGTCGAAGTGTGCGTGCGCACCGCGGATGTCGGCGGAGATGCCACGGGCATGCTCGACGACGACCGGTTGTGGGCCGAGATCTACCTGTTGCCCTACCTCGATCGGCACCCCGATCTCGCCTTCGTCGCCGAGAACGGCGCCGGTCGTGCGGTCGGATACATCATCGGCACGTACGACACCGACGCCTTCGACGCGTGGTTCGCGCGCACCTGGTGGCCGTCGCGCCGCGCGGCGTACTCCGGATCCGCGAACCCGCGACAGCGGGAGCTCGTCGCCTCCGCCGACGCGCGCAGGGCGGGGTCGGCGTTCGCGAACGCGTACCCCGCCCACCTGCACATCGATCTGCTGCCCGAGACGCAGGGGAAAGGCATGGGGCGGATGCTCATCGCCCGCCTCGCCGACGCGCTCGCGGCGAGGGGCGTGCGCGGCCTGCACGCCGTCGCGTCGGCGGACAACGCCGGTGCCGCCCTGTTCTATCCGAGGCTCGGGTTCGTTGAGCTTGACGCGGATCCGGGGGCGCGGGCGTTCGGGCTTGACCTGGCAGGTTGAATCTGCCGGGCGTCGCACCGGGCCGCATCCCGCGCCTGCGAACTGAACCGCGTCGGTCCCCGGGGGTAAGGCGTCAGGAGTTGGTCGCCAACGGGATGCCGCAGCACTAAGGTTCCCCCATGATCATCGACAAGGCAGAAGTCATCGTCACGAGCCCGGATCGCAACTTCGTGACGCTCAAGATCACGACGAGCGACGGGGTGACGGGGCTCGGAGACGCGACGCTCAACGGGCGTGAGCTCGCCGTCGTCGCGTACCTGAAGGAGCACGTCGTGCCGCTGCTCATCGGCCGCGACCCGGCGCGCATCGAAGACACGTGGCAGTTCCTATATCGCGGCGCGTACTGGCGTCGTGGCCCCGTAACGATGGCCGCGATCGCGGCGGTCGACATGGCGCTGTGGGACATCAAGGGCAAGGTCGCGGGCCTGCCCGTCTACCAGCTCCTCGGCGGCGCGTCGCGTGACGGCCTGCTCGCCTACGGACACGCATCGGGCAAGGAGCTTCCGGAGCTGTTCGATTCGGTGCGCGAGCACCTGGAGGAGGGCTTCCGCGCGATCCGGATCCAGTCGGGTGTTCCCGGCCTGAAGGCGATCTACGGCATCGCCTCGCAGTCGGCCGATACCTTCGGCGGCGAAGCCCGCTACGATCACGAGCCAGCCCGCCGAGGCACCCTGCCGGTGCTGGAAGACTGGGACACCCGTTCCTACCTACGTCACTTGCCCGGCGTCTTCGAGGCGGTCCGCAACGAGTTCGGCCCCGAGATCCCGCTGCTGCACGACGGCCACCATCGCATGACACCGATCCAGGCCGCGAAGCTCGGCAAGTCGCTGGAGCCGTACGACCTGTTCTGGCTCGAGGACTGCACCCCCGCGGAGAATCAGGAGGCCCTGCGTCTCGTCCGCCAGCACACCACGACGCCGCTCGCGATCGGTGAGATCTTCAACACGGTGTGGGATTTCCAGCAGCTCATCCGAGAACAGCTGATCGACTACGTGCGGGGCGCCGTGACGCACATGGGCGGCATCACGCCGCTGAAGAAGACGATCGATTATGCGGCGCAGTATCAGATCAAATCGGGTTTCCACGGGCCGACCGACATCTCACCCGTCGGCATGGCCGCGCAGGCGCACCTGGGCCTCGCGATCCACAACTTCGGCATCCAGGAGTACATGCAGCACGGCGCGAAGACCGATCAGGTGTTCGAGCAGTCGTACACGTGGCAGAACGGACTCCTGCACCCGGGCGACAAGCCCGGCCTCGGCGTCGAGCTGAACCTCGACGAGGCCGGCAAGTACCCGTACGAGCAGGCGTATCTGCCGTACAACCGGCTGGCCGACGGGACGATGCACGACTGGTGAGCGGGGCGTAGCCGGCCTCGCGTGGCAGAGCGAAGGCCGGCCTTGCCCTCCGCCCGCTTATACGGGTGATGCCTGCGCGCGGAGCTGCGCGAAGCCCTCTGCATCGATCTCAGCGACCGGAATCCCCGCGGCGGCGTCGCGCGCCGCGCACTCGAGGCGCTCACGGATCCGCCGGTAGTCGGGGTCGTCCGCGAGGTTCCGGCGCTCGAACGGGTCGTGGAGGCTGTCGGCGAGGAACACGTCGTCCGCCGTTTCCTCCCCTCCGCGACGGGTCGTGAGATCGAGCCGGTAGCGTTCCGTGCGCACGCACACCCGCTGCGGCCAGCCGCGGCCGTCCGACCATGCGCCCGCGTCGCGGTTGGGGAACGCACGGCTTCCCGGGTCACCGTAGCCGATCGCCGAGAAGATCTGCTCGGGGGCGTCGTCGGCGAAGACGTTGCGCCCCGTCACTCCCGCAGGCGCGTCGACGCCGAGCAGGCCGAGGACCGTCGTCGCGACGTCCTCGCTCGTCACAAGGTCGCCGCGGCGCATGCCCGCCGCGAGGCGGCCTGGCCACGACACCAGGAGCGGAACGCGGTGGCTCTCGGGCGCATAGGTGTGCTTCGCGAGGATCCCGTGCTCGCCGAGCGAGGCGCCGTGATCCGTCGTGAAGACGACGATCGTCGACCCGCGCCGCCCGGACGCCTCAAGCGCGTCGAGGATCTCGCCGACCTGGTGATCGAGCCATGCGACGCTGCCGTGATAGCGGCGGAACGACAGCTGCAGTTGCTCGTCGTCGAGATCCTCGCCGCGCGTCAGGCGCCCCCATTCGCGTTCGAACTCGTTGGCACCCTCACCTGCGGCGCGCGGTACGTCGAACACGACGTCGTCGTACTGCGTGGCCCAGGGCTCGGCGACGACCATCGGCTTGTGCGGCTGCAGATAGGAGGCGCGCACGACGAGCGCCTCAGACCCCTCGTGAAGTGCTCGCGCCACACCGCGGGTGATGTCCTCGCCGCCGACCTCGGTGCCCTCGGGGAGCACCGCCGAGATCACGTGGCCGATGCCGGGCGAGCGCACGATCTCGGCACCGTTTTCCTCGGCGATCTTCTTGAGCTGCGGCATCGCGGTTCCCGCCGGGTCGTCGTGCTGCCACGGCGAACGCCCGCCCGGCAGGTGTTCCTTGCCGTAGTTGCGCGTTTCCCAGCCCGCCGCCGCGAGCGTCTCGGGGAACATCTCGGGCGGCTTGAAGCCGTCCGGCACGTATCCCTCGTTGTTGAGCACTCCCGAGGCCAGCGGGCTGAGGCCCGACAGCATTGCATGGCGGGCCGGAACGCACACCGGCGAGCTCGTGTATGCCCGCTCGAACAGCACGCCCTCGCCGGCGATCCGGTCGATGTTCGGGGTCTGGATCGCGGGGTGCGGTGTGCCGTAGCAGCTGAGCGCGTCGGCGCGTAGCTCGTCGGCCATGATCCACAGGACGGAGATCGCGTTCGCCATCGCTCAGCCCACCGCGTGTGCGCGCGGGACACCGCGCTCATCGTGATCCGCCAGCACGTCCTCCCAGGGGATGACGCCGTGGGTATCGGCCCAGTTCTGCCAGAGCTCGGCGAGCTCGCTGACGAGCTCGGGCTGCTCCTGCGCCAGGTCGCGCGATTCGCCGCGGTCGACGGCGATCTCGTACAGCTCCCAGGGACTTCCCCACTCGCGCACGAGCTTCCATCGCCCGCGCCGCACCGCGGCGTTGCCGACGTGCTCCCAGAACATCGGCGACGAGTCGTACGTCTCTGATGGGTTCCGCCACGCCTCGAGCAGCGAGGTGCCCTCGGTGTCGTGCTCGCCGCCGACGGCGTCCATGACGGTCGCGACGATGTCGACGATGTGCCCCGTCGAGTGGCTGATGTCGCCGCCGGTCGGCACACCGCCACCCGGCCACGACACGATGAACGGCGTCGAGATGCCGCCCTCGTGCACCCATCGCTTCCACATGCGGAAGGGGGTGTTCGATACGGTTGCCCAGTCGCGCCCATAGCTCTGGTAGGTGAGGTTCGAGCCGGGCATGATCGCGGGATCGTTGCCGATCGCGATCGGGCGCCCGTCGGGCGTCGTGCGCGGGCAGACGAGCTCGCTGAAGGCGTCCATCCCCGGCGCGAGCTCCTCGGCACACCCACCGTTGTCGGACGAGAAGATCACGATCGTGTCGTCGGCCTGTCCCGTCTGCTCGAGCGCATCGAGTAGCTCGCCGACGCCTCGGTCGAGCGATTCGACCTGCGCGGCGTAGACCGCCATCCGCTCGACCTGCCATTCGGCTTCCTCGTCCAACCAGTCGGGCGTGGCCTGCGTCGCGGGGATCTCCTCGACCGAGTCGACGAGGCCGCTCTCGCGCAGGCGCGCGAGCCGCTCCTCGCGCAGGCGGGTCCAGCCCGCGCGGAAGCGGTCGCGGTACTTCGCGATCTCGTGCTCGCGCGCCTGCAGCGGCCAGTGCGGCGCCGTGTACGCCATGTACAGGAAGAACGGATCCTCCGCGTGGTCGCGGATGAAGCGCGCGCCGCTCGCGGTGATGTCGTCGGTGAAGTAGAAGTCGTCGCCCATCTCGTCTTGGGGCACGCGGGTCTCCTGCTGCACGAGCGGCGGCTGGTAGAAGCTCGTCGCCCCCGGCAGGATCCCGCGGAACTCGTCGAACCCGCGCCGCGTCGGCCACGTCGGGCTCGGCGTCACGAACTCGCTCGCGAGGTGCCACTTGCCGAAAAGGCCGCTCGTGTACCCATAATCCTGCAGCCGCTCCGCGAGCGTCGGCACGTCGAGCGAGAGCGAGCCCGGATATCCCTTCGGGCTGTTGTTGGTCGTCAGAACGCCGATGCCAGTCGAGTGCGGGTGCCGCCCGGTCAGCAGCGCGGCGCGCGACGGGCTGCAACGAGGCGTGACGTAGTACGAGCTCATCCGCACCCCACGCCCGGCGAGGCGGTCGAGGTGGGGGGTGTCGATCTCGCCGCCGAACGCGGCGATGTCGGAGTATCCGAGGTCATCGGCGAGGATGATGACGACGTTTGGCCGGCTCATGCGCGGGCCTCCTTGCCTGTTGCTTCGTCGCTCGGCCGGTCCTTCAGATACGGCTCGAGCAGGATCATGAGGCGCGCCACGTAGTCGGCGCGATCGAACGTCTGGTCGACGCGCACCCACTGCTCGCCGAGGCCGCTCGAGAGCGCCATGATCCAGCGCGCGACGACCTCGGGCGTGACGCGGTCGGGGAGCTTATCGACGTCGAGCGTGTCCTCCACGTACGCGATCATGTTGTTCACAACGCGGGTATCGCGCTCACGCATCCACGTGTGCCCCGGGTGCTCGGCGTCGAGCGCCTCCGCCGCGACCACGACGAAGAGCCGCACGAGCTCCGGGTTCTCGTCGTTTGCCGCGAGCATGCGGAAGTAGGCCTCGAGCGAGAAGGAGCCGTCGCGCTTGCCCTCGTTCCACTGCTGGGTGTTTCGGTCGTCGCGCTCCTGCAGCACTGCGAGCAACAGGTCGGCCTTCGTCGGGAAGTAATACAGCAGCCCTGCCTGCGTGACGCCGACGCTGTCAGCGATCTCGGCGAGGCTGACCTTGTTGAACCCTTTCATTGCGAACAGGCTCATCGCGCTGTCCAAGATCGCCCGCTTGCGCGCCTTGCCTCGTGCCTGTACCGGTGCTGTGGGGATGTCGTTCGTGACCATCTTCTTCTCTTGTCTCTCGCCGCGCGTTGTCGTCAGCATAATTCCGCTCACCGTGATGCCTTGTCGAGCTTGGGCGTCGCCGCCAGCAGGGACTTCGTGTACTCGGCCCGCGGCGTACCAAATACCTCCGCGGTCGTTCCCTGCTCGACGAGCTGCCCCTTGTACATGACCGCGACGCGGTGGCTGATCTCTCGCACGACGGCGAGGTCGTGCGAGATGAAGAGGTACGCGAGGTTGGACTCGCGCTGCAGCTCGGTCAGCAGATCGAGGATCTGCGCCTGGATCGACACATCGAGGGCCGAGACGGGCTCATCCAGGATGAGCATGCGCGGGTCGGACGCGAGCGCGCGGGCGATGCCGATGCGCTGCCGCTGGCCGCCCGAGAACGCGTACGGGTACCGGTCGAGATACTCGGCCGGCAGGCTCACGCGATCCATGAGCTCCTCGCTGCGCCGCCGCAGCTCGCGCTTCGGCACGCCCACGATGCTGAGCGCCTCCTCGAGCGACTGGCCCGCCGTGCGCCGAGGGTTCAGCGACGAATACGGGTCCTGGAACACGTACTGCACGCTGCGGGCTACCCGGCGCTGCTCGCGGAGCGTCATCTCGCCGATCGGTCGTCCGTCGAGCAGGATCTCGCCCTCCGTCGGTGCGTTGATACCGACGACGGTGCGTGAGAGCGTCGACTTCCCGCAGCCCGACTCGCCCACGAGCGCGAGCGTCTCGCCCTCGTCGACGTGGAGCGAGACCCCGTTGACTGCGAAGAACGGCGTCGGCTTGCGGAACAGGCTCTTGCGCTGCGTGTTGAGGTCGGTGCGCAGGTCGCGGATTTCGAGCACGGGCGTGTGCTGCGGGCGCGGCGCGTCCTCGCGCAGGGGCGAGTCCATCTTCGGAATCGCCGCCATGAGGTCGATCGTGTACTTCTCCCGCGGCGCCGTGAGCACCTGCCGCACGGGCCCGCGCTCGACGACGCTACCGTGGTACATCACCACGACGTCGTCGCAGAGCTCGGCGACGACGCCCATGTCGTGCGTGATGAAGATGACGCCGATGCCGAGCTCGTCGCGCAGGTCGCGGATGAGCTTCAGGATCTGGGCCTGCACCGTCACGTCGAGCGCGGTCGTCGGCTCGTCGGCGATCAGCACATCGGGGTTGTTCGCGAGGGCGATCGCGATCACGACGCGCTGGCGCATGCCGCCCGAGAACTGGTGCGGATACTTCTCCGCCGCCTCCTCGGGGTTCGGGATCCCGACCTGCGTCAGCAGTTCGATCGTGCGCCGCTCGGCGTCTTTCGACGCCAGCCCATGGATCCGCATGGCCTCCGTGACCTGCTCCTTCACGCGGAGGACGGGGTTGAGAGCCGATTGCGGATCCTGGAAGATCATCGCGATCTTGGTTCCGCGCACCGCCTGCATCTCACGCTCGGAGATGCGGAGGAGGTCGTCCCCGCGGAACCGGATCCGGCCGCGGGTGATCTCGCCGGGCCGGCGCACCATGCGCATGATGGCGCGTGACGTGACCGACTTACCGGATCCGGATTCGCCGACGATGCCGAGGATTTGGCCGGGGCGCACGTCGAACGAGACCCCATCGACGGCTGTGAGCGGCCCCGCGGGCAGTTGGAAGGTCACCTGCAGGTCGTCGACCTGGAGGAGGGGCGTTTCTGCGACGGTGCTCATTTGCGGTTCACCGAATCGTTCAGGGCGTCAGACAGCAGGCTGAACGCCATCGAGAGCAGGATGAGGACGAGCGTCGGCCCGAGGATGTACATCGGCGCGGATTCGATGAAGCGCATGCCGACGTTGAGCAGCGAGCCGAGCGAGGGCTCGGGCGGCTGGATACCAAGGCCGATGATCGACAGGCCCGCCTCGATGAAGATCGCCGCGACGACGAACAGCGCGCCGTTCACGAGGATCGGATCGATCGCGTTCGGCAGGATGTGCCGCACGAGCACCGTCTTCTTGTCGACGCCCAGGGTTCGAGCCGCGGTAACGTACTCGCGGGTGTTCTGCTCGAGCAGCGCAGCCCGGGCCTGGCGGCCGAACACCGGCAGACCGCCGATGGCGATCGCGGTCACGAGCGCCAGCCAGCCGGGACCGATGATCATGACGATGCAGATGCCGAGGATGACGCCGGGGAAGCCGAGGATGATGTCGAGCAGCCGCTGAATCACGGCGCTCGCGGTGCGCGAGAGCGCCCCGACGAGGCCGAGGGCGGTGCCGAGGATCATGCTGATCGGCACGGCGACGACGATGATCGAAAAGTCGGTGCGCAGGCCGTAGAGCGTGCGGACGAGCAGGTCTCGGCCGAGTTCGTCGGTGCCGAAGAGATGCGCGGCGCTCGGGGCCGCGAACGACTGGGCGCTCTGCTGGTCGTACCCGCCGGGGAAGAGTACCGGGGCGAGCAGGGCGAGCGCGACGAGCGCGAGGAGGAAGATGAGGCCCGTGAGGCCGCGACCCGTGCGCAGCGCGCCGAGGTAGCGCTTCGCGGTTGCGTTCAGAGCGAGCCCGCGCTCGCGTCGCTCGATCGTCCGGAGGGTGTTGGTCGACGGAACGGTCACGTTGCCCGTCTGGTGTCGCTGATCTGACATGTCACGCGTCCAATCTGACTCGGGGATCCAGCGCGGAGAGCGCGATCTCGGTGAGCAGCTGAGAGATCACGGCGATGAGCACGACGCCCATGATGAGCACCTGGAGGAGCTGGTAGTCGCGCATATTCACGGCCTGCACGGCCAGCTGGCCCAGGCCGTTGCGGGCGAAGATCGCCTCGACGATGACCGCGCCGCCGAAGAGGTCGCCGATGCGCAGGCCGATCGCGACGACCGAGGCGCCGAGGCTCGTGCGGAACACGTGGCGGAACGTCACCCGCGTCGGGGAGGCGCCCTTCGCGACGGCGAGATCAACGAAGTCTTCGCCACGCGTCGTGAGCATCGTCGTCTGCAGCAGGCGCGCGACCGATGGGGCCTGCGAGAGACCCAGCGCGAGCGCCGGCAGGATGAGGTACTGGATGCCGAGGCTCGGGTTTTCGAACAGGCTCAGCTCGCCGCTGACCGGGAGTACGGGCCACACGACGCCGAGGAGCACGATCAGGAGGAGGCCGACGAGGAACGCCGGGATCGCGATGAGCAGTGTGTTCACGCTGTCGACCGCGACGCGACCGCCGCGCGACCGCACGGATCCGCCGAGGATCCCGAGGCCTAGGCCGATGATGATCAGCAGAATCGCGGCGAGGAGCGCCAGCTCCACCGTGCTGCCGATCCGGGCGCCGATGAGCTCCGTCACGGGGCGGTTGAAGATATACGACATTCCGAGATCGCCGCGGAAGACACCGAACAGCCAGGTGAAGTATTGCGCGAGCGCCGGCTGGTCGAGGCCGAGACGCGCCCGCACCTCGCCGATCTGTTCAGGCGTCGCGTCGGGGCCCGCGATCGTCGACGCGGGGTCGCCCGGGGCGAGTCTCGGCAGTACGAACGCGATGATCGAGGTCGCGACGAGGACAAGCAGCACCGAGGGCAGTTTGCTCAGGAGGTAGCGAAGCATCAGGCGCCGCTCTCCTCGTCCGCCTGCGCGACGAAGGCCGGATCGACTGCGGCGATGAGCCGCTCGACCGTCTCGGGGCGCTCGGCCGACACGTCGACGTCTTCCCACGGATCCGCGGTGAGGTCGACGAGGACGGGCGACGGGAGATCGGAGCTCACCGTCAGCTTCTCGCTCGCCGTCATCACCGTGCGCCACCGGCGTAGCCGGGCCCACATGCTGTCGCCGTAGTGGGCGAGGGACCCCTGGATCTGCTTCGCGTTGCGATCGAGACCAGACACGGTGTACTCGCGGTGCGCATCGCGCTCGCCGCGGAGCACGGGCGTGAACGAGCGCGCCGTCATCGTGTCGGGCACGTCGAGGCCAGCGACGTCGACGACGGTCGCGGCGATGTCCTCGAGCGAGATGAGCGCGTCGGACTCGACGCCCCGTCCCTCGACGATCGGGCCGGCGACGATGAACGGGATCCGCACGCTCGCCTCGAGGGCGATCGACTTGCCCCACGAGCCGTGGTCGCCGAGCATCTCGCCGTGGTCGCTCGTGTAGATCACCACGGTGTTATCGAGCTCGCCCTCGCGCTCCAGGCGATCGAGGAAGTCACCGAGGTGGCGATCGATGTTCTCGATCATCGCGGCGTAGCGCTGGCGCACGAGGTTGTGGTCGCCGTCGAAGTCGCCCGGCGCGTGGGGGCCGGGGAACTCGACTCCCTGCCACTCGTCGGCCATGCGCCGCGTGACGTCCATCGGGTCGTGGGGGCCCGCGAAGTTCACGACGACATGCCACGGCTGGCCTTCGGGGCGCCGGTCGAGGATCGCGTGGGCGTTTGCGGCGATCCAGTTGTCGAGATACGACGGCTCGGGCAGCGGGCTCGGCTCGACGTCGGCGTAGAGGGCGTGCTTCCGGCGTTCGAAGTCGGCGAGGTGTGCGGCCGCGAGGCCCTTGTCGTAGAGGTGCTTCATGTAGGGGCCGTGCGGCTCCTCGCGGCCCGACCAGAGCGAGTCGAACTTGCCCTCGTTGTCGATGCCGTCGTTGAGGCCCCACTCCGATAGGAGGCGCGACCCGTCGAGGTTCCAGTCGAAGGTTGCCTTGTGCAGATCGAACTTGCCGACCCCCGCGACGAAGTAGCCGGCG
>Ga0302349_1002396_pt1 | contig 12069 bp, 13 predicted proteins | sample PhyAR1_FD_202176 | JGI IMG/M metagenome (GOLD analysis project Ga0302349, IMG submission 202176) | Leaf surface microbial communities from alfalfa plants in UC Gill Tract Community Farm, Albany, California, United States - DLSL A.R1... | ecosystem: Host-associated > Plants > Phyllosphere >...
AATCATAATCACAATTCCTGCAAAACCGACTTGAGCAATAATCGTATCTTTAAATTTTAAAAAAATATCAAAAAACGCTAAGCCCGTCCCTTCACCATCTGGGTAAAGAGGATGCCCCAACAAAACTGCACACAACAAAAGCACTAATGCTCCAGTAATCAAACTTAAAGCCGGATGATAATTTTTAATAATTAAATAAGCCACAACAATCAACACCACTAATACTACCAAAGACTCAATCATAGCAAAGCTCCTTTTCTATTTGATCTGCGCTAAGTTGGTCACGACCCACTCTTGAAATGCAGCTACATCAATATCTACACAGACTCGAACATTCGACTTTTGATGGTACTTCATTTTTAAATCTGCTACTGTAGCTCCTACAGCCGGTCCTGCTAGAGCCACTTCAACAAAGGTTGCTTGCGTGGTAAATAATTCCGGGTTAGTTAAATAAGCAATAGCACAAACATCGTGCATTTTTAAACCAGTTTGGAGACTTCCACCTCGATAATGTTGGAATAAGGCATAAAACATGGCGCCGGCTTTGCCAAGTCCTTTAATTTTTTCTGTTTCTGTTTGAGTTAATAGCGCTTTGTTAGTAACGTCTAAACCGATCATTGTTAAAGGAACACCAGCTTGAAAAACAATTTCAGCTGCATGAGGATCGACATAAATATTGAATTCAGCACTGGTAGTTGTATTGCCGCGCTCCATTGAGCCACCCATCATCACAATTTCTTTAATATTCGCTTTTGTTTCAGGATACATCTTGAAAAGCAGTGCAATATTAGTTAAAGCCGCAATCGGCACTAAAGTCACCGGTTCTTCATGAGCTAGAATTACTTGGCGCAAGGCTTCAACTGCATGGTGTTCACATACTTGAGTTTCCACTGCTGGAAACTCATAACCATCCATTCCGCTTTCACCGTGAATATCAGCCGAAGTTTCTAATTCATTTAACAGCGGAGCACTGCAGCCTTTAGCAACTGGCACTTTCTTATCAAAAAACGTAATGAGTTTCAAGGCGTTCAGAGTCGTTTTGTCTACGCTTACATTTCCGGCTACCGTTGATAACAACAAGACAGCTAAGTCCGGGTGATTCAGTGCAATTGCTAAAGCAACTGCATCATCAATGCCAGGATCAGTGTCGATAATAATTGGACGTTTCGCTTTTATCATAATAATTCCTCCCTTTTAGGTTAAGCGCTTAATCTTTTATCAATAAAAAAATGATGCTGGAACAGAAGCACACAGACATCCTAATTGTCGAATAAATTAGCTCAGCCACAAACGCATTAGGCCCCGACAGAAACACATTGCTGTATTCCCTTAGAATAGCTTGTCCAGCTATACTGCCACTAAATATCCACATAATGAAGCACGCATCGCTTTATACTTTAACTAAGTTATGTAAATGGTTAGTTAAAAGGTGACCTTTAGAACTTAAACTCAGGACTTCTGTTCTCATAACTATTTTAGTTAAGCGCTTAATCTGATGTGCCTTCATGATAACGCTTTATCAAAAGTACGTCAATGATTAGTTTAATTTTTTTATGCTCTGTCCCATAAATAAGGTTGGTGTTAGAACAATGGTTTGCGGAGCGCTTAAGGGTTGTGCTAATAGTTTTTTTAGTAATGTTACTGCTTCAGATGCTAGCTGTGGCGTGTTTTGTTCAACTGTCGTTAAAGTGATATCTAAAACCTCCGCTATTTCCAAATGATCATAACCCACTAGAGAAATCGTTTGCGGTATTTGATAACCAACTTTTTTTAATTCCTTCATCACGCCAAAAGCTACCATGTCATTTGCAGCAATAACTGCTGTCAGTTCTTTTAATGCCAATAATTTAGATGTTTGAACTAAGCCATCGTTAAAGCGATAGCCAGTTTCGATTAAATAATTCTCTGCAATTGGTAATTTATAAGCAGACATTGCTTGTTGGTAGCCCCTAATTTTAGCCAAAGTACCCGGAAGTGGTAGCGCACCTGTCATCAAAGCAATGTGGCGATGACCAGCTGCCAATAAACATTCTGTCGCCAGTTTACCACCGATCTGATGATCAAAATAAACTTGATTCACTGCTTGCATAGGAACATTTCGATCGACTAGCACAAAAGGCCGATCAATTGCTTCTAAAAACTCTGCTTGTTGATCTGGTAAAGAAAAGGATTCATTAGACAAAGCGATAATCAGCCCGTCTACGCCTCGATTTAACAGCATTTGGACTAAATTTTTTTCAATTGTAAAATTGTCGTTTGTATTCAAAATAATTGTCAAATATCCGCTTGTTCTAAATTGTGCCTCTAATTGCTTGCACAACTTGGCGAAAAAAGGGTTCTCTATGTCTGGAATGACAATACCAATGGTTTGAGACGCTTTTTTGGCTAAACTTTGAGCCGCCATATTAGGTATATAATTAAGCTCTGCAGCAATCTTTTTGATTTCTTTTTTCTTTTTTTCTGAAATACGCGACGGCTTATCGTTTAGCACAAGGGAGACCGCTGCTTCAGAAACATTGGCTAGCTTAGCGATATCTTTCATCCGAACTTTCATCACTTACTCCTTTCCGATAGCAGCATAATTTTTCATAAGTAGGTGTTTCTTATTTTCAAACAAAATAAGCCAAAGCTTATAAAAATCAGCTGCCATTACTGAATTGAACACAACAGCTATTCGCTGCTATAAAAATTGCAGGCTGATTAATAGAAACTCCAGCTTTATTGATAACACCTAGACTAGGGCCAAATAGTCTTTCCTAGCTCTCAGCCATTATGGAAATACCCAGCAGCGCAAAATTCCACAGAAAGTAACGCTACTCTATTAATCTTGTTTGTTCCTTCACAGCTATCAGTTACTGTCAAATAAACAACTATAGCCTGATGGGCTGTTGCTGTAGAAACTAAATGCCAGTTGGAAGGGTTGGAACATACCATTTTCTAGATAGTGTCAACTTGTTCAAAATCTAATTCTGTGCTTGTTTCACGACCAAAGATATTAATGTTTACTTTTAATTTTTGTTTTTCTTCGTCGACTTCCACGACTTCTCCTTCAAGACCTGAGAAGGCTCCTTCGACGATTTGAACGGTATCGCCGATAGCAACTTCTAAAGCTGATTGGCGTGTACTCATACCGATGGAACGCAAGATTTGATTGATTTCTTCTTTTAATAATGGTGCAGGTTTGCTGCCGGCACCGTGAGAACCAACAAAGCCTGTAACACCAGGCGTGTTACGGACCACGTACCAAGAATCATCCGTCATCGTCATTTCTACTAAAACATAGCCAGGAAATGTTTTGTGAACGATTTCTTTGGTTTTACCGTTTTTCACTTCTGTTTCAGTTTCTTCCGGAACTACTACACGAAAGATGTAATCTCCCATGCCCATACTTTGCGCACGAGACTCAATATTGGCTTTCACTTTGTTTTCATAACCAGAGTAAGTATGGAGTACATACCAATTTTTTTCAAAAGTTTCCATTCTATCAAAGGCTCCTTTAATTTTTTACTATGACTTTACAACAGTGCAAAAATTTACGAAAATAAAAAAACCTCAGTTTCCTGAAGGTTTTTCTCTACAACCTATTATAGCACTGCTGCCTGTAGATTACCAGCTTGAATTAGTTCAAAATCCAATTGAACACAGTCTGGATCACTGTATCCATGATAAAGAATAACACCGCAAATAAAACTGAGGTTTCAATAACAATTAATGTGTCTTTGCGTAATTGTTTTTTTGTCGGCCAAGTGACTTTCTTCATCTCATCAGCGACATTGCGGAAAAATTTCATACCTATTCCCTCCTCTAACTATTTCGTTTCTTTATGTAACGTGTGTTTTTGACAGTATTTACAAAACTTCTTAACTTCTAATCGTTCGCCACGTTTACCTTCACTAACAGATTTCGAATAGTTACGAGAGCCACAAACGGAACAAGCAAGAGCTGCTTTTTTTGTTGCCATGTTCTTGTCCTCCTCTATTCACAAATTCACTTACTAACATTACCATTATTCATAGTTGTTGTCAATGAAGGAATAAAACCAGTACTGTTTTTATTTAAGTTATGGTATTATAAATATACTAAAAATGACCTGCAGGAGGTTTTTTATGTTATTAAAATCCGTTGTCATCAAAAAGAAAGATCTTACAACCGTAAATGAATCATGTACCTTGGAAGAAGCTTTGGCTATTTTGGAAGAATCCGGTTATCGCTGTGTGCCAATTTTAGATGAATCCGGCCAAATTTTCAGAGGTAATATTTATAAAATGCACATTTATCGCCATAAAGCGAGTGGTGGTGATATGAAGCTACCTGTAACTTTTTTACTGAAAAATGCCACGAAATTTATTTTTGTAAATACTTCATTTTTCAAAGTCTTTTTCACCATTAAAGAATTACCTTACATTGCTGTTTTAGATGAAAACAAACATTTTTATGGAATTTTAACGCACAGCACTCTTTTGAATATCTTAGCTCAGTCTTGGAGCATTCAACAAGGCAGCTACGTGTTGACTATCGCATCAACCGGCAAACAAGGAGACTTAGCTGCAATAACGAAAATTATTTCCAAGTATAGCAGTATTGCTAGCTGCATTACTTTAGATATTACTAAAGATGAATTTGTAAGACGAACTTTGATCACCTTGCCTTCCCACACTAGTGAAACAACCTGTCAAACAATTGTTGACAGCTTGGAGCGCAAAAATTTCAAGGTAGTCGAAATCGAAAAGTTACAAGATTCTGAGCAATAATTAAATGGAAGTAAACATGAAACAAGCTTAAACATAACGCTTGTTTCATGTTTTTTCCCATTTTCATCCTTCATTTATTCTAACAGTTAAAATGACCTGACTTTCTTCCCCTAAAAACAGATCGGCTTCTTACTGTTTATTCCTGCTTATTGTTGACCTTCTTTTTCCCCCAAAAATAAGAGAGACTGCACAGCAAAACGATTAATCCGATTATCAAGAGATAAATCCACCAATTGCGCTTTTTGTTTGAGCGTTGATCGACTGAATTTGCGTTGTATTTTTTAGCCTGTGCATTTTTTATCACAAATTCCTTAGCAAATGTCCACTGGCCTTCCTGATTTTTCAAATGAATAGTATAGACATATTGCCCCGGCTCAAATTGCGTTTTCAATTCTAAAGGCAACTGGAAACGGCTATTAGGAGCAAAACTCAAATTCTTCTTTTTTTCATGAATGATTGGATGTGTTGTTCCTTTTTTTGTGATGGAAAATTCACCTTGAAGCTGTGTCATCAATTTAGGCTGAGGATTTTCAAGCCACATAGTGACGTAATTATGCTTATTTTCCTGTCCTATCGTAGCTTTGTCTGCCGTTAATTTTGCAGCAACTGTCTGTTGATTTTCTCGAAGCCGTACAGCAATTGTTTGCATAAAAGTATTTTTAATCCCTTTAGCATCAACTGAAGACGTTAAGGATTGAACGGTAATTCCGCCCAATAAAATTCCCGCAAAGGGCTCTGAAGGCATTTCTAATTTAAAGTGAACAGTCTGTGATCCTTTTCCATGAATCGTTAACTTATAAGTGTCAGCTTTTATCAAATTCTTGATCGAAACATGCATCTTTGGTGCTGCTGTTACCTTTTCTTGCGTATAATCTACAATTCCATTTCTATTAGTCGTTGCTGTATTAACGCCAATTTTAAAGGTCTGTTCTTTTTCAGATAAATTTTGAATAGTCAGTCCAAAAGTTTCTGTTTGATCTGCGTGTAGCAACATATCATAGAAATTGCTGGTATCTTCTACTTGAGAGGCTGAAAAATTGGGGCTTACTTGATAAGTCATTGCTGGAGGCGTAATGGAATCCTCAGCATAAACAGCTCCTCCTACCAATAAGCAGCCTATTAGTGCCAGCAAATAGCCCAGTTGCTTTTTTATAAGATTCGCCTCTCTTTCTCTTAGTGACGTTTAAAACCACCAAACTACTTTAAGCGGTTGGTACTGTGACTAAGTTCCACTGAATGGTATTGGTATAGGTTTGTGCATTTAGTGGTGTATTTTCTGGAATATCTATTTTAGCGCCTAAAGTAAAGGAAGTGTCTGGTTTTTCTTTGCTTACATTTTCCGGTGTTACTTTAGCAATCGGAGCTTCAGAACCATTTAACGTTTGTGTAGTAAATGTTGCATAGTCTGTAGTTCCTGCGGCACCGGTTGGATGAATTGAAAGCGACATTCCATGGAAATCAGCTGTTTGTAGTTTTGCATTTAGTTGCCACCCTTCAGAAGACTGTCCGCGATAATCACCGACCGACAGAGATGAAGGGGTTGTTTCTGAATAGCTTTGCGCTTTACCTGTCAAAGAATGTGAACCAAAATCAATCGCCTTTGGTGCATCACTGATATTTAGCCCTCCGCTAGTAAATGTAACTGAAGAATTCGTGTTGGCGCTCGTTTGGTCTTCTGCGTGAGCCGCTTTTGGCAGCACGCCAGCACTAACACTCGTTAATAATCCCAATGAAACAATGGTAGCTAATGATTTTTTATTCATACTTGCTTCCTTCTTTCTTTTTTATAATAATTGCAGCAGTCGCCAACATTAAACTTCCTAGAACAGATAAAAAAGGCAGACGTTCTTCATTTGTTCGCGGAAGAGTTGCCGGACGATCCCTGCTACGGCACTGATCTTGATTCATCGGTACAATTTGATTTGGCGTTGGGACAATTTCTGACTGAGTAATCGTTATGCCAACCGGCGTTTGAGCTGTTTGCTCGGCTGCACTAGCTTTAGAAGAAAAAGCCCCCAGCAATAAACTGATGTAAAGCAAGGTCAATCGTTTGTGTTTCATTTTTGCTTCCCCCCTTTTTAAGTCGGACTTTTAACAAGCGACCAATTAATGGTGGCTTGATAAGAACCGACTTGTACTTTTGCTGGAGCTGATAGCGTCGGATTTAAAGCAATTGTTTGTTCCGTTTGGCTTCCTTTTTGCTTTTCGTCCGTCACTTGAGCAACAAGCTGAAAGTCCGATGTTAAGGTTGTTACGTCTGGTGTTTTAACAAAACTCTGGCGCGCAATGGGTTTAAAGGTCACACTCAAATCGTTTGCCAGCCATTTTTGCGTAGCCTGATCTTTGGCGTCGTATTTTGCCAGCAATTGCCAGCCGCCAGAATCCGCAGCATTTAAATGATCGGAAATTGCTACTTCCGCAGTGGCTGTTGCTTGATTGTGTCCGTTGATTACTTGGCTGCCAAAAGAGAAATCATCCACTTTTTTTAAGGCAACAGAATTAGCTATCCATAAAGCGTATAAAGTTACGCCTTCATAATTAGGAACTACCGTATCAACTTTTGTATTGAAGTTATCTTTTTCCGTGCTCCAGCCTGCAAAAGTTGAGTACTCTTTGTGAGGTGTGTCAACATTGAGATCGGCAATGTTGACATTCGCACCAATTAATCCAGTTTTTTCTTGGGTAGCTGGTGTACCGCCATTGCCATCAAAATCTATTTTTCCTAAAGCGCTAATTGCAATCTTTTGAGCAGCATGGAAAATTGCTTTTTGCGTGATCGAGAAGTCCCAGTTGTCACGGCTAATGTCTGACCCAACCGACCAAGAGTACGGCTGTGTTTGCAAATCGATCTGCGAATCATTCACATAAATACCTAAGCCAGCTATTCCAGGAGTAAAAGGACTAAATTTTAGATTCTCGTTACTATTCAAGCCGATTGGATTATCGTTGCTTTGTGTATCAGCTTGAAACGTTACGTTTTTAGGGTTATTCAGCTGAAAAATTGGTCCTTGACTGATTCTATTAAAAAAACTGCTATCGTTAGTATGGAAGATGCCGACTGCTCCCGGTTGTAAAGTAATGGTTCCACCATTAAACCTAGAGGCTTTGGGCGTTATGATTTCCAGACGACTGTTTTCTTTGGCTTCAATGTTGTATTTACCGTCTATCCGCTGAGAAAAAGTTCCTTTACTAGGATTCGTTTGTTGAATTTTCAACTGTGAATTCTTGCCAACAGTGAGATTATTCGCTATCTGATCTGACCAGGAAAAGTAATGATTGGTTGAAATATCTACCTTTGCATCATCTTCTAAGGTAAAATTTAATGATGAGGTAGACCAAATAAAACCGCCTGCTTCGGAAGTTTGATGATTGATTACAGTATTACTTCCTGATTTAAATAAAAAGTTAGAGGCTTCCGCCCATTCTTGCGTACCTACTCCGGAATCTTGTGTAAAAGTATTATTACCGCTAAAAGTGATCTTATCGGTTGCGTTTGGCAAGAAAAACGGCTGTCCAAAATAATTAGAATAGTAAGAAACATTCTCGACATTGATCGTTTGGTTTTGTCCAGTTACAGCCCCGTAAGCAATCCCCCAATAATTGCTAAAACTTCTGTTAGTGGCTTGATCGCCAAACTTCACATTGCGGAAGGTCAGATCAATATTATTGGTACTAAAGTGAAACCCGTACGTGGCAATTCCGGCTCCGGCATTTGTAATTACGTGATTTTGACCATCAATTGTAACTGAGCGGTCAACTGGCACATCACTGGTTGCGTTATTAGGAAAATCAATATCTTGATCTAAATAAATCACTTGAGCTAAGGGATTGTTAAGTGCTGCTTTTAATTCGGTCAATGTTGAAACATGAACACTGCCGTATTCTTCAGCTTTAGTCGTCACGCTACATGAAATGACGATCAGTAAAAATAAAAATAGCTTTAGTAAACCTCTTTTCACAGATTTCTCCTCCTTTAACCTTGACAGTGACTTCCAAATCCAAAAGAATTAAAAATATATATTAATTTTAGCTATCTTTTTAAACAGAAAAACAAGAAAACACGGTCTTCCCTTGTTATACCAGTACCTTAAGCTCTGACGGTTTTACTTGACGGCGTATTAAAAAAAGCCGAAAAATAAAATAACATTCATTTTTCAATTTAAACGACCGAAGCAATGTACCTTAGTTAGGTTTTTCTATCATTAAAGCTTGTTCCATCGCTTCAATAGCACAAATACGCTGTTCCAGCAATGAATCAGCATAAATATCCAACGTCATTTGCGTTGAAGCATGACCTAAAAGGGCACTCACTGAGGCAATGTCTGCACCACTTTCCAGACATCTGGTAGCAAAAGTGTGGCGCAGTTGATGAAAATGTACCTTGCCCAACTGTGCTTTTTCACGAATTCGATGAAAGTGATATGTCAATAAGCGAGGTTCACACGGCCCTTTCTTACTGGCAAAAACATAAACACCTGTTCTGCTTTCAGATAGTTGGATTAATTCTTGACGCAGTTTTGCCGACATAGGAATAACCCGGTGAGAAGAAGAACTTTTCGCACCAGCGTAATGTAAAATTGTTTGATTAGTGTGGGAAGCTGGTAGCCGCTGATAGGTGCTTTCAATTACAAGGATATTTTGATCAAATCGAACATTTTGCCATTTTAAAGCCGCAATTTCTCCAATACGCATCCCCGTATGCAGCGCCATTAAAACCGCTAAAGCTTTCGGGTGACCGTCACCTTCAATCACCTGTTCTAAACGTTTTTGTTCCGTCAAAGATAGGGCTCTTATTCTTGGCTTTTGAAATTTTGGAAAAATCACCTCGGTACAAGGACTGGTTTCGATCAATCCCTTTTCTACCGCATTACTCAATGTCTTTTGAAGCAGCGTCATAAAAAGTTTGATACTGCTAACAGAGATTTGGTGCTCTAGCCATTCATCAATCATCGTTTGGATCATTTGACTGGTGATCTGATACAAAGGGCAAGCACCTAAGTGCGGCCAAAAATAATGTCTAATCTTATAGTTGTAACCTGCAAACGTCGACATTTTGACAGTCTGCTCGATATCATTCAACCATTGGCTACTCCATTGTTGATAAGTGATAGCTCCAGCACTTTGATAATGAAGTGAATTTATCGAATGTTTGCGGAGCTGAAGCAGCTGCTCTTTTACCTCAGTATAATCTTTTCCATAAATATATCCGTAACGTATGCGACCGTTTGACTTTCTACCCAGAGGATAACGGCCCTCCCAACGTCCATCTTTGCGCTTATAAATATTTAATCCTTTTCGCGGCATAAAATAACAAGCTCCTCTCCATAATTTGACGGTTTATTTTGACGGTTAAAAAATATTAAAAAAACCACTATGATAAAAAGTAGAATTTTCGCTAGTTAAGATTAAGAAAAAAACTATTTTATTAATGAAAACTATTGAACTTTTTATTCTTTTGAGCTACACTTTTGCCAAAAGAAAAATAGTGACATACCGCTAGTATATGTATTTTTGGTTAAATTTTTCTTGTTTTTCTGTTTAAAAAGATAAAGCGATTTTGATTAATGATAAATAATATTAAAAAGGGCTGCGCAAGCTATTTTATGAGCCCCTAACTGCTTGATTCTTCAAGAGAAAGAAAAAAAGCCCCGAGCCCATCGGTAGCTTTTTTTATATAACAATACAGTTATTTTTATTTTGGCTCTATTAATAACTATTTATTAAAGTTGTTCCTATGATGTTCAGCACATTTGCTTTATAATTAGTAGCTGCTCTTTTTAAGTTGTCTACGTTGATCTTTAAAACGAAAACTGATGCAGTGACCATCTATATCTAATCGATGTACACGCCTAATTAAGCAGAAATTAAAAAAATTCGCAATGCTGGCAATTTGACTTATTAAGCCAGCTTCCTATGATCATTTCAAACTACTTCTTTTTATCTTCGTCAATTTAGCCAGCACTTTAAAAGTCTCTTGATCTGTGCTCCATTTTTTTAAGCCCATTTATTCATAACTGGATAACAAAGTTAAAATTTCCAGTGGGTGTTTGGATTGAATCAACTGGGTCATCTGTTCTGGCTGTTTTTCCAAATAATGAATAACCGAAAAAATCTTTTTGAATTCCGGATTTTTTAAATCATTTTTTGTTATTGCTAATAACATTACGATTTGAATCTTTTCACCATGCCATACCACTGGCTTTTTCATTGTCGCAATAGCAATCATCGAATGTCGAACATACATGGGATTGCCATGGGGAATCGTCACAAACGGCGCTACCCTAGTACTGGAATGACGGTCTCTTTCTACAATAGAATCAATGAACTCCGGTAAAACATAGTGATGTTCCACCAAAACACTTCCCATAAAATGTAAAATTTCTGCTGTATCAGTCAAATTTAAATGCGGAAAAATCAAAAATGGATGGGTGAAATTAGCTAAATCAAACGACTTTTTCTTTTTAGTAGGCACGTGCTCTAGCATGTATTTTGTTACATAAGCTAAATCAGTTTCTGTAATCATTGGTGAGATCTCAATAACGGGAATACTAGTATGTTTAAATGGTAATGTAGCTATGATAAAATCAACAGACGAAAGCTCCATTTTTTCTAACTCCGGTTTATACTCAACTAAATCCATAATCATTAATTCAGGAAGCTCTCTGTTCAGCCTTGCTTCCAAAAAAACAGCCATTGCCTTGGAATATTCACTGATTAAAACGGTTCGGTATCTCCGACTTTTCTGATGCTGATGCCGCTCAATAGCAGCTTGAAAATGAATCGTTAAATAGGCTGTCTCAGCTTGCGGCACATAAAAGTCTTCTCCTTCGAAATAATCTTCTAAAATCAACTGTAAGACTAAGAAAAGCTGTGTGTAGGTACTAAACACATTTTTCGTTAATGGATTAAACATCTGCAGGCCGCAATTAAGACGAAAATAAGTGGAGGATAAATGAGAGCTTAAATTTTGTTTCAGCTGCTGATCTTCTTTCAATGAGTAGCCTAAAAATTGTTCAACTTGTTCAATCAAGTGATTGGCAAGTAGGCGAGACTTTTCTTGAAACCGTGTGTTTGCTTGTGATTTTGTGAAAAGATTGGCCAGACGCAAAGCTAAATAATTTATTTCATCAGGAGAAAACTCGATTGGATAGATACTTGCTAGTTTGGCCAAAATCCGACTGCTCAACTGCTGTTCTTGGGTATGATCGACTAATTCATTTTCATCTTTGCTTAATTTCACATGCTGATATTGTCTCATCCGCTCCAACATAAAGTAAATATGGATTTCTACACTGGATAATCCTGCCGGTTGTTCCAA